>Ga0209456_10000604_pt1 | contig 19039 bp, 17 predicted proteins | sample COG_11_FD_184755 | JGI IMG/M metagenome (GOLD analysis project Ga0209456, IMG submission 184755) | Pelagic marine sediment microbial communities from the LTER site Helgoland, North Sea, for post-phytoplankton bloom and carbon turnover... | ecosystem: Environmental > Aquatic > Marine > Neritic...
CTGTCTTAAGGATAGCTCAGAATCGCAAATAATCATCCCCATCACTTCACACAATGCGGCGACATGATCTTCCGGCTCTGAAACACCGTCCTCCCGCTCGAATCCCAGTACAGCAAGCTCGTCACGCAAAGACGCCAACAGTTTTTCCATCAGCAAGCCATGCACATACCATGACGCATAGGGAACCAGCTCGCCACGACCCAAGCCTATGAATAAATTGAAGTATTCCTCCCCAACATGCTGTGGCCCGATTTTCTCCGCCGCTGCCCTCAGCTCCTGCCAGGTGGAATGCATCGAACTACTACCGGTTGTTGTGTCAGGCTCCAGGGCGCGTAGCAGCTCCAGCAGCGCCTGGCCGGGTGGCCCGGCCAGCAGCGCGGCCAGCAGCTGGTAGATATCGGCGCGGGCACGCTCTCCGTCGTCAAGATCCGCACCGGCATGCACCGTTTCCTGCTCTGAATTCACTTACTATCTCCAGTGGAAATACCGGCATGACCGGCCTGTTCGTCCTCGTAGATAGCCTTGACGCGGCAGTCATCGCACATGCTGATACGCGCCAATGCATCGCCGCTGAATAGGGGATGCCCCTTCATTTTCTGCGTGATTCGTTCAATCACGCTGCGCGTGGCGAACGCTTTACCACAGCGAATACAGCAAAACGGTTCCTCTTCGTTGAGGACACGCATCCTGTTGCGCTTGACAGCATCGTACAGAAAACGCGGTGAAGCGGCGATAGCGTCCTCGGGACAGCTTCTGCAGCACAGACCGCACTGCACACAGTTGGCTTCAATAAACTTGAGCTGCGGCTTTTCGTCCCCCGCCGACAAGGCATTGGCAGGACATTGTGACACGCAGGCCATGCACAAGGTGCATCGTTCAGCGCTGACCTCGACTTCACCAAACGGGGAGCCCGCCGGCAGAGAGACCAGTGGCCGCGGTGCCGGCGCCTGTTCATACAGATGGTCTACGGCAAGACGGATGACGGTACGCTTCTCATCCAGCGCTGCAAACTCGGCATGCGCGGGCGCGAATTCCGCCAAGCGGCTATTGAGCAGCTGCAGTAGCGCCTCGGAATCCTGCCCGCTTATCTGCAGCACATCAGCGGGATAACCCATACCTTCCAGAATAGTCCGGGCAATATTCAACTGTGTCACAATGGCCGTCATCACAGAGGCAGGCAGACCCGGGGTAGCCAGCAGCCACAGCGCTGACGCACCGTAAGCCAGCGCCGCAAGCCAGGTATCCATACCCGCGCTACCCAGTTCCTCAATCTCGAACGGAATGACGTTTTCAGGCAATTGCTGCGCCACGGCCTCAAGCCGTCGCCGGCCATCCTCAGCATCATGTAACAGCAATACCGCCTCGGTCCCGCCTTCCTGCCGGTAGGTCCTCAACAAGGTGCGCAGCCGCTGCAGGGTGTCGCCGAGCTGCGGGTAGCCATAACTGATGGCGCCGGTGGGGCACACCGTAGCGCAACTGCCCGCGCCCTGACACAGCTTCGGGTCTACCTGAATACTGTCGCCAATGGAAATAATGGCATCGGTTGGACAGCTATCCAGGCAGCGCGTACAGGCGGTGATAGCGCTTCTGCCATGCGCACATATAGAGGCGTTATAGCGAAAATACCTGGGCTTTTCGAACTCCCCCACCAACGTTGGGAGTTCCTGCAGTGCCTGTTGCAGCGCAGCCGCATCAGGCGGCGCGTAATAACCAGGCGGCAGAATCTCGCTACGCAGCAACGGCGGACTGCTCAGATCAAGCACCAGATCAAAGTATCCTTCAGTTTTGCCTGTCGCCACCTGCAAAGCGGCCGTTGCAGCCGGCGACTCCAGCTGAACCCTGAACCGGCCCAGGTGACCCGCAAGCGTTGTCACCGTACCCCGGAGGAGCGTAGTGCTTGCCGACTCAGTGCGGCCGGATTGACCTTGTTCCGGCACCAGCAACGTGCACGTCAAGTTGCCGCAGCCCTGCAAGATTTCAGCGGCCGCCAATGCCCCGGTTTTTGCGCCAACAATGAGAAGCGTACCAGCTGACTGGTAGGAAACTGCGGCGGCAGGCTGACACTCTGTTAAGGCTGCAGCTGCGCACGCCGCGTTGCGTGCAAGTCCGTTGCCGGTTGCGGATGAAAGCCTGGACAGCAGATCCGGTTCCCCGCCATTGATCATGATGTACTTTCGGCGTGCAGCCTGCTAGCCTTGATCACTGTGTTTATCTCCATCATTGGCAGCACCCTCAGCTTCGCCCGCCGTCCCGTCCGCCACATCGCTTGGCAACGCTTCAGCTTCACTCTCAACATCCACCTTACCCGGCTCTGACGTGGCCTCTGTCATATCTGCCACCTGCCTCTCACGCACCAGCATACGCTCCATTTCACGGGTGACAATATCCCCAAGCTTGGCAAACTGCGTGAAATCATCATCATAGTCGTCCAGGCCATCGGGCAGATGAAATCCAGGCAGATGAAACAGCTTGCGCAACGCCTGTGCCCTCAGTTTTTCACTGACCCCGGGTGACATGAAAGCCGCATAGTCACTCTTTTCATCCAGCGAATCCAGCGGGGGCATATCCGCATCGGTCACTTCCCGCTGCGGCGTGGTCTGTTGCAAATCGTCTGCTGCCGGCGGATCGCCGGACCATGATTGCGGACCGGGAGTCGACGGATGTTCCTGATTCCGGTAACCGGCCTGCTTGCGCCGCGACCAGCGCGCCAGAAAACCCTCGTCATCGTCGCTTCGGTCAAACCCGGTTTCCGTATCAGCGTCTTCCGGACCGATCACTATCAGCCTCCTTCCAGTTATCCCGCTTGCGTTTCTTTCTTTTCTCCGGGAGGTAATTTTCCAGCACATACTGTTCAACCCAGCGATATAATTCGGCCGGCATTGCCACGGATTCCACGACTTCATCGGCCTCCATGTAGGAAGCAGCCTCGTCATAACTCAGTGTGGCGATGAATGGTTTAAGCGGCTCCGACTCCTTCTGGCTGCAGATAACGAATACCCGTGGTGTATCACTGACAATATTGAAATAGTAACTCTCCGCATCATCCCTGTGCAGCTCTACACTTAAACCTGTCCATAGATATTGTGTGCCTTCAGTGGCCGCATGCAGCGGCTGCCGGTGGATTCCTTCCCCGCCAGCAGATCCGCCGGCCACCAGCCCTGTCACCTTCCAGTACCCACTTTCCCAGCGGCTATCGCAAGTACTCTGAAAGCCCACTATAATCGAAACAGGAAAGGTCTTCTCCATTTTCAATACCTTCAAATCGGACCCGGATAACAATACAGTATCATTATAGGCCTAAAGTGACAGACATACATGAGCACACCCGGCCACGCTGCCGCACAACAAAACCTGCTGCCGAGGGAGGTTGAATTGTCCGAGCACCGCTATCGCCCGAGCATGAGTCAGGAAGGTCTGTCGCCGACACACCCGGTGACCGCGCTTGATGAACAGGGGAAATCCCGGCAGGTTCATGTCGCCGGAGAATCACCGTTGACGCTGTATGTGGATGGGCGCGAAATCGTCACCCTGATGACACTCGGCACCCACCCGGAAGCCCTCACTATCGGGTATCTGCGTAATCAACGTTTTATTCAGGAACTGAAGCAGATCAAGGATGTTTCTGTAGACTGGCGCAGCGAATCTGTCCAGGTAAGCACCTGGGAAGGTATCGCAGGCTGGGACGAGAAATTGAAGAAGCGCACCGTCACAACCGGCTGCGGTCAAGGCACTGTATTCAGCTGCACACTGGATGCACTCTACACCGTCAGCTTGCCCGAGGTATCCGTATACCAGTCGATCATCTACGGGCTGCTGGACAATATTCGCCAGCAAAACGAAATCTATAAACGCGCCGGGGCGGTGCACGGCTGTGGCCTGTGCCGGCAAACAGACATCCTGCTTTTCGTCGAAGATGTCGGGCGCCACAATGCCGCCGACGCCATCGCCGGATCGATGTGGCTCGAATACCTGGCAGGTGCCGACAAGATTTTCTACACCACCGGCCGGTTGACATCAGAGATTGTCATGAAAACCGCACAAATGGGCATACCGGTATTGCTATCCCGTTCGGGCGTCACCAATATGGGCCTGGAACTCGCACAGGAGCTCGGCGTAATAATGATTGCCCGCGCCAAAGGCAAACACTTCCTGGTTTACAATGGTGCGGAAAACATCATCTACGATGCCCGGCCTCAACAACAACATCATAAAATCCTTAACGGACAGACATGAATAATATACTGTACAAAACGGCTTTCTGGCTTATTGTCTTTATTGCCGGGACCTGCACAAGCATGGCTGATACCACCTTCATACGCCTGGCCACGACGACCAGTACCGACAATTCAGGCTTGCTGGATATACTGTTGCCCGCCTTTGAAAAAAACAAGGCATTCAAGGTCAAGGTGATTTCGGTGGGCACTGGCAAGGCGTTGCGCCTGCTCCGTGAGGGCGACGTCGATGTCGTCCTGGTTCATGCCCGGAGTGCCGAGGATAAACTGGTCGCCGACGGCTACGCTGTCAACCGCCGTGACGTCATGTACAACGATTTCGTGCTGGTTGGACCGGACAGTGACCCGGCAGACATTCGTGGCACAACAGATGCAACAAAAGCGCTGTCACGCATCGTGGCCAGCAAAAGCCTGTTCATCTCCAGGGGAGACACGTCCGGCACTCACAAGAAGGAGTTGCAGCTCTGGGAACAAGCCGGTATTTCACCGCAGGGACAGTGGTACAGGGAGGCAGGCCAGGGCATGGGCAAGGTATTGCAGATTGCCGGGGAACTCGACGCTTACTCATTGACGGACCGCGGCACCTGGCTTGCTTACCGGAACAAGGCACCTCTGGTGATAGTCACAGAGGGTGACAAACGCCTGTTCAACCCCTATGGCATTATCGCCGCCAATCCGGCCCGGTATCCCGACGCAAACTACAGCGGAGCCATGGCATTGATCAACTGGATCACTTCGCCCGCGGCCCAGAACATGATTGGAAATTTCACCATCGATGAGCAAAGGCTGTTCGTACCCATGCACGACCCGGTTCAGTCTGCGAAGTAATCCATGGCGCAACTGCTTGAGACCAGTCGACAGGCACTGGTACTGCTGTTTAGCGGTGATCCCGCACTATGGAGCATCGTCAGCATCTCTTTCAGCGTATCGCTGCGCGCTGTACTGATTGCGACACCGGTCGCCTTTCTGCTTGCCTTCCTGCTCGCACATGCACGATTTCCGGGACGACGCGTGCTGATATCCACGTTCAATACCCTGCTGGCCCTTCCCGCTGTAGTGGTCGGACTGACCATATACATGCTGCTGTCAAGAAACGGCCCGTTCGGCGATCTCCGGCTTCTGTTCACCCAGACCGGCATGGTTATCGGTCAGATTGTTCTGTGCTTTCCATTGCTGGTCGCGTTCAGCCACGCCACCCTCCAGGCGGCGGATCAACGCGCCTGGGAGACTGCCGTAACCCTCGGCGCCAAGCCCTGGCAGGCCATGCTGACACTGATGTATGAGGTTCGTTATGGTTTAATTGCCGCGGTCACAGCGGCATTCGGCCGGATTATCGCGGAAGTTGGCAGTTCCATGATGATCGGCGGTAACATATTGAATTACACCCGCAACATCACCACCGCAATCGCACTGGAAACCAGCAAGGGAGAGTTCGCGCAGGGTATTGCCCTGGGCATCATATTGTTACTGTCGGCACTGCTGCTGAATTTTGCTCTGACCTTCATGCAAGCCAGAGACGACGCCGCACGGTGAGTGTCTTCCTGCAGCTCAAGCACCTGCGCAAATCCATAAACGGTGGAGAACGCCTGTTCGACATCGATGAATTCAGCATCCGCACAAATACCTGCATCGTCCTGAGCGGTCGCAATGGTGCGGGAAAAACCACCCTGCTCAAGATTCTGGCGGGACTGGATAAACCGGATCATGCGGATATCCTCTATGACGGTGAGCACCTGCCCTGGAAGCTCGCACAGCGTAAATTGCGCCATGACGTTGTCTACCTGCATCAGCAACCCTATATGTTCGACAAAACTGTCGCAGAGAATATAGCCTATGGACTGCACCGTAGCGGCCTGAAGCGGGCTCAGGTCGATGAAAAGGTAGATCAGGCGCTACAATGGGCCCAACTCTCGAAACTTGCCACGAGAAATGCACGCCAGCTCTCGGGAGGGGAAAAACAGCGCGTCGCCTTGACGCGGGCGCGGGTATTGTCGCCAAGGCTGCTGTTACTCGACGAACCGCTCGCCAGTATGGATATCAACGCCAGGGAGCAGACGATCCACCTTATCAAGCGCCTCAAATCGGAGGGAGTGAGCAGCATTGTGACCAGTCACGAACCACATATCTCCACTCTGATAGGGGACGAGCACCGGCATCTCTGCAAAACGGGCCCCTGCAGATACTCTATTGTGAAACCCTTCCTGTTCCAGCGTAATATGGAGCAGGGATCCCGGCTATCCAAGCAACATAAAACTTATGAATCAAGCGAACCAACCGCAGATATATTCCTTGAAGGCAATGCCAAACAAGAGAACAAAAGCCCTGTTAATCGATCAAACACAACTATGAAGAAAAACACTATCATCCCGAAACAGCAGATAACCGCCGTCATACTTGCCGGAGGACTTGCGCGGCGAATGAGTGGACAGGACAAGGGGCTGATTGAAATCAATGGCCGAGCGATGATCGAACATATCATCACCGCCCTGACACCGCAGGTTGGCGGCATACTGATTAATGCCAACCGGAATCTCGATCAATACCGTCGCTACGCTTACCCGGTGATCGAGGACATGATGGGTGAGTTTTTCGGCCCACTGGTGGGCATGGCCAGCGGCATGCAGGCCAGCAACACCGATTATCTTCTGACCGTGCCCTGCGACTCCCCTTTCATCCCTCCGGTACTCGCCGAGAGACTGTTCCGTGAACTGGAAGATAAACGGGCGGATATCAGTGTTGCGCACGACAGCACACGCATGCAGCCTGTATTTGCCCTGTTGCGCAAAGAACTGCTGCCCAGCCTGATGACTTACCTCGAGGATGGCGGACGAAAGATCGATACCTGGTATGCCGAACACCGGCTGGTAACAACGGACTTCTCTGACTGGCCCGATGCCTTTATCAATATCAATACACCGGACGACAAGGAAAGCGTGGAACAGAAAATGGTTCATCAAAAGGATGTTCACATAACATGACCAGCGACGACAGGATACCAACGCAGCCCAGTTGCGCAGACGACTTTGACCCCGACACCCTCAGCGCTGAAGAAGCCGAACATCGCATAGAGGCTCTTATCAGGCCTGTTGGCGGATGCGAGAAAATCGCTGTGCGCAGTACGCTCAACAGAACGCTTGCAGAAGACATAGTTTCCACTGTTAATGTGCCGGCACACACCAATTCAGCAATGGACGGCTACGCTGTGCGCTCATCCGATTTACCGGCAGATGATTCCACGACGATGCTAACGGTAATTGGCACAGCCTGGGCTGGACGACCTTACCATGGCTCTGCACAGGAAAATCAGTGCGTACGAATCATGACCGGGGCGAAAATGCCTGAGGGTGCGGATACAGTCATTATGCAGGAGCAGGTCGAATGCGTCGATAACATGTTACGTGTCGGAGCCGGCCATCAACCAGGACAGAATGTCCGCCGGGCCGGCGAGGATCTCGCCATCGGTGAAGTGGCTGTATCGGCAGGAAAAAACATATCCCCCGCCGAGCTCGGCCTGTTTGCCTCACTGGGAATCGCTGAAATCAAACTTGCACGCAGACTACGGGTGGCTTTTTTCTCGACCGGGGACGAGCTGCGTTCAATCGGTGAGCCTCTGGCAGAAGGGGAAATCTATGACAGTAACCGTTATACCTTACACGGCATGCTGGCGCGCCTGAACGTGGAATCGCTTGATATGGGTGTGATAACTGACCAGCGTGATGCTATCAGTGAAGCCTTTCAGTACGCTGCCAGCATGGCAGATGTGGTTATCACCACCGGCGGAGTGTCCGTCGGCGAAGCCGATTTCATCAGGGAAATACTTGCCGAAACCGGCACAGTGGATTTCTGGAAGCTGGCCATAAAACCCGGTCGTCCGTTGGCATTTGGCACGGTCAACGACGCGCTGTTCTTCGGACTGCCGGGTAATCCGGTTGCAGTCATGGTTACCTTCTATGAATTCGTCCAACCTGCACTGCGACGCATGATGGGCCAGAGCGATGTTCGTCCGGCACGCTTTAAAGTGCCGTGCCAGTCCAGGCTCAGGAAAAGACCGGGACGCATGGAATTCCAGCGCGGTCGCTTGAAAGTCGCGGATGACGGCAGTCTCTCGGTATCGAGAACCGGGGCGCAGGGTTCCGGGATGCTGAGTTCCATGAGCACCGCCAATTGCTTCATCATCCTGCCGACGGCATCCGGCAGTGTCGAACCCGGCGACGTTGTCTACGTGGAGCCCTTCGAAGGTCTCGTGTAATCAGAACACCCGGCAGACGATATTGCGATGCTCCAGAGCCGGAAACGTGCGGCGGATATTATTAAGGCGCTCCAGGTCTATATCTGCACATACCAGACCGGAACCATTGGCCAGTTCGTTCATGACCTGTCCCCAGGGATCTACGATCATACTGTGGCCATACGTTTGGCGCCCGTTAACGTGATAACCACCCTGGCCGGCTGCCAGCACATAGCACAGGTTCTCAATCGCGCGGGCGCGCACCAGGATACTCCAGTGCGCTTTGCCGGTAATGGCGGTGAACGCAGAAGGCATTGCAATGATGTCCATACCCTGGTCAAGCATGGTGCGAAATAACTCGGGGAAACGCAGATCGTAACAAACCGCCAGCCCCAGTTTTCCAAACGGCGTATCGACGACGACAGCCTGATCCCCTGACTCGATGGCCTCTGATTCGGCGTAGCTTTCGTCGCTATCGACAAGCGAGACGTCAAACAGATGAATCTTGTCATAGCGAGCTGCCCGCACTCCCTGATCATCGTACAGTAGACAGGCCGCACGAATCTTGTTATCTGCCTTTGCCACCATGGGCACCGTGCCACCCACCAGCCAGATCCCCTGTTTCAGGGCCTGCTGAGAAAGAAAATCCTGAATGGGGCCGCCCTCATCGGATTCGCGCACGGCCACCTGGTCGCTTTCCTCCTTGCCCATGATGGCAAAGTTTTCCGGCAGCACAACGAGTTCGGCGCCCCTGTCTGCCGCCATACCGATCAGGCGTTCCGCTTCCAGGAGATTCGCTCCGACGGCGGGTCCGGATGCCATTTGTATACAGGCTACCGTTGTCACTTATTCTTACCTCGTCAGCTCCAGTTCAATGCGATCGGCCTGATGACTGCCCGCCACCAGTTCCTGGTCGTCCAGTGGAACACCCAGCGCGACCAGCCAGGAACGCAGTTCATGCGCCCACAACAAACCTTCTTCACCCCCCGGATAGCGGATGAGCAGACGCTGACCGTTGTTCGCAGACCAGCTGGATATCACCTCGGGCAAAGGAGACATCCGGGCGACCGTCTGCCCATCCCTCGGACTTGCCCATGTGTCTGCCGCTAATACCCACTGCTCGGTTTCAGCGGGCATGTGTGGAGAAATCAGCATCAGCGACAAAAAGGCTACCGTTTTCATAGGCAGAGCATAGCACAGCGCTCACCGAATACCTGCCTAGGGCTCATCGGCATCTATCCCTACACGATTGCCATCCCCGCTCTTCTGCTCCAGCTTCGTGTACACCGGATCATCCCAGCTTCCACTAACCTGATAGCGGACCCGGGTAATGCGATTGAACTTGTCTCCGACCAGCTTGTCGGCGAGGAACACCGCGGCACCTACCACCGGCCCACCTGCTATCGCGCCTGCAATCGGCAAGGTTGAGCTGACCTGTGGTATCACCGTGACCCGCTGGTCATAATCCTGTGCAACCAGGCCGGTTCGACCGCTAACCTCGATGGTCGCGGACGTCCCCTTGATGGTAAAGTCATCGGTAAATGCATTACCCTCCGTGACCACAAAGTGCCCCTGCATTTTGTCGAAACTGAAGCCTTCCTTGAACACGTCTGTGAAGTCGAGCGTTAAACGCCGCTGCAGGGAATTGAGACTGAACAGACTGAGCAACTTGCCGGCCCCACCTTTGTCGACACTGACCAGCCTGCCCTCTTCGGCCCGGAGGTCAAACTCGGCCTCGACTGTTGCCGGGCTGAAGTCGGCGGGTGAACCGGGCCAGTTTGCCACGATATCACCACTCAGCTTACCGCCCTTGATTGCACTGCCGGTACCCAGCAAGTCAGCGAGCTCACCGAGTTCTCCACCGTCAATGGCGGCATTGAATCGGGTACTTTGTTTTCCACCGATATTCAGCCACGCACCCTGCCCCTTAAAACCAAGGGCCTTGGATTGCATCTGCAGGGTTTCAAAACTGATGCCGTACCGAGAGCGGGTGCCGATCAGTTTGATACTCCCCAGTTCCCGCTGACTCCAGTTCAAGGAATCAATACTGATATCCATCTCCGGTAATGTATTGGGCTGTACCAGCGCTCGGCTTTCAGAATCCTGACTCGCTTCCTGGCTCATCAACACCAGACGTTGCAGGTTAGCCAATACCTTGGCGGTCTTGGCACGATCCGCAAAAACCCAGCGAACCCAACCACTGGCCCCCTCTCCACGCACCTGAAAATGCCAGGGATCCGGCATCCTGCTCTCGGCACTGATGTCTTCTACCTGCTTACCGGCCAGCAGGAATTTGCCAACCGCCAGATCTACCGTCAGTGCCGGCACTTTGTAATCATCACCCCTGTTGGCGCTGAACAGAGAAACCCAGCGCCCAAGATCCAATTCCTCGAGGCGTCCGGACAGATGTATCTCCTGTCGATCCGGCAACCGGGCGATGCCGCCGCCAAAACGGATATTGGCTTTATGAATCCCGCTTTTATTGGCCACCGGAACTACCGCTGCATTGATGTGTTTACCGTAACTGATCTTTACCGGATAGCGGTTTTCCTGACCGGGAACCGCGAGCAACCGAAACTCCCGTAACTCGGCCGCCTGTTTGGTGAATGGATGCGGAAGATCGATTGTCACACCCTTAAGATCCGAACTTAACTGCAGCCCAAGCGCGGGTTGTCCGGGTTGCGGCTGATTCTGAATTTCCAACAAAGCCCGCCACTTTGGCATGCCATCGATATGGGGCGCCAACATCGATATTTCCGGTAACAGCTCGATAACCTCCAACTCTCCCTGGATATCCACTACCGTTGCGGCACGAGCGCCGGCTTCCTGTTGGTACACCGATACCAGCATGGGCCGATCCAGCAGCGTCGCCCGCAGCTTGTCGGCACTCACACCTTTCCGGGTGAAACGCAGCATTCCCTCGATATCGCTGAATTGAATATCCTCTTCCTTCACTATCAGATCATTATTCTGCAGTGTCACAACCCCGTTAACCCTGACCTCACCGAGGCTGCGAACCAGGGGAATATCCATATCCAGCTGCAGGCGTGCGTCACCCCCGGTATGCAGCTTTTCGATAAAACCACCAAATTTCCTGCCCAGCGGACTTTTGCCGGTGTACTCAAGCATGGCTGGCAAGGTGCCGCCGACAGTGCCCTCGATCTGCAGCAATGGTTTCTTGAGGTTCTTGATAACAGCAACCACCCGCTTGACGGGTGAATCATGTATCCGTCCAGACCTGCCGGTAATCTGCATGTTGCGACCTGCAAACAGAGCAGTTCCATCCAGTTCATCGAGCCGCCCCCAGTCAGGATGGTAATCCAGTATGACGTCCTCAAAATCGAAACCTGCCTCAAATCTCCCTTCCTGATGATCAAACGGCATCTGGTCCACCCTGCCCTGCAGAAGTACCCGTGTATTGGTGGCAGTACCGGCAACAAAGGCGCGTTTCAACCAGGCCGCCGCTTTGGCTGGCATTACCTTTTCCGGCAGGTGATTGCCAACCTGGGTCAGCGGGAAATCATCCACTGCAAGCTGCATATCCAGCCAGGGTGAAGTCATTTCATAGGGCCAGTCCAGCTGCCAGCGCGCCAGCAAGCCAAGATCACTGCTTTCCACCCGCAATTGCCGGCTGTCTATGCGAAAAAGGTCTGCATAACGCTGCCAGTGCACGACCCCTGCCAAATGCGTAAGATCAAGCGCTGCGGGAAACACGGCCGGCATGAGCAGAGAGGCATTGGCAGAATCGAGGTGCAGGTAACCCGACTGAAGATTGCCTTCGAGCCAACCGGACAGACCGCTGACGCCAGGCAGTCCGCCATTGGCCGCAAATTGCAGATCCTCTATCTTTGCCCGCGCCGAGAATCGCGGTGCCGCACCCTCTCTGTAGTTAAACTCAAACTCTGCTTCTCGCAACAGGCCTGCAGGTTCAAGCCGGTCGAGCATTAACAGGGCCTCTGCATCAACCCATGGCAACAAAGGCGTAAGCGAGTGCAATTCATCCAGATCCAGTGTCGAGGCATTGCCCCGAACCCTGAGATCAGTACCGGTGTCAATATGCAGGTTAACTTCTGACGGCGGCCAGACTATCCTGTCATCCCGTTGCAGCTCTAATTCCCTCAGCCCGAACTCCCAACCGGTACCGGTAGACTGCAGGAAAAAAGCACTGGACAACAGATTAGCCCCGATGCTCTGTGCGTCCGCTGTGGTATTTTCAAACACTGCATCGTGGATGAGGAACGAGCCACTTCCCCACTCCAGCTGCGAGTCGCGAATGCCCGCCCATAGTTCAAGATCCATCCTGCCACTGACCTTAAGCGGCGCTTCGGTGAAAATGTGTTCAACAGCATCCAGCGCCAGGCTCCCGGTTTCCAGGTAAACCCTGCCCTGCCAGTCCCGATGATCCGTTCCCTGTCCATGAAGATCCGCAGCGATCTTCAGACTCTTGCCAAGCGACGCCGGCAAGTCTGTCTGCAGTAAAAACTGATGGCGCCTACCCTCATTTACCAGCTTTAAAGCAAGCCCTGTCAAGCGAACGGGCTGTTCAAACAGTCCCGCATCTGTCCAGTCGACATTCACCTCTTCGAGCGTAATACTCTCCTGCTGCAACAGCCAGTTGAATGGCTCAAGCCCCCAATCCACCTTTTTACGCTTCTTCAGATCAGTTTCCAGACTCAAACCGATACCGATAAATCTGATCCCGGCAGTAAGCCACCTGCGCTGCATCAGCGAACCAACAACATCCAGAGCCACCTGCACTTCAGCAATCGATAATTCGCCATTGGGGAACTGCTGGTCGTGTATGACCACCTGATTAAGCTTCAGCACGGGCGACAGACCATGCCATGCCGCGTCCAGCGAACCAATGTTCACAGGACGCTGCAGAAAATCCCGGGCAACAGATTCAATCTGCACCCGGTACTCCGACATGCCGGGCAACAACAGCCGCACAGCACTGAGTGTAAAAGCCAGCGCCACAATCAGTATTGCAATGCTCAACCAGGCAACGCGCAGGGTTCGCAGGACAACCATTACAATCTACCCGGTGATCCAGCGCTTGGAAGACTTTAAAATGAAATGACTCACCACATTACTACGCCTTACAGCAGGACTACGTCGAACTGTTCCTGTGTGTATAAGGCTTCAACCTGGAACTTGATCGGTTTACCAATAAACGCCTCGAGTTCCGCAAGGCTGGTCGATTCTTCATCCAGCAGCAAATCGACAACTTCCTGCGGCGCCAGCACCAGCAACTGTTCTGCATCAAACTGCCTGGCCTCACGCAGAATTTCCCTGAATATTTCGTAGCACACTGTTTCTGCCGTCTTCACGGAAGCCCTTCCATCGCAGGTTGGGCAGGTTTCACACAGCACATGCTCGAGGCTTTCGCGGGTGCGTTTACGCGTCATCTGAACGAGGCCAAGATTCGAAATTTCGCTGATATGGCAATTGGCATGATCACGTTCGATATGCTTTTCAAGAGCGCGTATCACCTGGCGCTTGTGCTCCTCTGTCTGCATGTCGATAAAATCCACAATTATGATGCCACCCAGATTACGCAGCCGTAAATGACGCACAATCGCCTGCGCCGCTTCCAGGTTGGTTTTGAAAATTGTTTCTTCCAGGTTCCGGTGTCCGACGTAGGCACCGGTATTGACGTCGATGGTCGTCATGGCTTCAGTCTGATCAATCACCAGATGACCACCGGATTTCAGCTGTACTTTACGATCCAGCGCTTTCTGAATCTCATCGTCGATACTGTATAAGTCGAAGATCGGCCGTTCGCCGGGGTAATACTCGAGTTTGCCCGCCAGCTCCGGTGTGAACTGGCTGACGAAGTTATCAACCCGTTGAAATGTCTCTTTTGAATCGATGCGCAGCTTTTCCACATCGGCATCGGATATATCGCGCAACACGCGTAATACCAGCGGAAGATCCTCATGCACAACGTCCCCGGCTCCTGCCGGTTCGATGCGCTCCTGAATCGAGGTCCACAGACGCTGCAGAAAACGCAGATCGGAGGCGATCGCTTCTTCACTGGCTCCTTCCGCCGCTGTCCGCAATATGAAGCCACCCCTGTCGTCATCAGCGCGTGCTGCGATCACGAACTCACGCAGGCGTTGCCGTTCAGCTTCGTCTTCGATTCGCTGCGACACACCGACGTTACGGACTTCAGGCATAAACACCAGGTAACGGGAAGGTATGGTGATGTGCGTCGTTAAGCGTGCGCCCTTGGTACCCAGCGGATCCTTGATGACCTGAACCAGTATTTTCTGACCTTCACGTAAAAGCCGGGTAATACTGTCGCCGCTGCCGGTCTGTTCCATGTTTTCCTCATCAACCGCCACAGCGATATCAGAAGCATGCAGAAAAGCCGCCTTCGCCAGGCCAATGTCGACAAAGGCTGCCTGCATCCCGGGTAACACCCGGCTCACGACGCCTTTGTAGATATTACCCACCAGCCCGCGACGCCGCGTCCGTTCGATAAAAACTTCCTGCAGCATACCGTTCTCGACCATCGCAACACGGGTTTCCTGAGGCGTCACGTTTACCAGTAATTCAACTGTCATGATCTAGGGTCTGTTAACACGATGAAAGCTGCAGCGACGGCGGCCATTTTTGTGCAGGACAAGGCGCCGCGAGCGCCGTGTACCTGCCGTACATAAGCGAGCGGCAACGCAGGCCTGCGGAAAAATGGCTCCGTCCCTTCGGGTTGCGCCCCAAATACGGCCAGCCGGCGTTACTCGTCGTTCATTTAGTGTCACTAAACTTCTCTCCTCGTGCCTCGCCTAAAACGCCTACTGTTGGTGCCTGGCCGTTTTGGGGCAGCAACGCCGGCGTTTCCATCGTGTTAACAGGCCTTAATCCAATACCTGAATACCGAAATTCTGCAACAGCCGCGCAGTTTCATAAAGCGGCAGACCCATCACCCCCGAGTAACTGCCTTCCAGCCGCTCGATAAATATTGCTCCTTTTCCCTGAATACCATAGGCTCCCGCCTTATCCCGCGGTTCCCCGGTTTTCCAGTAATCCTCGATGTCCTTGTCGCTCAGCGCCCGAAACCATACGCTACTGTCACTGACAGCTATGGCCTGCCGATCGTCGACCAGAGCCACCGCACTCAACACCTGGTGCCTGCGACCCGACAACAGTTGCAACATGTCCCGGGCATGGACCGGATCAGCCGGTTTCCCTAACAGTCTACCATCGACCACAACAGCCGTATCGGCACCGAGCACCGGCACCTCATCATCAGCCGACCGCTGTCGAACCGCACGCGCTTTCGCCACAGCCAGGCGCACTACGTAATCCTGCGCTGATTCATTATGCAGCGGAGTTTCATCGACTTCTGCGACCTGTTGACGAAAACGGACACCAATCTGCTGCAAAAGCGCCTGACGTCGCGGCGAACCTGAGGCCAGAACAATCATCAGGCGCGGTGATAGGGGTGGCCGACCATCACTGTCCAGGCACGGTACAGCTGTTCGGCGAGCAGTACGCGCACCAGAGGATGCGGCAGGGTTAGTGGTGACAGCGACCAGCGCTGCTGGGCGCGCTCAAGACACGCGTCCGACAAGCCGTCGGGACCTCCGACCAGCAGACTGATACCACGCCCCTCCTGCAGCCACTGCTGGAACCGCCCGGCCAGTTGTTCAGTCGACCAGCTGCGACCTTTTACATCAAGTGCAATGACGTGCTCGCCGGGTGAAAGTTCAGCGAGCATGCGTTTGCCTTCCTCGGCCACAGCCCGCTCCACGGTTTTGGATTTGACACGCTGTCCAAGAGGGATTTCGGTGAGATTCAGGCGGCATTCGCGCGGCAAGCGACGTGCGTATTCCCGGTAACCCTCATTCACCCAGGCCGGCATGCGGTTTCCGATTACGATGAGGTTGATATTCAAGGGCTTCAACCCCGCTCACTTTTTTCCCGACTCTGTTCTGTCAATGCCCAGAGTTTTTCCAGGCCATAGAACTCACGGATACGTGGCTGCATGACATGCACAACCACATCACCCAGATCAACCAGCACCCATTCACCTTCACGCTCGCCCTCGACACCCAGGGCTGCAACACCTGCCTTCTTACAGGCCGTCACAACGGCATTGGCAAGCGACTTGACATGTCGGTCCGATGTGCCACTGGCGATTATCATGAGGTCAGTGACCGACGTCAGGTTACGCACATCTAATTCAACGATATCAGTACCTTTCAGATCTTCCAGCGCCTGTAGCACAGTAATTTTCAATTCATCAGCTTGCATACCATCTCTCTTGCTTGATGCGCTTCAATACAGCATTCGGCAGCAGGAAACGCGGACTTTTCCCTGCCGCCAGCAATTCCCGGATCTGTGTCGATGAAACAGCCATCTGGGTGACCGGAACGCCGAAAACGCAACCGGCCGGCCGTTCATGTAGCTGCCTGAGCGAACCCGTGCGCGCTTTACTTACCAGCTCCGCCAGCTCACCCTGTGTCGGCCACTGTCTGCCAGGGCGTTGCATCACCACCAGATGGCACAGATTTGCGATCTCCCGCCAGCGGTCCCAGCTCTCCAGGCCCAGCAAGGCATCCAGTCCCAATGCCAGACACAGGGATTCCTCACCGATTTCCGCGCGTAACGACTTCAGGGTGTCCACCATGTAAGACGGTCCGTCACGGCCCAGCTCCCTTGTGTCGATGTGCAACGCCGGTTCGTCCTCTACCGCGAGTCGCAGCAGTTTCAGCCGCTGTTCAGGTGAACCCTGGGGTGGATCGCGGTGCGGTGGAACCCGGCATGGTATCAGCTGCATACAGGGAATCTCGAGCGCCTGCTGCACGTCCAGCGCTGGCCGTAAATGACCAAAATGAACGGGATCGAAAGTACCGCCGAGGATACAGATCATGGGTTTGATCAGGGAACCTTAAACCCGGATATGGCCGTCACCCAGCACGATGAATTTCAGGGTAGTGAGACCCTCCAGCCCAACCGGCCCGCGCGCGTGCAATTTGTCGGTACTGATACCGATTTCTGCGCCCAGGCCATACTCGAAGCCGTCTGCAAAACGGGAAGAGGCATTGACCATGACCGAGCTGGAATCGACTTCGCGCAAAAAACGCCGGCCACGAGTGATATTCTCGCTGACAATCACATCGGTATGCCGGGAACCGAATCTCTCGATGTGATCAATGGCTGCATCCAGATCAGCCACCACCCGCACCGACAGGATCGGCGCCAGGTATTCTTCCTCCCAATCGGACTCCTGCGCCGCAATGATATTATTGAGGATCTGCCGGGTACGTTCACAGCCGCGCAACTCGACGCCGGCCTCCCGATACATCCGGCCCAGCAGCGGTAATACCCGTTCGGCGATGCCCTCTGCGACCAGCAGCGTTTCCATGGTGTTGCAGGTACCGTAGCGCTGGGTCTTGGCGTTAAAAGCGACCTTTACGGCTTTATCAAGATCGGCCTGATCGTCGATATAGGTATGACAAACACCATGCAGATGTTTAATCACCGGAATTCGTGACTCGCGGCTGATACGCTCGATGAGACCTTTGCCACCCCGTGGCACAATAACATCCACAAACTCTTCCAGCTTGAGCAGCTCACCGACCGCCGCTCGATCCGTGGTTGCCACCACCTGTACCGCAGTGGCCGGCAACCCAGCCTGTTGCAGGCCCTTTTTTATGCAGCCCGCCAATGCCTGGTTGGAATGCAGCGCTTCCGAACCACCACGTAGAATACAGGCATTGCCGGACTTCAGACATAAACCCGCCGCATCAGCCGTAACATTGGGACGCGATTCGTAAATTATGCCGATGACCCCCAGTGGCACGCGCATGCGTCCCACCTGGATACCGGATGGACGGTAATTCAGTTCACTGACGGCACCCACCGGATCGGCGAGCGCGGCGATCTGGTGCAAGCCCTCGGCCATGGCTTCGATGCGCGCATCGGTCAATTCCAGGCGGTCGAGCAGTGCGGCATCCAGACCACGTTGTTTGCCGGCCTGCAGATCTTTCTGATTCTCCGCCGCCAGACGCACCCTGTCCGTAATGATGGCATCGGCAATCGCATACAGTGCAGCATTTTTGTCCCCGGTTTCCGCGCGTCCCACCAGGCGTGCAGCCTCACGCGCATACTGCCCCAGCTCCCGCATGTAGCTGGGCACATCGAAATTCACGGATTCTGCTGTTTCAGTCATATCACACCCTGTCATATTCAGGCGGAAACCGGTAACGAAGATACTCCGGCAAGCCACAGCGTCAATTGTAACAGTTCATCCCAGGCGCTGCCCGGCGCGCGCCCCTTGATAACACGATCGATATGCGCACAACGCTGCAACAGAATCCACCACTGACGGCCACGCATACGCTGTAATACACTGCTTATCAGGGGTTTGCGCTTTTCCCACACACGCCGCTCTGTCAGTATCCTGCCCAGCGGCATACCTCCCTTAACAGCCCTCGCCATCGACGCCAGGGATCGAATCTCTCTCGACAAGGCCCACAACACCAGAACCGGCTCGACCCCCTCACCACGCAGTCCGGCCAGAACCCGCTGGGCATACACAGCATCGCCCGCCAGCGCCGCATCCACCAGC
>Ga0209456_10000605_pt1 | contig 19030 bp, 21 predicted proteins | sample COG_11_FD_184755 | JGI IMG/M metagenome (GOLD analysis project Ga0209456, IMG submission 184755) | Pelagic marine sediment microbial communities from the LTER site Helgoland, North Sea, for post-phytoplankton bloom and carbon turnover... | ecosystem: Environmental > Aquatic > Marine > Neritic...
TCAGGCCAGCCAGCCGAAAATGCCGCCCGTCAGCACAGCATAAATCAATGCGTCGACGAACGTCTTGATCGTCATCGACCAGGCACGACCGAACCAGATGCTTTCCTGGATGTAGGCAACGCCATAAGCGATAAACGCAACCGTTCCAGTCACGCGGAACACCGTCAGGTAATCGGCGCCGGCGCCGACGGTACGGCTCAGCAGGTAGGCGCAGATAACGGCGACCAGTACGTTATAAGCGAACATCATCGCCAGTTTGGGCCCCATGGTCGGTAGCCTCGGAGGCAGGACCGTGATGAAGGCTTGCGGGCCTTCTTTCAGCTTCTGCTGCATTTCCGGTTCCGCGTACTGTTTCTGGTCGCGGCAGTTCGGGACCGTGTACATGCCGGGTTCGCAGCTCTTCAGGGCCGCGCGAACGGCCTCCTCGTCCGCCGTCTTGCTCCAGTCCGTCTTGTGCCACGGCATGGCCATCCAGATGACGGATCCCGCGATGAAGACGACCACCGCGGAAGCCAGGATCGGTAACCACAAGGACATGATTGTCATAGGTTTTCCCTCTTCTTGTTGTTTCCTAACATATAGCAGAATCACATCGGTTATGCTGCGAATATGCTCATCAGAGGTCTGCCACTCTTAACCGGCCTGGCTCCCCTCGTCGGTATCAACCTCGCTTACTGGATTGGCGTCGACGCGGGGATTCTGCCGTCCTGCATCCCGTACCTGGACGGCTGTACGTCGATCAGCGCAACCGGCCGCTATCCGCCGGGCGACCGCCTGTTCCGGGCCGTAATGCTGCCACAGGCCATACTGCTCGCCGTGACGTGGTATCTCGCGGCGATCTGGCTCAGGTCACTTGCGCCCAACAGCAAGGGGCCGCGGGCAGTCCTGGTATTCGGGCTCGTAGGTGCCGCTGCCTTGATCATTTACGTTAGCTACCTGGGGACAAAAGAACCCCTCTATGAGTTCATGCGGCGCTTCGGGATCTATATCTATTTCCTGGCCACCGGCCTGGCTCAATTGATTCTCACGCTTTCGCTCAAGCGTTCGAGCTGGCGCCAGGCGATGCTCTGGGTCGTCGTCACTCCGTGGATACTGGGGCTTGCGAACTTCGCGCAGAAGGCACTCAGGGCCGATTCGCGCATGGCGGAGAACTCGATCGAGTGGGTTGTTTCCGTGCTGATGCAGGTCTGGTTCCTGCTGCTCTACGTGGGCTGGCGCAAGACCGGTTTCCGCATTGCCGTAACGACGCACTAGTCGGCGAACGGGTTCGAAAAGCGTTCGTCCGTAGTGACCGATGTATCCGTGAGTGATTGCAGGAACGCGATGAGGTCCGATCGCTCCTCGTCCGTGAGTTCAAACCCCGTCACGAACTCGGATTTGTAGGGGCTCAGGCGCCCGTCTCCGGCATAAGGCCCCTCCTCCACAATGCGACCACCGCGCTCATAATGGGCGATGACGTCCGTGAGCGTGGCAATGCTGCCATCGTGCATGTAAGGCGCGGTCAGCGCGACATTTCTCAATGAGGGCGCCTTGAAGCGCCCCATATCGCGCCGTTCGCCCGTCATGTCGAACAGCCCGGTGTTGTCTCGTGGGTAGGAACCTTCACCATCCACGTTATACAGCCCGTTGTTGTGAAAGCCGACGCCTTCGATGCGGGCATCCCGGTGCGTGGTGCTGTCCGTGAAGTTGAACCCCCCATGGCAATGAAAGCATTCGAGACGCTCGGAGAAAAACAGGTCCATGCCGCGCTGGGCACTCTTGCCGAGGGCGTCCACATCCCCACGCAGGTAGTGATCGTACGGTGAGTCGTAGCTGATGATGCTGCGAATGAAGGCGCTGATGGCCCTGACGCCGTTCAGCAGTGAATAAGGGTCGCTATCGCCCGAAAACGCCCGCTTGGTGAGCTCCCTGTACTTCACGTCGTTGTGCAACAGTTCCGCAAACCGCTCTTCGTGCCCGCCAAGGCCCATTTCGACCGGGTTGTCGCCGAGCAATGGCGTTAACGCCTGGTCCTCGAGGTGTTCCAGTAGCGGATTCGCCCAGGTCAGGCGGCTTGCGTACGCGACGTTGACCAGGCTCATCGACGCTCGCGGGTGGATCTCGCCTGTCGAACCGACAGCGCGAGCCCTGCCATCCGTAAACGCCAGCGACTGGATGTGGCAGCTTGCACAGGACATCGTTTCGTTGCCCGAGAGCCGCGTGTCGTAGAACAGCCAGCGGCCGAGTTCGACCTTCTCGGTCGTCATCGGGTTGTCGTCAGGGACCTTTGGCAGGGGCAGCGCCGGGTGCAACTGCCAGTCGTACTCACTATCTGCAGACAACCACCAGGCGGCGGCCAGCACACCGAAAGCCGCCAGGATGATAGCGATGTGTCTCACGGAGCAGCCGAAAAGACCTGCTGGGCATCGACCCGTTCGCCGGCCGCGAAATCGATTCCGAGTGCCCTGAACGGTGCGATGCAGGTGTCTTCAGGCGGCCCCGACGAGCAGTCGCTGCGCTCGCCGTCGGCAAGATTGATGCCCTTAAACAGTGCTTCGAGGTCGATCGCCACGGACTGTTTCCCAACGTCGAACTCGTCCAGTTCCACCGCGACCCTGTTGGGGAACCGGCAATCTGTGATGTTGCCTACGGTGCCCTGGCAGCCGGCGCTACCCACGTGAATCCAGAAGCCGTCGTTCTCGCTGCGCACCCCGGCTCTCAGGAACTTGTATCCGGAGCGCCAGTGCCAGTGCATGGCCGGGTCATCAAGTGGGGGTTGGGCGGCGAGCGGGTCTGCATGATTGAGATCGAACGGCACCCCCAGCGTGAATCTCAGACCTTCGTAGTCGGCGACGGGGACGCTGCCGCTTACTTTCTGCTTCACTTCGGTCGTGCCGTTTTGACAGGCCCCCTGGCCATTCTCCAGGTCAATGAGCGCGAGCTGTTGCAGCACGTGGACATCCCCGTCTGCCGTCAGCAACTCGAGATTCGATGCGTAGAACCTGAGGTCTGTCAGCGCCAGTCCGGCATCGTCGCAGGACATTGGCTCGCCACCCCAGGTCACCTGGAACGGAATCTCGATGTCGCGCATCGGCTCGCTGCAGGAGGCGCCAGCCATCGACAAGACAATCAGGAGAGCGATGCGTTCGAACACCGAATGAGACCCAGGATCAAAGAAAGAAATAATACCTGCGCCGCGCAGGCAGCAGAACTTAGTTTGCAGCGTTGCCAACGCCGGCGTTTTCAGCATCGCCGTCGTCGTCCTCGTCCTGCGGTGCCGCCGAGTAATCGAGAACGCCTGTCGCGATCAGGTCAGTCGACGCCTGGGCTACGGACAGCTCGGTTTCGACTTCGCGGATCTTTGCTTCGGCGTGAACGCTCTCGGTCGCCCTGTCAGCCAGCTCCGAGCGCAACTCACGCGTCTTCATAACCGAGCCCTTGAGGTCCGCATTGGCCCTTTCGAGCTTGGTTTGCTGCTCAGTGATCACGAAATCACGTCGCTCGATGCCCACCGTGGTTTCCTTGAGCTTATCTTCGAGATCCTCGACGCTTCCCTTGTTCTTATCCGCCTCGGTCTGCGCCACTCGAAGTTCGGCTTCGAGCGAGCGAATGCGATCGTCGCGGGGGTCGCGCTTCTTCGCCTCGTTACGGGACCCGAGCCGGGTGTTGATCGAGGACAGCATCCAGCCCAGCAGGAATGCCCCACCGGTCATGAGAATGAGGTTTTGAGGTAGCTCGACAAACATCTCGTTATGATTATTGGGATTCGTCGTTCAATAAAGGACGGAGTTCTCAATACTGCAAACAGAAAACCGGTCTGGAACGACCATAATTGGATCCGTTCAAAAACGCAAAAAAAACAAATACTCGTTAAATAACAAATATTTAAGAAATATTCTTAAGCCTAATTCCATCTGATATCGTGCCCTTCTGGCTAACGTCGACACCAGCCCCTGGCTCCTTCTGTCTCTAGAAACGCTTCGGCTCCGGCCCCCTCGAGCATGGCCATCGTGCTGATCATGCCGGCCTGCGTGCAGCTTGCGGCTGCCACCGTCACGGAGCGCGGCGCCTCGGTGACGGGCCAACCCGTCAATGGGTCGAGTATGTGGCCATAGCGAATCCCGTCCTTTTCCAGGAATCGTCGTGCATCGCCGCTCGTTGCGAGCGCGCCTTCCCTGAGATCGATCAGGCGTTCCGCTGAATCCGGCGTCTCCCCCTCAATTCCGACTCGCCAGCTGCGCCGTTGACGCCGTTTCGCGGTGGACGCAAGGTCGCCGCCGAAATTGACGAGGCAGGGCTCGCCACCGGCTGACCGGATGCCAGCGACTGCCTTGTCCACAGCGTATTCCTTGCCAATGCCACCGAGATCGATCTCCATCCCCGTGGGCAGCGTCAGGCACGGCCGCTGCCACGAAACACGATGCCACCCTACCCTGGCCAGCAGGGTATCGATCTTTGGCTGACTCGGCACCCTGTCGCTGCCGTCGAAGGTCCAGGCCCTTCGCAATATCCCGGACGTAATGTCGAAGCGCTTGTTGCTGAGTTGGTAGAGCGTCGCGGCAAAGTCGATGAGGTCGGCCGTCTCGTCGTCGAGTTCCACGTCCACACCCGCGGCCCGGTTGATTCGCGCAACGATATTGTCGTCCCTGTAGCGACTGAACTTGTCTTCGATACGCCACGCCTCGGCGGCAACGAGTTCGCACATCTCGGCCGCGTCCGAGCGACGCGGCGATTCGCACACGACTTCGCAGGGGCTCGCCATGGCCTCGAAACGGCCGATCCAGGCGTCTTCCGTGAGGCTCAGAGTGACGCGGCGTGCCAAGCGTCGTGCCCTAGAATCGATAACTGAACTGCGCGATGATCGCGTCCAGATCGGGGTAATTGTCCCTGCCTGCCTGGTTACCGATGATCTGTCCGCCGGGCACGTCGCCGGATTGCTGGTACCACTCGAGCCGAACGCTCATGTCATGGTCATTGCGCGTCTTCCAACCGTATTTCAAGCCCAGCGTCGTGGCGTCGAAATCGCCCAGCCGATAATCGGCGGAAGCGTATTCGGGTAACGGCTGGCTTTCGTCGAGGCTCAGCAGGTAGAACTCGGCCTCGGTCTGTGTGTAGTAGCGCACATGAGGCTCGATGTAGTGGTCACCCGCCAGCGGCCAGCGGTATCGCAGGTCCAGCGTGTGCGAGTCGATTTCCCAGTCATCTGTCATATAGCGGTAGGAAATGTCCAGCACCTTGCCGTTCATGTAGTACTTGCCCTGCGTATACAGGCTGTGCTTGCTGCGATCGTCGGGACGGCTCTCGAACAGGTACTGGTGCGATGGCCCGCCTTCGACAGGGATGGCCCCGCTGCGTAACAGGGTATCGCCCGTGGTGCCGTCGACCAGGCTCAGGACCTTGTATGGGTCCGTCAGGTAGCCGTCTGAATAACTGTAAGAATAATTGACCTGCGCCACGAGCTTTCTTGAAATCACCTGGGTAACGCCGACAACGAGGTCGAGCACGTCCTTGTCCTTGTCACCTGTGCGGTTGCTCGTGTCGCCGACATCCAGCATCGGCGTGAGCGGCGCCGGGGCACCGCCGACCGGATCGAGATCGTCCATGGAATACGCGAAACCGGCAGAGACGGTGGTGTTGCGCTGATTGAAGTCACGTGCGATTTTTGCGTTGACCCCGAGGTGCAGGTAGTCGTACTCCTTCGACACGCTTCCGCCAACATTGACCAGGCTCGTCTCACCCACCGGTTGCTGCCAGTTGGCTGTCAGGGCAACACGCGTGTCCTTGAACGTGTCGTCCAGCGGCAATTCGCCGGCCGCTACGGTGTAGAAGCCGTTGCCCGAGGGACGCGTGAAAGTTTGTGGCACGTCCTGGCGGATGGCGCCGTTCGGCGTTGCGCCCGTCAGCACATCAACCGTCATTCCGAGAGACAAGGAGCGATCGTCGACGAACATCCGCCGTGCGATGGCCTTGACGCTGTAGTCCTTTACGCGATCGTTGTCCTCGCCGTAATACAGTATGGACGTATTGAAGTCCCAGTCCGCCGTTTCCTGGGCGTCAACCGACGCCGGAATCGTGGTGCCCAGCAATGAACAGGTCGCGGCCGCCAGCGCAGCCGAGATCGCAGCATTCTCTTTCTGGCTCAATGCGCTTTCCTCAGTTGCAGCCGCAGCCGCCGCCGCCAAACCCACGGCCGCCGCTGGACGCTTCCTTGCTGAAATAGATGTGATCGTCCGTCGCCGCCTCGAGCTCGTCGGTCGTCAACTGCATCTCCGCCTTGGCGAGAATATCGCGGTCCCATGGCTGTACGCCCATGGAGCTGCAGCCCGAGGCGCAGAACAGGACGGCAATTAACAGGATCGTGTGTTTCATCCAGCGTTCTCCTCGAGTGCGGCCACGATTGCGGCCTCGTATTCCTGCTGCTTCCTGACCTTGAAGCCCAGGTGTTTCGTTCTTAACTCACCGTCACGTCCGATGACAAATGAGCTGGGCATCCCCTGCACGCCGTATTGTTCTGCCAGCGTTCCTTCGGGGTCGTAGCGAATGCGGAACCTGGCCGGGTACTCCTGCAGGAAACCCGACGCCTCGGCTCGCTCCTTGTCGACGTTGACCCCGACAATCACGAGACCCTCGTCGGCGTATTTCTCGTGCATCGAATTGAGCCACGGGAAAGAGCGCCGGCAGGGCACACACCACGAGGCCCAGAAATCGACAACCACGACCTGGCCGCGAAAAACGTCTATGTCCAGATTAGATTCCGACTCTTGCGCGCTCGCCGCGAACATCACGGAAGATACGCAAAGGAGTGCAGCCGCCAGGTAAGCGCGAGGTTTTTTCAGAGTCGTCATTACGATCCTGTCAGGAAGACTTGCCCAAGTACTTCACGACCTGGTCCGGAAAATCCGTGAACAGGCCGTCAACAGAAAGTTGCCGCGTACAATACACCAACAGGGACTCGAAAGTCGCGAATCCCTGCGGCAGATCGTCAACGCGGAATGTGTAGGGATGCACGGCCAGCCCGGCGTCGTGGGCGCGCTCTACGAGCCCGCTCGGGCTCAAATAGCCGTCGCGGCTTCTGAGCCGATACAGGCGATTGACCCAGGGCCCTATGGCGTCGACCGTTTTCGCCAGCGTAAGAAGCCCCCTCTTGCTCCGCAGCGTGTTGAAGTCGGTCGGCGCCTCCGCCCAGCTGTTCTCGCCGATGAGTTGCACCAGCTTGAGCGGGCAACCCAGCTCATGCCGTATGCGCCGCAACTCGGAGGCGTCGAAGCACTGCAGATAGACCGGGTCGGAATGGCGCCGGTAGCCGAATTCATGGAGAACACCGAGCACCGCCGGCGTGATGTCGACCCCCTGCTCACGGTGCCAGGCCGGACGCTTGATCTCGGGATAGATGCCGACGGGCCGACCATGGGTTTCGATCAATCGCGCTATGAACTCGAGCTCCTCGGCAAGCGTCTGCACTCGGAAGATCTCGTCGGACGAATTGAAACGGCCTGGGTAAACGGCCCGGCCCTGCGCGTCGGTGCGCTCGCAAACCCTCAGCGTCTTGATCTCGGCTAGCGTGAAGTCCCTGGCGTAGTAACGGCCGTCCCTCCTGCTCCTGTCCGGGAAACGATCCGACACGTTGGTAACGCGGTCGAGGTGAATGTCGTGCAATACGACCAGGGCATCGTCGGCGGTCGCCACGATGTCCTGTTCCAGGTAGTCGGCGCGCATCGTGTATGCGAGCGCCTTGGCCGCGAGCGTGTGTTCGGGGGCGTGCCCGGACGCGCCGCGATGAGCAATTACGACGGGCCTCATCTGCTAACTCGCTTTAAGAAAGTGATGTAAATCTTTGTTTTTAAGTTACTCTTCAATAGGACCGTCTGCGTCGAAACCCGGGAAGTCGATCACCTCCCAGCGCGATGTGTCCTCGCCGCGCGCCTGTCGTTTGAGCGCGTCGACCATCTCCCTGTCGTTCCACTCGATATGTTCGGCGCAACGTTCGGTGATCTCGGCAGGAGTCTCGGCCATGCCGCCAAAGGGCTTAATCGCAATCATCTTGATCTTGTTGGCGTCGGCCACGTCCATCATGAACTTGACCAGCTCCTTCTTCTCGTCGTACAGGGAGGGAAGGACAAATACGGCCTCGGCCTGCTTTATCTGGGCGATCAGCTCGTCCTTGATGGCCTGCAGCCCGCCCGTCGTCGGGATGTTCTCGGGTTTGCTGATATTGAGGTAATAGAAACGGTCGACGCTCTCGAGAAATTCGAACACCCTGAGGTAGTCGTCGCTTTCTTCAAAACTGTGGGTCGCGAATACGCGGATCGGGTTACTTTCAGACACCGTTTGCTCCGTTTCTGCTCCGTTGCGTGCTCTATTTTAGCCAATTCGACGGGCGCTCGCCCGAACCACGTCATGGTATGCCGATAACGGTTCCCCTGCCCCGGGGGTTTCGGTATCGTAGCGCCGCATGCGGCTTCTTTTATACAACATCCGGTACGCGGTCGGCGGCGGTGCGAGCATGCACATGCCGCTACCCGGTGCCGGCTACGTGCTCGGCAACCAGAGCGTCCTTCCCGAGATCACGAGATTCATCAAATCGGTCGACCCCGACGTTGTCGGCCTGATCGAGGTCGATACGGGTTCGATACGCAGTCGCAAGGTGAACCAGGCCGAGAAGATTGCCGCGGACCTCGGCATGAATACGTCCTATGAGACCAAGTACGGCGAAAGATCCCTGAACCAGATCCTGCCGATCGTCCGCAAGCAGGGCAATGCGTTCATGGCTGCCCCACGCGTTCATGGTGAGAAGTTTCACTATTTCGACACGGGTATCAAGCGCCTCATCATCGAACTCGAGATGGACGACTACGCGGTCTTCCTGGTGCACCTGTCGCTCAAGTACCGCCACCGCCACACGCAGCTGAGAAGGCTTTATGACCTCATCCAGGAAACCAGCAAGCCCGTGGTCGTTGCCGGTGACTTCAACACGTTCTGGGGCGAGAACGAGATTTACCTGTTCATGAAGGCGGCCGGCCTGACGTCGGCGAATACCGATAGCCGGCCTACCTACCCGAGCCGCGCGCCGCGCAAGGAACTGGATTTCGTTCTCTACCAGGACGGCATCCAGGTGACCGGATTCGACGTGCCCGATGTGAAGCTTTCCGATCACCTGCCCCTGGTTTGTGATTTCGAACTTGCCTGACGAGAGTAAGCAAAAATGACCCAACACTGGAAAACCGAAACCGACGCTAACGGCGTGGTCTGGCTGTGCCTTGATAAAGCCGACGCGAACGCAAATGTATTGTCTTCGGACGTAATGCTCGAACTGGATACTGTCCTCGAATCGCTCGAGGCAAAGACGCCTGCCGGGGTCGTATTGTATTCGGGCAAGAGCGGCAGCTTCGTCATGGGCGCCGACATCAACGAGTTCACGAAAATCGAATCGAAGGAAGTCGCCTACGATCTCGTGCGCAAGGGACAGCAGCTCTTCGATCGTATCGAGGCCCTGTCGTGCCCGACCGTTGTGGCCATCAACGGCGTCTGCATGGGCGGCGGCCTCGAGATCGCAATGGCCTGCGACTACCGGCTGGCGATCGACACCGACAAGAAGATACTCGGCCTGCCCGAGGTCAAGCTCGGTTTGCATCCAGGCTTCGGCGGCACCGTAAGGGCCGTGCAGATCTGTGGCGTGCGTGCCGGCATGCCGCTGATGTTGACCGGCAATCCGGTCAATCCCGCCAAGGCGAAGCGCATCGGGCTTGTCGATCGAATCTGTAACGAGGACGAATGGCGACAAGCGGCGAAGCAACTCATCGATGCCAAGGCACCGAAGCAGCGCATGCCGTTGGTCGACAGCCTGTTGAACCTCGGTATCGCGCGGCCGTTCGTCAAGAACATGCTGCTCAACCAGGTGCGAGGCAAGGCGCGCAAAGAGCACTATCCCGCTCCGTACGCGATGATCGACATCTGGGCATCCGATGGCGCGTCACCGAAATCAGGGTACGAGGCCGAAGCGCGCAGCTTCGCCGAACTTATGTCCTCGAGTGCGGCGAAAAACCTGATTCGCGTGTTCTTCCTGCAGAGCAAGCTCAAGGGTCAGGGCAACCCGATTGACACCAAGATCAAGCACGTACACGTCGTCGGCGCAGGCGTAATGGGCGGCGACATCGCGGCCTGGTGCGCGCTACGTGGCCATACCGTGACCCTGCAGGACCGCGAGCAGAAGTACATCGACCCCGCGATAGCACGGGCGGAGAAGATGTTCGCGAAGCGCGTGCGCGACGATCAGAAGCGCCGGCAGACCATGGACAGGCTGCGCGCAGACGTCGCCGGCGACGGGGCGGCTGAGGCCGACCTGATCATCGAAGCAATTTTCGAGAACCTCGAGGCCAAGCAGGAACTCTACAAGGCGCTCGAGGCGAAGATGAAACCGGGCGCCCTGCTCTCGAGCAATACGTCCAGCATTCGCCTCGAAGACCTGCGCACGGTGCTCAGCGAGCCACGGCGTTTTATCGGCCTGCATTTCTTCAATCCCGTCGCCATGTTGCCGCTCGTCGAAGTCATACGCTGCGAGGACACCGAGCAGGAAGCCCTCGACATTGGTTTCGCGTTTACGAAGGGCATCGGCAAGCTGCCGCTCGAATGTGCGAGTTCCCCCGGGTTCGTCGTCAACCGCATCCTGGCGCCCTACATGGCCGAGGCCATGCACCTGGCCGAGGAAGGCGTGCCGCTCCCCGAGATCGACAAGGCCGCCGAGGCGTTCGGCATGCCCATGGGACCCGTGGAGCTCGTGGACAGCGTCGGGCTCGACGTCGCCATGCACGTTTCCAAGGTGCTCGGCGCCGCCATGAACCGGCCGATTCCAGAGCGCCTCGGAGCGATGGTCGAGGAAGGCCTGCTTGGCCGCAAATCGGGACAGGGATTCTATCGCTGGGAGGATGGCAAGGCCGTCAAACCGGCGTCCGGCGAAGGCACGGTACCCGCCGATATTCAGGATCGCCTGGTACTGGCAATGGTCAACGAGGCCGTCGCCTGCCTGCACGAAGGCGTGGTTGCCGAGGCGGACCTGCTTGACGCCGGCGTGATTTTTGGCACGGGCTTCGCGCCGTTCCGCGGCGGGCCGCTGAATTATGCGCGCGAACGCGGTATCCAGGATGTGCTGGCGGCACTGGGGCGCCTCGCCGCGACGCATGGCGAGCGCTTTTCGCCACACAGTGGCTGGTCCGGGCTGTGACGCCGGTCACACGCGGCCTCGCAGCGGCCGGGAAACTGTGCGGTGCTTCACGCTGCTTGACGTAATCGGTACCGGAAGTCGTTGAATTGAAGGTAGAATACGCCGCAGAACTCAAAATACCCAACGCAGAGCGAGAATCGAGCATTAACAGGAAAAGTAATGGCAGGTGAGCAGGTAAGCACTGAACTGCTCAGAGGTTTCTCACCCCTGGACGGTCTGAAACGCGACAACCTCGCGGCGCTCGCACGCAAGGTGCAGATTCGTGAGGCGTCGCCCGGGCAGATTTTGTTCAAGGAAGGCGATACCGAGAAACGTACCATTTACGTAGTTTCTGGCATTCTCGAACTCGTCGACCAGGCCAAGGTCGTTGGCAAGGTCGAAGGTGGCAGCGAATTTGCTCGCAACCCTGTCGCTCCTGTTTATCCGCGTCGCGTGACGGCACGCGCACGGGACCGCGTCCAGTTCATCTCCATTGACAGTGACCTGCTCGACGTCATGCTGACCTGGGACCAGACGGGCACCTACGAGGTGTCCGATCTACAGGGCGAGTCCGACCAGGGTAGCGAAGACTGGATGACGATGTTGCTGCAGACCAAGGCATTCCACAAGATACCGCCGGCCAACATCCAGGCGATCTTCATGCGCATGCAGCAGATCAACTACAAGTCGGGTGACGTCATTCTCAAGCAGGGTGCCGAGGGCGACTACTTTTACGTGCTGATCCGCGGTGCTGCGCTCGTGACGCGCGAAACGCCGCTCAGCAAGGAAGGCATCAAGCTGGCCGAACTCCATGTTGGCGATACCTTTGGCGAGGAAGCCCTGATTTCCGAAGCCAAACGAAACGCCACGGTGACCATGAGTGCCGATGGTGCTGTCATGCGGCTGGGCAAGGAAGACTTCAAGAAACTCCTCAACGAGCCCATGCTCGACTGGGTGAGCCGGGCGGAAGCCGAGCAAATCGTCCAGAATGGCGGGCAATGGCTGGACGTCAGGTTGCCGAGCGAATTCGAGAATCAGCACCTGGATGGGGCCATTAACATCCCGCTGTACTTCATTCGCCTCAAGATATCGACGCTGGAGCAGGACAAGAAATACGTCGTCTGCTGCGATACCGGGCGCCGCAGCTCCGCGGGCGCCTATATCCTGAGCGAGCGCGGCTACAAGGCCTACGTGCTGCAAGGCGGTATCAATCGCGATCAGCCCTGAGCAGCAAGCTCCGGCGTCTACATCGGTTTCGGGAGCGGCGGTGAGCCGCGATTACATCGTATGGGTGGGCTTGTCACCACCCAGGGCGCCTGCCAGGTAGTTCTCGATCTTCTTCTGCGTGTTGCCCTGGTCCTGGTCGCTGAACTGCACGCCAATTCCAGCCGTGCGCTTGCCCTGCGCGCCTTTCGGGGTCATCCAGATAACCGTGCCGGCAACCGGAATTTTCTCTTCCTCACCCATGAGGTTCAGGAGCATGAAGACTTCGTCGCCAAGGCGATAGGAGCTGCTGGTCGGGATAAACAGCCCGCCATTGATGACGTAGGGCATGTACGCGAGGTACAGCGCACTCTTGTCCTTGATCGTTAATGTCAGCAGTCCCGGTTTGCTCATATCATCAGTTCCATGCCATCAGTTGCTGCGCTGGGGCCACAGTGTTCGAGCCCGTCCGCCCAGTCGATCAACAGCCCTTCCAGTGTCAGTTGTACGTTGTAGGAGCCGCCAACCTGGCCGCGCAGTCGATTGATTATGTCTAGATAACAGAACAGATTTCGCCTGTCCATGCGCCGTAGCACAGATTGGTCGATTCCGACCCCCTGGCCCCTTTCGGTAAGCGCCGCGACCGCCACCTGCCTGACGAGCTGCGCCAGCCAGTTGAGTACGAAGCTTGGGTCCAGTTTGGCCCAGCGAGCCGCCACTTCGATCGCGGAGCCCGCGCCACGGCCCAGTTCGTTGAGGTCCCTCGTCATGGCGGCGGTGGTTTCCAGCTCGTCCAGTGCCCTTATTGCCGCCAAAGGCGCGCCTCCGGCGACATGCAGCGCGTCAGCCCAGGCGGCGCCCGGGTGCACCTGGTCGAGCCAGGCCAGGGCATCTGCCGCGCCCGGAGGCGCAAAATCCAGTCGCTGACAGCGGCTGAAGATGGTGGCGGGAAGACGCCCAACCCTGTCCGTGACGAGGATTAACAAGGTGTCACCGGGCGGCTCCTCGAGCGTCTTGAGCAGGCTGTTGGCCGCGTTCACGGTCATGGCATTGGCCGGATCGACGATTGCCACCTTGCCGCTGCCCTCGTAGCTGGTAAGGCTCAGGCTTGCGACCAGGTTGCGGATCTGCTCGATGCCGATCGCCTGCTTGTCTTCGGGAGGCGAAAGCCACCGCAGGTCCGCGTGCTCGGGCGTTTCCTGCGGATAGACCGGCAAAGCACCGCAAGGCTCCAGCCCAAGTTTCTGTCTCGCCATCCAGGCGGCGGCCGATCGTTTGCCGACACCGGCCGGCCCAATCAGCAATACGGCATGCGGCAGGCGCCCCTGGCGTGCTCGTTCAAGCCACGAATCGGCAATATGTTTCAGCCAAAATAAATCCATAAAACAATCAAATACAACAACTAACTAAGGTGATTTATAACCTGTCAACTGGTCCGCGAGTGCTTCCACTTCGGCGCCGACATCGGCGAGCGACTGTGTCGTATCGATAACGACGAATCGGTTCGGCTCGTTGCCGGCGATTTGCAGGTAACACTCCCGCACTCGCTGGAAGAAATCATGCCGCTCCTGCTCGAAACGATCGGGCGCGCTGCGATTGCCGGCGCGTTCCATGCCGATTTCCACCGGAGCATCCAGCAGGATCGTCAGGTCAGGCCAGATATCCCCGTGGACCCAGTCTGCGATGCGATCGACAGTTTCCATGGGGATGCCACGGCCTCCTCCCTGGTAGGCCCTGCTGGAGTCCGTAAAGCGGTCGCTGACGACCCAGGTGCCAGCCTCGAGGGCCGGCAGGATGACGTTATTTACATTGAGCGAGCGAGCCGCGAAGATCAGCAGCAGCTCGGCAATCTCGGGTATCGGCTCGTCGCCACGATGCTGGACGATGTCGCGTATGTCCTCGGCCAGCGGCGTGCCACCGGGCTCGCGGGTCGTCAGGACCCGGTGCCCGGCCGCCTCGATTCGCCTGACCAGCACGTCTATGTTGGTGGATTTACCCACCCCTTCTATGCCCTCGACCGTGATAAATCTGCCGCGCTCCATCTAGCTGCCTTGTCGTCGTTGCTCGCGCAGTCGGCGCAGGTACTCGGCCACAGCCGCGTCATGCTCGGCCTTGGTTGCAGAGAACCGATGGCTGCCGTCGCCCAGGCCGGTCGCCACGAAGTAGAGCTCGTTGCCGGCCGCCGGATTGAGCGCCGAACGAATGGCCGCCCTGCCCGGCATTGCAATCGGTGTCGGCGGCAGGCCGTGTCGTGTGTAGGTATTGTAGGGCGTATCGGTGCGCAGGTGTTTTCGCGTCAGGTTGCCGTCGAAGGCTGGTCCGATGCCGTAAATCACTGTCGGGTCGGTCTGCAAGCGCATGCGTTTGTCGAGTCGTCGGGCAAACACGCCGGCGATTCTCGGCCTTTCATCCGCGCGCGCGGTCTCTTTCTCGACGATCGACGCGAGAATCAGCGCCTCGTAGGCCGACTTTACTGGCGTCGTCTCAGCGCGTGCCTGCCATTCTTCCTCGAGTACCTGCTGCATCAGTTCGTACGCTTGCCTCAGGATTTCGCGATCTGTCGTTGCGCGTGCAAAACGGTAGGTCTCGGGAAGAAACAGGCCCTCCGGATGCAGCACCGTGGCGCCGAGTTCCGTAAGCAATCCCGGCCAGTCCTCGTCGGTCATCGTGGCTGCGACGGCCTCGTTCGCGTGCAGCGCCGACAGCATGTCACGATGATTCCAGCCTTCGACGATCGTGAAGGAATACAGGCGCACCTCGCCACTCGTAAACTGCTCGAGTATCGATCGCGGCGTCGCGCCCGGCGTCAGCAGGTACTCGCCCGCCTGGATCGCGCCGGCCTCGCCGCTCCAGCGCGCATAAAGCCGGAACCAGCGATCGGAACCGATAAGTTCGATTTCGACGAGGCGGCGCGCGACCGAAGTGAATGAGCTGCCAGTCGGGATCTCGAACGCCACGCCCTGTTTGGGTATCGCAACGGGCGTATCCATGAAGCGCTGCATCTGCCACGCGCCCGTGCCGATGATCGCAGCGATCACAAGCACAGCGAGGCCAAGGGCAATTCCGAGGCGATTCATGCCGCGCACTCCGTAATACCGTTGCGGGCCAGCGCTCGCAGCACGAGTTTTGTCATGTCGCCCGGCTTCCGGGCCATGCCACCGATATCGCTCACGGGCAACGCGCCGAACTGGCTGTTGGTCAGGAAAATCTCATCCGCGGCCATGCAGTCGTCGAACGTGACATCACGCTCCTCTACCTCTATGCCTTCGTCGCGAAGGCAGTCGATCGCAAAACGACGCATTACGCCCTCGACACCACAGCGTCGCAGTGCAGGCGTGACTATCTTCTGATCGGTGGCCATGAACACGTTGCTCATGGTACCGCAGATCAGGCGATCGTCGGCATCGAGCATGAACCCTTCGAATATGCCTGCAGCAAGGCATTCCGAGCGACCCAGGACCTGCTCGATCCGATTCAGTGTCTTGAGTCCGGCCGTCGCCGAACCTGTCGCAAGTCTCGTCTCGCAGCGAATCGTGTCTACGCCGTCCCGGTACGCGTGCGCTGAGACCGGCCGGGCCGGGAATACACCAATCAGTACCGTCGGCGACGCCGCTTGCGACCTCCCGTAGCCTCGTTGGCTTGTCCCGCTCGATACGATGATCTTGGCAACGCAGTAGGCGGCCAGCTCGTGACTCTGCCCGATCGCATGAGCAAGGTCCTGTTGCAGAATTACCGCGTCGGGCATGGCGATTTGCAGTCGCTGACAGCCTTTCTCCAGGCGCTCCATGTGCAGATCCATGAGACGCGCATCGCCGTGGCGAACGGCGATCGTCTCGAACAGGCCGTCTCCATACTGCAACGCCCTGTCATCGATCGTCAGCGCCTCGACGCGTTCGCGCTTATGGAACCACTGGCTCATGCCTGCAACGCCCTGAGCAGTCCTTCGGCCTTGGCGCGCGTTTCCTGTAGTTCGGCATGGGGGTCGGAGTCGGCCACGATGCCCGAGCCCGCACGAAACGTCAGCGCATCGCCGTTGCGGACCATCGTGCGAATCAGGATGTTGAGATCCATGCTGCCGTCCCTGTTGAGATAACCGAAAGACCCGGTGTAGGCTCCGCGCGGCCCCTCTTCCAGTTCGTCGATAACTTGCATGCAGCGAACCTTTGGGCAACCTGTAATCGTGCCGCCCGGAAACACGGCTGCGATAGCCTGACCCGGCGTAACGTCCTGCCGCAGCTGGCCGCGAACGTTCGAGACTATGTGGTGCACGTGCGCGTAGCTTTCCAGTACCATCATCTCGTCGACCTCCACGGTACCCGCCTCGCAAACCCTTCCCAGGTCGTTGCGTTCGAGATCAATAAGCATGACATGTTCCGCGCGTTCCTTGGGGTGGGAAAACAGCTCCGTAGACAGGGAATTGTCGGTGCTGTCGTCGTCGGATCTCGGCCGCGTTCCCGCAATGGGTCTCGTCGACACGATTCCATCGCGGATACAGAGCAGGCGCTCGGGCGACGAAGATATGATTTCGGTATCTCGCCAGCGCGCGATGCCGGCGAAAGGCCCGGGGTTGGCCCTGCACAGCGACTCGTATATCACACCGGAATCGATTTCGTTGCCAATGTGCGCCGTCCATTCGCGCGAGAGGTTGGCCTGGTAGATATCCCCGGCCGCAATGTAATCCTTCGCACGCAGAACGGCGTCGATGAAGTGCGAGGGTTCCTGTTCGTCCACCGACCTGATGTTGACACGTGCATGCTCGCTCGTTCGTGGCAGGGCATGAATATCGCTGTGCAACAAGTCTCTGTCGATACAGCCCTCGTTCTCGGCGACCAGGTAACAGCGCTTGTCCTCGTGGTCGAAGATCAGTGCGCTCGGGCAGCGCACGGCAAATGCCGTGGGAAGTACCGCGTCAGCGCGAAGGTCGAGCCCTGCCTCGATACTGCCTGCCAGTTCGTAACCGAGGTACAGGAACCAGCCGCCTTGAAACGGCAGCGCCGAGTCTTCTGCTGGGACACGGTGACTGCCCCACCAGTCGTCGAGCGCGTTGAGAAACGAATCGCCGTGCGTCTCGCGCGACCCACCCAGTGAGCCGTCGAACTGCAGTGACTTGCCCGGAAAGGCAAACAGGATGTCGTAACGGCCGAGTTCACCGCCCCTGGCGGTGCTTTGCAGCAGAAACGGATAGCGAGCAGCGTGTTCGCAATGCAAGAGGCGCAGATCATCGGGACCCGCGATATCGGTCAGGGGTTCAATCAAAAGCGCTTAGAACCAGGCTTCCGTTGGTACCCCCAAAACCAAAGGAGTTCGACATCGCGATCCTGACTCTTGCGTCCCGTGCCTCGTTCGGCACGTAGTCCAGGTCGCATTCGGGATCCTGGTTATCGAGATTGGATGTCGGCGGGATGACGCCGTGCTTGATTGCCAGAGCGCAGAACATCGCTTCAGCAACGCCCGCCGCGCCGAGGAGATGGCCGGTCGTCGATTTGGTCGAGCTCACTACAAGGTCGCGCGCGGCGTCACCGAATGCGCGCTTGATGCCAACAGTCTCGCCAATGTCACCAGCCGGTGTGGATGTGCCGTGCGCGTTCAGGTAGTCGACATCCGCGGGATCTATGCCCGCATCGCGGATGGCCGCTACCATGCATTTGCGCGCACCCTCCCCGTCGGCTGGTGGCAGCGTGATGTGATACGCGTCGCCGCTCATGCCAAATCCGATCAATTCGGCGTAGATCGTCGCACCGCGTGCCTTCGCATGCTCGAGTTCCTCGAGAACGACACAGCCGGCGCCATTGCTCAGAACGAAGCCATCGCGATCGATATCGAAAGGCCTGCTGGCGCGAGCAGGATCGTCGTTGCGAGTGCTCATGGCCCGCGCAGAGCAGAATCCGCCCATGGCCAGTGGCGTTGTCGCGTACTCGGCGCCGCCCGCAAACATGACCTCGGCATCGCCGTGCTCGATACTGCGGGCAGCGAGGCCAATACAGTGCGTCGAAGACGCGCAGGCAGTGACAATAGAGATGTTCGGCCCCGTGATGTGTTCGAGGATGCTGACCTGCCCCGAAATCATGTTGATGATGCTGCCGGGAATGAAGAACGGCGATACCTTGCGAGGCCCGCCGGCCAGCATCTTGTTGTGATTGTCCTCGATGCCCTTGATGCCGCCGATGCCGGAGCCCATGGCAACGCCGATCGTGTGGCCGTTTTCTTCGGTAATTTCGAGGCCTGAGTCCTTGATGGCCTTGATCGTTGCCGCCACACCGTAATGCACGAACGGGTCGTTCTTGCGCTGCTCTTTCCTCGGAAGGTAGTCGTCAGCGTCGAAATCCCTGACGAGCCCGGCAATGCGGGTTGGAAACGACGAAGTGTCGAAATCCTCGATCGGCACGATGCCCGAGTTGCCTTCGCAGACATTCCGCCAGGCGTCACCCAGCCGGCTGCCCACCGGGGACACAATACCCATGCCGGTAATGACGACGCGCCGTTTACTCAAAAATCTGTCCGCTTACGAATGGCAGGACTGCCTGTCGGAACTGGAGAAAAGAGGCGCGGCAGCTGGCGCCGCGCCCGAGGTTCTTAGCTGTCGCTCTGGCGAGCGGTTACAAAATCGATTGCCTGCTGAACCGTGGTGATCTTCTCGGCTTCCTCGTCGGG
>Ga0209456_10000609_pt1 | contig 19008 bp, 15 predicted proteins | sample COG_11_FD_184755 | JGI IMG/M metagenome (GOLD analysis project Ga0209456, IMG submission 184755) | Pelagic marine sediment microbial communities from the LTER site Helgoland, North Sea, for post-phytoplankton bloom and carbon turnover... | ecosystem: Environmental > Aquatic > Marine > Neritic...
GGCTGGTGCTACCGTACTAAATATACCAGATACGACCGGATACTGTCTTCCCGAGGAGTATGGCGCAAAAATGAAATATCTAAGAGAAAATGTAAAAGGAGTTGAAAAAGCCAGACTTTCTTGTCACTGTCATAATGATTTGGGATTGGCCACAGCAAATTCAATTGCAGGTGTTATAAATGGCGCCAGACAGATAGAATGTACAATTAATGGTATTGGCGAGAGAGCAGGAAATACTTCTCTTGAAGAAGTTGTCATGATATTAAGACAACACCCGGACCTTAATCTGGATACGGATATTAACAGTAAATTATTATACAGTACCAGTCAAATGGTTTCACATAAAATGGGGATGGTAATACAGCCCAATAAAGCTATTGTTGGTTCAAATGCATTTGCACATAGTTCAGGTATCCATCAGGATGGAGTGATTAAAAAACGAGAAACTTACGAAATAATAGATCCCGAGGATGTTGGTGTTAACGAATCCTCCATTGTGCTTACCGCGAGAAGTGGTAGAGCGGCGTTGGCCTATAGGGCTAAAAAAGTTGGTTATGAACTTACAAAAGTACAATTGGATAGTGTTTATACTGAATTTTTGAAATTTGCTGACCAGAAAAAAGAAATTGTTGATAATGATATCCATCAAATAATTGAAGCAAGCCCAATAAATATTGAAAGTATCGCATAAATGAATCTTACAATTGCACTTTTGCCTGGCGACGGTATTGGACCCGAGGTTTCTGCTCAAGCCGTTAAGTGTCTTCAAGCTGTTGCCGAGACTTTTGGTCACCAATTCGAGTTTACAGAAGCAATAGTTGGAGCTAAGGCAATAGACAAAACCGGAAACCCGCTTCCTGATTCCACTCTGGAATTATGTAAAGATTCAGATGCTGTCTTGTTCGGGGCAATAGGTGACCCAAAATATGACAATGACCCTGATGCTAAAATCAGGCCCGAACAAGGGCTGTTAAAGCTAAGGAAAGAGCTGGGGCTATTTTGCAATATTCGACCTGTAAAAGTGTTTCCCTCTCTTATTGACAAATCACCACTAAAGAAAAAAAATATACGTGGTACTGATTTTGTAATTTACCGTGAGTTAATTGGGGGGATTTATTTTGGTGAGAAGAACTTGAGCAAAGATGGCACTGTCGCTTCCGACCTATGTACCTATTCTGAAACGGAAATTAGTCGCATTGCTCATTTGGCATTCAAAGAAGCCAAAATAAGAAAAAAGAAATTAACACTCGTAGACAAGGCAAATGTCCTTGAATCCTCAAGACTTTGGAGAAAAGTAGTTTCAAAAATCGGCGAAAGTTATCCGGAGATTACTTTGGAATTTTTGTTTATTGATAATGCCGCAATGCAACTTATACTTAATCCCAGTCAGTTTGATGTAATTCTTACAGCAAATATGTTTGGCGATATTCTTTCAGATGAAGGTAGTGCAATTGGTGGCTCTATCGGACTATTACCTTCTGCTTCTGTGGGAGAGGACAATGCACTTTTTGAACCTATACATGGGTCTTACCCCCAGGCGAAAGATAAAGATATTGCTAACCCTATTGCGTCAATTTTATCCACGGCAATGCTGCTAGACCATTTTGGCCTGGATGAAGAATCCAGAGCAGTAGTAATATCAGTCCTGAAATCAATGAAAAATGATATTGTCACCCCGGATTTGGATAAAAACAGCAAGTATGGGACAAATTATATTGGTGATTTTATTTCGAGCAATATCAGGGAATCAGATGATCATCTTACTATCAACCGGGAGAATATTTGGTTGGGTAAATCTACTATCATATAGGAGAATTTTTACTCCGTCCCGGACTTTCAAATTTGAATATTGAATTATTCGCTTAGCAGTAGTTCAATATATTGATCAAAATCTTCCTTAAAATCAATATACTTTTGGCCTGTGGCCGGCCCGTTAAATCCAGTATGAATCTTCCTTACCTTTCCCTTCTTATCAATAAAAATAGTTGTAGGGTATGAAATAATATGATTTAACATTGGTAGTTTTTCATTTGCTTTGCTTTTGCTGGAACTAGCATATTGTGCCAAAAGAATTGGATATGTAACCCCTACTCTGTTTATTAGTCTTTCTATTCCCTTAAAAGCCAGATCTTTGGTCTTGGCATATTCGAAAGCCAGGGCAACCACTTCAAAATTGTCTTGTTTTTTGGTTTTTACATATTCTGACAAAAATTTGGTTTCATCAAGGCAGTTGGGGCACCAGGTTCCCATAATTTGAACTACCACAACTTTTCCTTTAAATCTGGAATCCTCTAGTGAAATTAGGTGGTCATCTGTATTTGGAAACGAAAACTGCAATTCTTCATACTCCTCTTTCAAAAAAGTTAGAGATTCTTCGTCTGCTAATTCAAACTCTTTATTCCTGTGGGCAACAAAAGGCTCTTTAAAGTGATTTCCTGAATAAAAAGTACCATTTAAACTACTATCTGTCACCTTTGCTGTAAATAAAAAAGCGTGAGCACCATCAAAAGTCGATAGTCTCAAACTATCCCCATCAACTATTCCTTCTAAATATCTATAATCACCTGTGGTTGTTCTAAAAGTACCACTCACCTTGTTAATTTGCTGTGAGAAAATTCCCTTAGCCAAATACTCATCTTCGGAATTCGGACTAAATTTGGTTTCCCATATCCCAGAAACATTTACATTGGCATTTGATGAGCTATGAAATCTAATACTATCACCAAATACCGCATGAAATGGCACAATTCTATCCAGGCTTTCTTTTATAAATTCGCCTTTAATCACCGAATCATTAAAAGTTCCTGAAATATAGCCCTCAAATGCAGGCATCCTAATTTTTATGCTGTCATTATGGATTTCAATCTCATCGACCTGAACAGTTTCTCCAGCGTTATAAACATTCATTACATATGCCGATTCAATTTTTTTTAATTTAAAATTAAAAGGAAGAAGTTCTTTATCCATTACTTCCAATTGAGCTAACCACATCCCTTCCCTGAGCGATTCACTTTCCTGGTTGTTGCAAGACACTATAGCCAAAAATAGCAGGGGAAAATAGTAAAATCTTCTCATTGGATTGGTTCTAATATTGGATGCGAAATAACGATTAAAATCTATCAATAAAAAATAAAGGTATTCCACCTCTAGTATATTGAATGTATAAGACCTTTGTTTTATCTTTGAAGGCTAAAACTAGCCAATGAAAATTTCCTATAACTGGTTAAAACAGTTTCTTAAGCTCGACTGGGAAGCAGAAAAAACAGGAGAACTTCTAACTAATTTAGGACTTGAAGTAGAAGGTATTTCCCAATTCGAGTCTATTCCTGGTTCTTTGGAGGGTATAGTGGTAGGCCATGTCATAAGCTGTGAAAAGCATCCTGATGCCGATAGGTTAAAGCTAACAATGGTTGACATTGGTTTAGAAAAACCTGTTCAGATAGTTTGCGGCGCACCAAATGTGGCCGAAGGACAAATGGTGCCAGTAGCCACTATAGGTACCACTCTATTTACCAACAATGGAAAGAATCTGGTTATTAAGAAAGGAAAGATTCGAGGAATTGAGAGCCATGGAATGATTTGTGCAGAAGATGAGTTAGGTTTAGGCGAAAGCCATGACGGTATTATGGTTTTAAGTGAAGCACTCATACCTGGAACAGCTTGTTCTGAAGTATTTGAAATAGAAAAAGATGAAATCTTTGAAATCGGCTTAACACCAAACAGGGCTGATGCTATGAGTCATCATGGTGTGGCGAGGGATCTAAAAGCAGGGCTTCAACAGAGAGATATTCAAACAGAACTTATCACTCCCTCGGTAAGTAATTTTAATGTTGAAAACAGATCTTTAAAAATAGATGTTTCGGTTGAAAATAATAATCTGGCACCTAGGTATTGTGGAGTAACCCTTAGTAATCTTATAGTTCAGCCCTCTCCAGACTGGTTAAAAAATAGATTGCGTGCAATTGGTCTTAGCCCTATTAATAATGTTGTAGACGCCACTAATTACGTTCTACATGAATTAGGGCAACCCTTGCATGCATTTGATGCCGATAGAATTAATGGAAAAAAGATAGTTGTAAAAACTTTACCAACCGGAACTAAATTTATGACCCTGGATGGTGAGGAACGCATATTGGATGAAGAGGATTTAATGATATGTGATAATGAGAAGCCTATGTGTATTGCGGGAGTTTTTGGTGGAATTAATACTGGTGTAACGGAAAATACCAAATCAATATTTCTTGAAAGCGCCTATTTTGACCCTGTTTCAATTAGGAAAACCGCCAAACGACACGGATTAAATACTGACGCTTCTTTTCGATTTGAAAGAGGTGTAGATATAAATAATATCGAATACTGCCTGCGAAGGGCAGCTTTATTGATAAGTGAGATCACCGGGGGAGACATTACTTCTGACGTCGTTGATCTTTATCCCCGAAAGAAAGATGATTATCAGGTATTTCTTTCTTTCGATAGAATTGACACCTTAATAGGTCAAAAAATACCCGCAGATACTATTAAGTCCATATTGGCATCATTGGATATCCAGGTTAAAAATTCAACCGAATCCGGATTAGGGCTTCTCATTCCATTTTATAGGATAGATGTACAAAGAGAAGTGGATGTAATTGAAGAAATTTTGCGAGTTTACGGATATAATAATATTGATTTCAAAGAAAAGCTGAATGCTTCTATTGCTACCAGTACAACATTTGAAGATCATAAACTCGAAAAACTAATTGGCGACATGCTTGCTTCGAGGGGGTTTTATGAAATTTTGAACAATAGCCTTACCAGTCCTAATTATGACAAATTATTGGGTAATGATTCTGAAAAATCGAGGGTTGCTATATTAAATCCGTTAAGTACAGATTTGTCTGTTTTGAGACAAACTATGCTATTTTCCGCATTAGAAACAGCGGCTTATAATATAAACAGAAAAAAACAGAACCTTAATTTTTTCGAATTTGGGAAAACATACCAGAACTCGCAATCGGATTATTTAGAGACCAAGCATTTATCTTTAATTGCAACCGGCACCCGAAATGAAAATAGCTGGATCTCCCCTTCCAGGCCTGCAGATTTTTATTTTCTAAAAGCCGCAGTTGAACAGGTTTTAGAGCGCCTTGGTATTGCGAATTACGAAGCTTTTTCCGTTCAGAATGCCATTTTCCTTGAAGGCCTCAGCCTGAAAAAGAGTAATACTGAATTGGTATCCTTCGGAATGGTTAAAAAAACTATTTTAAAAGAATTTGATATAAAACAAGAAGTTTATTATGCCGATTTTAATTGGGACGTTTTATCAAAAATCATCCGCAAGAACAAAATAATTTTTGAGAAAATTCCACGATTTCCTGAGGTAAAAAGAGATTTAGCTTTATTATTGGACACGGGTGTATCATTCGATGAAATCAAAACTATTGCTTATGATACGGAGAGAAATCTACTGAAAAGTATTACTCTTTTTGACGTTTATACCGGAAAGAATCTTCCTCCGGAAAAAAAATCATACGCTGTAGGATTTACTATAGGGGATGCTAGTAAGACTCTAACGGATAAGCAGATCGATAAGATTATGAAAAAACTGCAGCAACGCTTTGAAAAAGAGTTGGGAGCAGAGTTACGGTAGCTTACAATTGATTTGGTAAAATTACACTATCAATTACGTGGATAACTCCATTACTCTGATTTGAATCTGCAGAGGTTATCCTGGCTATATTTCCAAAACAATCTGTCAGAACAATATCCAGACCGTCCATAGTGGCTAATAACTCATTCCCTTGAACAGTAGTTAAACTGGCGCTACCTTTACCCCTGCACATTGCCTTTAATATTTTAGAAGCCGTAAGATTACCGGCAACGATATGATAAGTAACAAAAGATTTTAAGGCCCTTTTATTTTCAGGTCTTAACAGTTCCGCTATTTTATCCGCAGACATTTTATTAAAGGCTCCGTCCGAAGGAGCAAAAACTGTGAATGGGCCATCACCAGCCAGTGTTTCTTCAAGATCTGCAGCTTTTACAGCAGCAAGAAGCATTTTGTGAATTTGAGATTCCTCAGTGCTCCGAATAATTGTTTTTTTTAAAAGATCATTGTTTACGGAGGCCAGAGAAGTTTGAGAAAAAGTCGCAAATGAGGTCAAAAGGGCTAACAGGCTTAGGGGGGTTACCAAAAATTTCATGGGGATTAATTTAAATTTATCAATATTATCGATGAACGGTACAGCTAAGCCGACAAGATACAATTATGGTAGACACTATCATAAAAGTGAAAATGCATTACATAGAAATTAACAAAATATTAACATTACTGAAACCTTAACCGGGATTTGTTTCATAAGTTCAATTCATTATTTTTGATTCAATTGCCAGAAATAGAATTCCATGTTAATAAAACCCACAAATATTCAGGAGCAACTCAATAAAGCTAAACTTCAATTCTCCGAAGAACAACTTATTAATGAAGTATATTTACTCTTGCAGGATTCTTCTGAAAAAGAAGGTAAAATTCTGAAAAAAATATCGGGTAATAACAATAGGGTAGAAAATAATTTCAAATTTGATCTTTTAGAATCGGATAAGATTTTTCACATTAGCCTAATAAAGGAAATCTGTATTAACTACAGACTTCGTTTTCTTGACTCAAAATATTTTAAAGGACAGATTCCCGATAAAACCATTGAGAAGATAAAAAAACTGGAACAAGAGCATAATATTGAAATTGAAGGTTTTAAAATAGTCGCCCCTTCAAAACTTTTTAAATTAGCAGATAAAGATGATCCCCTGTTGTTTGCCTCTATTGGTAATGGATATTTTTATTTAATTGATAAATGGGGTAATGACCTGCATCCTTTGCGTAAGATTCTGGTTTGGCCATTTAAAAATATTGTCAACCTTTCATTACTTGTCGTTTTGATTAGTTTGCTAACCACACTATTTATTCCCGAAGGCCTTTTTTCAAAATCAAATTCGCAAATAGAATTCGTGATAATATTCCTTTTTATGTTCAAATCCATTGCGGCCGTAGTTATTTTCTATGGGTTCGCTTTGGGTAAGAATTTTAATCCCGCCATCTGGAATAGTAAATATTTTAATGCCTAACCTATAATAAGGAAATTCATATAAGTATTCACTTTCTTCCTAAAGCAAATTAGTTGGAATACATTTGAAAAGGAACTCCATTCAGGTCTATATTATCAATAAATTTAGGATTGGGAATAGGTCTAATACGCAATAGTCCACCTTTACCAGGATCTCCTGATTTCTGGTATCCAATTAAAATAAGGTTGTTTTTGGCATCATATGATACCATGCTGGTATCACCAATTTCGAATTCATTTAATTGTTCCTGTTCTGATAAAAAATTCTCATAGTAATAAAGAATTGCAGTATTAGTTTCAAAATCATAAACAGCTGGAATGTGTGGATATGAAGTCCCTGAATAATTCGTTGGCATTGAATAATATAGATTCCCTATGTCATCGTAAAAGGAGAACTCAGAATCTCCAAATTTAGGTTCCTTACCATCTTCATAACGAATGGTTGCAGTTATCGCCATTGTAGAACTGCTAATTAAAGAATGTAATTCAGGATAACTGACTATTATATTATTATCATCGGATTTAAAAATTCTTTGCACTTCAAATCCTAGATTTATTTCAGCTACTAATTCTTCAATCCCGGTATCAAGCACCAACAAGATATTATTATTGTCATCTTCTAGATCCTCCGATAAAATAAATACCTGATCATCTGAAAAAACTGCCTGTAACGGTCTTTTATCCAACTCAATATCAACAAATTCAGGTTCTGAAATTGAAGTGTCTATTATTCGAATATAATAAAGCGTCTCTTTGGCTCCTACACCCGGAACCTCATAGCCAACGTAGAAGATATTTCCGGAATGCGCTAGCGCCCGAACAATAAGATCGCAATTTCCCAAGTCATTAAAGACGACCGTTTTTTGTAAGGCGTCATTTTTGAAGTCATATAATGAAATTCTCCCTGAGCAATCCACTTGAGAATTAAAAATACTTATTTCGTTACCGTCTCTGTAAGTAACTGAAGGGAAAGAAACACTTTCAAATTCACTTATCCCCGGATTTAAAAAAATAGTTTCAGCGTCGGCATTTAATTTAATAAGTGATAAGAGTTCATTAGATTGCGCCAAAAGTGAGTAATCCGCATCAACATTCGGGAAATCTTCTTCTGTATTCTGATCTCCTCCGGTATTATCGCTGCACCCCAGAATAAAAAGGGCCAGCAATAGAAAGTAAATTCTGTAGGTTTGCATAGCATTAGGATTTGGGAAGTCCTAGTTAGCTATACGGGTATTGTATACATTTTATCACGTTGTTCCCTTATAGCCTTGTCAGACATATATTCATCAAACGTTAAATATCTGTCTATAGTATCTTTTGGAGTCAATTCTATGATCCTATTTGCCACGGTTTGAGCAAATTGATGATCATGAGTAGTAAATATAACGGTACCCTTAAAATTATTGAGTGAATTGTTAAAGGCTGTTATACTTTCAAGATCAAGGTGGTTAGTAGGTTCGTCTAACATCAGTACATTAGCCCTGATCATCATCATTCTGCTTAGCATACATCGCACTTTTTCACCACCAGAGAGAACCGTGCACTTTTTTAATGCTTCCTCCCCACTAAACAACATTTTACCCAAAAAACCACGAATATATACTTCCTCTCTTTCCTCTTCGGTTTTGGCCCACTGCCGCAACCAATCCACCAAATTTAAATTTTCCTTGAAATACTCAGAATTATCAGCGGGTAAATAGGATTGTGCAGTTGTAATTCCCCAGTGATATGTTCCATTGTCAGCTTTTCTATTGCCGTTGATAATTTCATAAAAAGCAGTTGTCGCCCTGGAATCTCTAGACAAAATGGTAACTTTATCTCCTTTAGCTAAATTCAGATTTAGGTTTTGGAACAGTAATTCACCATCCTCAGTACTCGCAGCTAAATTTTCAATATTTAAAATTTGGTCACCGGCTTCTCTTTCCTGTTCAAAAATTATTGCAGGGTATCTCCTACTTGAGGGTTTGATGTCTTCAATCTTAAGTTTTGCCAACATTTTTTTTCTTGATGTCGCCTGCTTACTTTTAGCGACATTGGCACTAAAGCGCTGAATAAACTCCTGTAATTCTTTGGCCTTGTCTTCTGCTTTTTTATTTTGCTGTGCCCGCTGCCTGGCTGCTAATTGACTACTCTCATACCAAAAGGAGTAATTACCAGAAAAGGAATTGATTTTACCAAAATCTATGTCGGAAATGTTGGTACAAACCGCATCCAAAAAATGACGGTCATGAGAGACTACAATTACCGTATTATCATAAGAAGCCAGGAAAATTTCTAACCATGCAATTGTTTCAAAGTCCAAATCGTTAGTAGGCTCATCCATAATTAAAACATCAGGATTGCCAAATAAAGCCTGAGCCAATAGAACACGAACTTTTAATTTTGAATCCAGTTCAGACATTAAAGTAAAATGCAATACCTCGGGAATTCCCAAATTTGATAACAAGGTAGCCGCATCACTATCCGCGTTCCAGCCATTCATTTCTTCAAAGGTCACCTGTAGTTCGCCAATTCTATCCGCATTTTCATCACTATAATCGGCATAAAGAGCATCTATATCTTTTTTGATTTTATATAAGGGTTTGTTACCCATAACTACAGTTTCCAGAACTGCTGTATCATCATATGCATTGTGATTTTGCTCCAAAACAGACATACGCCGGCCCGGTTCAAGATGTACCTTACCAGAAGTTGGGTCAATCTCACCTGAGAGTATTTTTAATAAAGTAGATTTCCCTGCACCATTGGCACCAATAATACCATAACAATTGCCTTGTGTGAAACTAACATTTACTTCATCAAAAAGTATTCTTTTACCAAATTGAACTGATAAATTGGATACAGATAGCATACTTCTATTTTTAAAATTTTTGCAAAAATAGGGAAAAATAATCCTAAGTAGCAATAATCCTCCGTGCGAATAACGCGCTTTCCCAATTAACAGTGATTGTGAACTTTTAACTGTGCCTTAACAGCTTCAGCCTATTGGTTTGACTAGTTTTGCATACTGTAGGCAGCGAAAATTATATGAATAAAACATTACTATATTTTATTATTTTCTTACTGGCAGCTTGTAATACCACAGAAAAGAAATCTCCAAAGGTTTATTTTGGTGGGGAAATTGTGAATCCTTCCAGCGAGTATGTTATCTTGTATAATGGAGGCGTGGTTTTAGATACGGCATATCTTGATGAGAATAACAGATTTTCCTTTCAGTTGGATTCAGTAGATGAGGGTCTTCATCATTTTTACCATTTTCCGGAAGAACAGTACGTATTTTTAGAGCAAGGTGATAGTTTACAATTAAGATTGAATACAGTTGATTTTGATGAATCACTGGTTTTTTCGGGGGCAAATGAACAGGTAAATAATTTTCTTTTAGAAATGTTCCTGGCCAATGAACTGGAAGAAGAATTGATCTATAAATACTATAGCCTTGAACCTGAAGAATTTACATCAAAAATAGACTCCCTAAAAAATGTAAAGCTTGAATCATTAAACAGTCTTTCAACGGAGGCTGAACTTTCCGACGGTGCTATGGAAATAGCCAGGGCTGGTATTATGTATACTTCTTTTATCTTCAAAGAGGCCTACCCGTTTTATCATAAAAAGAAAAAGGGTGAGAAATCTATTCATAATCTTCCCCCTGATTTTTATGACTATCGCGCCGATATCAATTATGATCACAACGGTCTGTGTTATTACAGGCCGTATTATAATTTCATGAAATATCATTTAAGCAACCTTTCGTACATGGATTGTAAAAACGGTTGTGGGACACAGAACAAGATGGCTAAAAACCAGCTTCATTTTAATCAACACAAACTAAGGTTGATAGATAGTCTAATAAAGCAAAATGAACTCAGAGATAATTTATTCAGGAATGTTGCAATGGATTATTTGCTTAAATATGACAAAGAGGAAAATATTGAAATTTTCATTAAGGAATTTCATCAACTGTCAGGGAACAATAGGCACATACATGAAATTAACGGGTTATATGACGGGATAAGAAATTTACAACCTCAGAAAGAGCTCCCTGAACTCGAGGTATTTGATTCTGAAGGCAACAAGTTTTCCATAAAGGATCTTGGAAAGGACAGAAAGGTTGTATTTTACTTTTGGTCAGCTCCTGAAAAAAGGCATTTTACTAATATGATTAAACGCATTAATCTATTGAAGGAAAAATATCCGGAATATACTTTTATTGGTTTAAATGTAAGAACTGAACAATCCCGATGGAATAATATGGTGGAAGTTTCACAATTGGATAAAAGCGAACAATTTTGGACAGAGAATTTTGAAGATGTTGCGCATACACTAATTGTCTATGACCCCAATAGAGGTATCATTACAAATGACGGCATAATTGTAGATGCTTTTGCGAACGTATATACCTCGTTCTAGAAGATAAAATTTGTTTGGCCTAACAAATTATTATAGATAATCTTCCCCTACAACCCCTAATGAAGTTGCTGAATTAATTTCCCTGATTATAGTCAGCTAAAAACTTTTCTAGTCCTATATCTGTTAAAGGATGTTTTAACAGACCTTCAATGGCAGACAAAGGACCAGTCATAACATCCGCACCCACTTTAGCACAGTCGATAATATGCATGGTATGTCTTATTGAAGCAGCTAAAATTTCTGTTTCATACCCATAATTGTCATAAATATGCCTTATTTCTGAAATAAGGTTTAATCCGTCTGTTGATATATCGTCTAATCTTCCTATAAACGGTGAAACATAATTCGCTCCTGCTTTAGCAGCCAAAAGGGCTTGTCCTGGTGAAAAAACCAGCGTACAATTTGTTCGAATGCCCTTGTCTGCAAAGTATTTAAGTGCTTTTACCCCATCTCGGATCATAGGAACCTTAACAACAATTTGTTCGTGCAAATCTGCAAGCGCCTCCCCTTCTTTAATCATTCCCTGCAAATCTGTTGCAATTACCTCGGCGGATACATCACCATCAACAATGTTACATATATCCACATAGTGTTTTAAGATATTATTTCTTCCTGTGATCCCCTCCTTTGCCATTAATGAAGGGTTAGTAGTCACCCCATCTAAAACGCCAAGCTCCTGTGCGTCTTTAATTTGATCTAAATTAGCTGTATCAATAAAAAATTTCATATGTTTTATTTTATTTAAACAACCTCTGAAAGCTGCCTAGGTACCTTAAAAACGGGGGCTTACAAAACTACAATTTATAATGTTTCAATAACAAGCGTTCATAAATTTTATCTGGCAATATTTTCTTTAAAACCAATGAAAATTTCTGCATTGGACTTCCTACTTTATAATGAACTTTTGGGTTTTTGGTGTTAATTATTTTAAATACCATTTCCGCAACCTTTATAGGATCCTGACCTTCCTGTACGTGATCATTTATTATGGCCAATGTTTTACCATATGATTTATAATAGGGCGAAACGCTATTTGCAGGTGTATGGTAACGGCCGGCTGCTATATTCGTTGCAAAGTCACCAGGTGCCAAGTTCGTAATCTTAATACCAAAATCTTTGGTCTCCATTCTCAGAGCTTCTGTGAGTAATTCTAAAGCCCCCTTGCTGGCAGAATAAATTCCCCTATAAGGCAATCCCATATAGCCGGCTATTGAGGTAATATTTATTATTAGACCTGAATTTTGTTTTCGCATCTGTGGTAATGCGGCTCTGGCCACATTAATAGGTCCGTGAAAATTGGTGTCAAAAGTTTTTTTAATTTCAGCTTCTGGTGTTTCCTCAATTGGCCCCGTTATTCCAATTCCCGCGTTGTTTATAAGTACATCCAGAAAGCCCTCCGAGACAATTAAATTATTAATAGCCAGTGCAATACTGGCATTATCTCTAACATCTAATTCTATAAGTTGAAAATCTGAAAATTCAGGATAGTTCTCCAGGTTACGTGTGGTTCCATACACCTTATATCCTTTGGATTTAAGATGCAAACCAATAGATCTGCCAATACCTGAGGAACCGCCGGTAATTAAAACAATTTTTTGTCTCATATACCTTGCAAATAAACAAATAAAAAGAAGAGAAAGAAAATACTGAAATCTATATTCAGAATTCGAGTAGAGAACTACTTGAGTTAGCAGAGCGTTTCAAAAACACTAAACAAACTGTATAAAAAAAAGGCAAGCTACCTACATCGCACCGCTACAACCTCATACCCTTGCTGCGTTCCCACCCTGGGGGATTCAGAGGGAGCTGGTCGTGTAGGACTTGCCTCGTGCAAATATACGACCAATTTAAATTTGGGACAATCGTTTTACATTCTTATTTTAGCTCTAAAGCATTAAATAAATAATACTTTTGCTCAAAAAAGCTTCCAATATTGAGCTCATAAATCTTAAAACATAGAAGTACAATTGTATATGAATTTTATCAAGTTTTTCATCCCTGTAGTAATAGCCATTTTATTCTTAGCCTGCGAAGGGGATACAAAACCCAAACAGTTATTTGAAATTGAGTTAGCTGGCAAGAAAAATGAGTTTAGAAATCAGGAGTTAGTAGCTATATCCATAAAAAATAAAAAAGGAAAAACAATAGATAATGTAAGCTATTCAATCGATGGCAATATTTTAGAAATAAAGGAGGACAAATTAAATCTCGATATAACCCGATTAGGGTTAAAAGAACTTAAGGCTGTTATTGAATATGAAGGGAATACGGCAGAAATAACGAAAAAGATAAAGGTTTTATCTGGCACAGCCCCTGAAATTTACACTTATGAAATTGTCAATGAATATCCTCACGATTTAAAAGCATTTACCCAGGGATTAGAATTTTACAATGATACATTATATGAGAGTACAGGTAGTGGTGGAACTGCTAAATCATTCATTAGAAAAATAGATTTCAAAACCGGCAAAATATTACAACAAAAGGACCTGGCTAAAAATTATTTTGGAGAAGGAATTACAATATTAAATGACAAGCTTTATCAACTCACATGGCGCAGCGGTTTGGGCTTTGTATACCGCCTTCAGGATTTTAAAGAACTTAATAGTTTTCAATATGGAGCGAGTAAAGAAGGATGGGGACTCTGTAATGACGGAAAAATGATTTATAAGAGTGATGGTACAGAAAAAATTTGGTTGTTAGATCCTGAGACTCTTACTGAAGTTAGTCATATTGAAATTGTTACCAACAAATCCATTTTCAATAAGGCTAATGAATTGGAATATGTGGATGGTAAAATATATGCCAACGTCTGGCAAAAGGAAAGTATGATGATCATTGATGCGGAAAGTGGGGCGATTGTTGGAGTGATAAATATGGCCGGATTGAAGAATAAAGTTAAAAAGCATGACAATCTAGATGTTTTAAATGGAGTTGCCTACAACCCAGCAAGAGGCACTTTCTTCGTCACCGGGAAAAACTGGGACAAACTCTTTGAAATAAGAATCAAGAAAAAATAAGATGAAGGCTTTTGAAAAAACATTAGTTGTACAATCTGGTGATCTTGATGACCTTAATCACGTAAATAATGTCCGCTATGTAAAATGGATACAGGATATTTCCAAAGAACATTGGCAGCATCTGACTTCTAAAGAAATTCAGGAGCGTTTTATTTGGGTAGTACTTAATCATAATATAACCTATAAAAGCGCCGCCGGTTTGGGTGAGGTTATTCTTCTTAAAACATATATTGAAAATTCAAAAGGAGCAATTTCGACAAGGATTGTTGAGATGTATAACGCTACAACGAATGTCCTTTTGGTCCATTCGATAACAACTTGGTGTCTTCTAAATCCCGAAACATATAAACCTATACGAATTTCAGAGGAAATTCGTTCTATTTTTGCAGATGTGACAAGGAATCCTAGTTGAAGTGATATGCGCCAAAGGCTTTTTATTATACCAATCCTATTGATACTGATACTCTGGTGTTCTTGTAGGAAGGATTTTCAATACGACACCAGCAGTGGAAATTTGGAGTTTTCAAAGGATACGGTCTATTTAGACACCGTATTTACCAATATTGGAAGTAGTACGTATTCTTTAAAGGTCTATAACCGATCTAATAACGATATACAAATCCCCAGTGTACGACTGGCACTAGGCAATAATAGCAACTACAGATTAAATGTAGATGGTGTGGCCGGAAAAGAATTTGAAAATGTTCCTTTAATGGCAAAGGACAGTCTATTTATTTTTATAGAAACAACTTTTGACATTTCGGTAATAAACGAGAATGAATTTTTGTATACAGACGCTATCCTTTTTGATGAAGGTCCCAAACAACAAGGGGTGCAATTGGTTACCTTAATAAAAGACGCGATATTCCTTTATCCGGCCGAAAATGCAGATGGAACTAAAGAAACTTTACTCTTAGGAGTAGACGAAGATGGGAATGAAATAAGAATTGAAGGATTTGTACTTACTGATGAGCAACTAAACTTTAGCAACGATAAACCCTATGTCGTCTATGGATATGCGGGAGTGGCATCAGAGAAAACGCTTAACATAGTCGCAGGCAGCAGGGTGCACTTCCACAAAGATTCGGGAATATTGGTAGGAGAAGGGGCTTCCCTTAGTATTAATGGCACTATAAGCCTGGATACGCTTCTTTTGGAAAATGAAGTAATTTTTGAGGGTGACCGACTGGAACCTGAATTTTCGGAGGTGCCCGGGCAATGGGGAACCATTTGGCTGGCTCCCGGAAGTACTAACAATACTATAAACCATCTTACTATAAGAAATGCTTCTGTGGGATTGCTGGTTGAAGGTGATCCGGCCTTAAATCCGCCAAAACTTTTGGTTAGTAATTCTCAGATTTATAACAGTCTGGCTATAAATATTTGGGTAAGATCTTCCTCAATTAATGGAGAAAATATGGTTCTCGGTAATGCGGGGAACGGCTCATTAGTTTGCGAGAATGGTGGCAGTTATTCATTCTTACAGAGTACCATTGCTAATTATTGGAGTAACGGTTTCAGATCGGGAGCCGCATTGCAAATCAGTAATTATAATCCCAATGAGGTTGCAGGTGCAAACGGACAAGACCTGTCTGCTAGTTTTATAAATTGTATTGTAGATGGTAATACGTTTCTTGAACTCTCATTAAATTCTAATGGGACAAATTCGTTTGACTTTTCTTTCACCAATTGCCTGATAAAATTTAAGGATACAAATAATCAATTTAGTACAGACCCGCTGTATGATTTTGATAATGAAACCTACTATAACAACATTTTTCTGAATGAAGATACTGACTTTTTAAACACGGCAAAGAACGATTTCAGGTTGGGTGATTCTTCTTCCGCAATTGACAAAGCAGACCATGCAACAGCATTACTGGTACCCTTAGATATTCTGGGAATAGATCGCACTACTGAACCCGATGTTGGTGCCTATGAATTTATTGCTGTAGAGCAGAACTGAACTTTAGTGACCAGTTTTGAGGGAATTTTCTTTCAATATTCTTGATTTTCAACACTTTATGTAGAAAAACCTTAATTATTCTATGGTAAAAATAGGGTGTCTTCTCGATTAGGTTTACTACTTTGTACCCAAATAACCCGGCATGGAGTATTCTTATGGCATTATAGATTCCGACGCCACCTCAAATTTGCAGTTGCAGCACTATTTGGAGGACTATGGGGATTTTGTATGCACTAGTCAAGCTAGAAACTGTGAAGATGGCTTAAATGCTATTCTTAAATACAGTCCGGATGTTGTTTTTATTAACCTAAACGACAAGGCTTTTGAATATTTTCACATGGTCACTGAATTGTATCAGTATGTAAAAAATATTCCGATTCTGATTGGGATCTCGAAAAGCAAGGAACACGCCTATAACGCAATAAAAAATAATTTCTTTGATTACTGGCTTATGCCTTATAATGAATTTGATATTCGCAAGACCCTGTTACGTCTTAAAAAACAATTGCCAAAAGAAGATACTTCACATACGCTATGTCTAAAATCTTACAATGATTACCAATATCTGGATACCAATGAAATACTTTATTTAAGGGCAGACAATAATGCGACAGATTTTATCATGAAAGACGGCAGCACTATAAGCGCTTATAAAACGCTAAAGACCTTTGTAAATCAGTTACCCTCCAATTTTATACGTGTTCACCAAAGTTATATCCTGAACACCAATTATGTTTCCGGAATTAATTATGGAAAATCTACATGCTTCTTAAAAGTCAGGAAAACACAACTGCCATTCTCAAAATCCTATAAGGAGAATATAGACGGGTTAAAAAAGATTTTATCAAAAAACACCATTTCTCCCTCCAATTAAAGGAATCCTCTCAAAAACCTATCGAATACTCATAGAATAGGTACTTATGCTATTACTTTTTTTATTACACAATAAGTTTTTGGCTATCCCACTAGATTAGTCTCATGCTAGTCAACAATAATTAACCTCTTTAAAAATTTAAATTATGAAAAAAGTTTTAAGCATTTTCGCAATAGTAGTATTTAGTGTTGGATTATATTCCTGTGAAGCAGATAACAGCGCTGAAGATCAGGCTCTATATGAGCAGGGAACGGGTGGAGATGATACCCCAGATGGAGATAGAGGTAACTAAGACTCTATATAAATACAAATATTCAACCCTCACAATTTTTATAAATAATTAAAAAGCCTTAAATAGTGTATTTAGGGCTTTTTAATTATCTTGTATTAGAAGCAATTAGTTTCTAAGTGCTATGGTAATTAAAAAACATATAGTTCTAATATCTCTACTACTACTTTTTTTTTCCTGTAAAAAAGAAAATCAATCTACCCATTTAAATGGTACGGCTCCTACAGCAGATAGCACCCAGGTTTGGATCAAAAAGGGAACAAATGCAAATCTACCTTTAAAGGCCCGGGAGGAGTTTTTACAAAAGGCCTATAGCAATGCTATTAGTGAATTAAATGATTCTTTAAGGTTGAGTTATTATTCCAAACTTTCCTTGGTTTATCTACATTTACAAGATTCCATAAATTTTAGAAGGGTAAACAAAAGTGCCATACTTCTCTCAGAAGAAATTAAAGATTCTCTCACACTTGCTTACTCGTTATGGGATCTTGGGGTTTTTTATAGGGATAATTTTATTAAGGACAGTGCCTATTACGAATATGGAAGGGCAGAAAAAATTTATACCGCCTTAAAAGACGACAATCATAGGGCCCAGTTACTTTATAGTATGTCTCTTATACAAAAAGATATAAAGGATTATACCGGTGCTGAAATTAACCTCATAAAAGCCATTGAACTTCATCAACCCTTTGATAACACAAAAGAACTATTTCTATGTTATAATTTATTTGGAACTGTTGCCAAAAGCTTGAATGAATATGATCAATCGCGGACCTATTTTTCCAAGGCAGCGGAATATCTCAATAAATTACCGAGGGATTCGAAGGACAAATATCAAAACACACTGAACAATAATATTGGGAATTCCTATAAGGAACAAGGAGATTATTTGCAAGCTATTCCATATTTCGATAAGGTAATAAGCACAGATAGTTTGCGGTTTGAGAATCCAAAAAAATACGCCCTTGCTCTCGATAATCTAGCGCATAGCCAATTTAAAACTGGCAAAATGAAAATTTCCGAAGCCAATTTAAAAGAGGCTTTGGAAATTAATATTCAAGTGAACGAGCTGGATCAAATTGCTATGAGTCACTACCATTTGGCGGAGTTTAATTTGGTTAAAAGAGATACTTCATTAGCGCTTGCACATGCTGAGGAGGCGCTTCAATTGGCCAAACAAAGTAATGATAACGAACTTGTTCTTGAAACATTAAAGCTATACCCTTTGTTAGACCCGGAAAATGCACCGTACTATCTGAAGGAATATTTGGTTTTAAACGATAGCCTGCAGGAAGAAGATCGCAAGATCCGAAATAAATTTGCCCGGATCCGTTTTGAAACCAACGAGTTTA
>Ga0209456_10000612_pt1 | contig 18974 bp, 13 predicted proteins | sample COG_11_FD_184755 | JGI IMG/M metagenome (GOLD analysis project Ga0209456, IMG submission 184755) | Pelagic marine sediment microbial communities from the LTER site Helgoland, North Sea, for post-phytoplankton bloom and carbon turnover... | ecosystem: Environmental > Aquatic > Marine > Neritic...
TAGCCATGCGTTTGCGGGCCTTCTTGGCAACCTGCTTGCGAACCTCCTCATGCTCTTCCCGCAAGGTCGCGATAATGGGGGCGACCTGTTTTGAGCGTTCGATAGCAGCGTAACGACGAATCTCGTCGTCCAGGAGTCGATGCGCCTCGACGGCGGCCGCTTCGCGATTGCCCTGGCTTTCCAGGATGACCTTGTCGAGATCGTCGATCGTATAGAGGTAGAAGTCGGACAGTTCGTTCGCCCCGGCCTCGATGTCGCGCGGCACCGCGATGTCACACGCAAAGATGGGTTTGCGTCTGCGCGCCTTGATTGCACTCTCGATCTGCGCAGTCGTGATGACCGGTTCGGTTGCAGCCGTCGACGTAATCAGGATGTCCGCTTCGGGGAGTGTTCCTTCGATCTCCGACAGGGGCAGGGCGAAACCGCCGAACTGGCCAGCCAGTTCCTGTGCACGGTCGATGCTGCGATTAGCGACAAACAGCCGGCCTATGCCGTGGCTGACGAGATGCTTGGCAACCAGCTCGATGGTGACCCCGGCGCCCACGAGTAACGCCGTGTGCTTCTTGAAGCCGGCGAAGAACTGCTGCGCCAGGTGGACGGCGGTTGACGCGACCGACACCGGGCTTGCGCCAATCTCGGTATCGGTACGGATTTTCTTGGCAACGGCAAACGTGTGCTGGAACAGCCGGCTCAGGTTACTGCCGAGCGTGTTCGCCTCCTGCGCGTAGCGAAAGGCGTCCTTGAGCTGCCCGAGGATCTGCGGTTCGCCGAGGACCATCGAGTCGAGTCCACAGGCCACGCGGAATATGTGGCGAATCGCCTCCTCATCGTCGAGGGTGAAAAGGGACTCGGTAAAGCCGTCGGCCAGGTGGCGATCGTCGTGCAGCCATTCCTGCAGATGCTCGCGGCCCCCGTCCTCGCTGATGACATAAAACTCGGTTCGATTGCAGGTAGAAAGCAGCAGTGCTTCCTCGACGCCATCCAGCGCAACCAGGCGCTCGAGCGCCCGCGACACCTCGTCGCCCGCGTAGGCGACTTGCTCGCGTATTTCGACAGGTGCCGTGTTATGGTTCAGCCCGAGTATTTGCAGCGGCATACGTTATGTGGCGTGCCCTGGGGGCACTCTGGAATGACGAAGTGCGTATGATAAGCGAACTGAACCGCGAGTTCCTTGTCTGTGTACTAAACGGACGATGATTTATGCATGAAACTCGACGATGGCCGACAGCCGCTGTGCTGTGGATCCTGACCGCCATCACCTTCACACCAGCCTGGGCAGACGAGGCCGATACCTCGGATGCGGGCGCCTATATTCTCCAGGCAGAGATGGCGCTGCAGCGCGACGACTACCTCATGGCCGCCCAGGAGTATCGCAAGGCCGCCGAACTTAGCGACGATCCGGACGTTGCCCGGCAGGCGGTCCTGATCGGCATGGCCTACGGCTTCAACCGCGAAGCGCTGGCCGCGGCCGAACGCTGGTACAAGCTGGACAAGAACAGCAACGAAGCCAGGGTGTTTCTCGCGCAGTTGAGCTTCCGCGTTGGGGACCTGAAAACGGCTCGGCGCCAATATAGCTATCTGATTGAAAAAGGCGACGAGCCGCCGGGCGACGAGCTCGTCACCCTGATTCGCTATCTGTCGGAGGACGGTGATCCGCAGGACGCCGACACGCTGATGCGCTCTTTGGCGCGACCTTATCCGAAGTCTTCGCGAGCCCAGTACGCTGTCGCGACGATGGCGCTGCGGGCCGGCGATACCGAATATGCGGTCAAGAGCGCGTGGCGCGCGATCGAACTCGACCCGGACAGCCTGGATTCGCGCCTTCTGTACGCTCGGGCCTTGCTGGCGAATGGTGAGGCCGACAAAGCCATCGAATACACGGCACGGATCATTGGCGATGACCCGGATCCGGATCCCGACGCGCGTATGGAACTCGCGATCATGTACATGATGGTCGATCGCGAAGACGACGCTCTGAGCCAGGTCAACCAGGTCCTGCTCGAACAGTCCGGTCGTATGGACGCCTTGCGGCTCATGGCCATCATCAATTTCCACAAGGGCCACCTGGACGCTGCGTGGGACGACTTCCATGACCTGCTCGCGAGCGGCCAGTACCGTACCGACGCACTCTATTATCTCGGCCGCATTGCGGATTACCGCAGCGAATACGATCGGGCGATTCGCTTCTATACCGAGGTGCGCCAGGGCTCCTATGCGCTGTCGTCACAGCAGCGCGCGGCGGCATTGCTGATTCATGAGCACGACGATCTGAAAGGCGCGATGCAGCAGCTTGACGACTTCGCGAAAGCGTCGCCGTCCAATGCGATCCCGGTGCTGGCCGTAAAAGCACAACTGCTCGCGTCGATCGAGGAATACGAGGAAGCACTCGAGTTCTATGACAAGGCGCTCTCGTTTGATCCTGACAACGAGGGTGCAGCCCTGAGTCGCGCCGATGTGCTGATGCAGATGGGTCAGCTCGACGAGGCGCTCGATGCATTCGCTGCTGCTGCCAAGCGGTGGCCGAAGAGCGCGATGGCCCTGAACGCCTATGGCTACACGCTGGCGGATCGAACCGATCGCTATCGCGAAGCCGAGAAGCTGATCCGCAAGGCGCTGCGCTACGATCCCGACAGCCCGGCGATTATCGACAGCCTGGGCTGGGTGCTCTTTAAGCTCGGCGATTATGAAGACGCGCTCGTGGAACTCGAGCGCGCCTACGACGGTATGCAGGACCACGAAGTCGCGGCACATATCGTTGAGACGCTGGTCGCACTGGATCGCAGGGACGAAGCCCTGGAGCGACTGACGGCCGCCGAGGAAAAGACCCCGGACAGTCCGATCCTTATGGAAGTCCGGGAGCGCCTGTTCACCGATGCGCAGTAATCTGGCGCGACTTGCCTTCTTGCCCCTGGCCATTCTGGCCCTGCTGGCGGGCTGTGCGACGACACCCGAGAGCGTCAATCTTCCCGACATCGGATCCTGGGATGCGCGCACGGCCGTGCTCGGGGATATCAGGAACTGGGAGTTTAAGGGCCGCATCGCGGTAAAAGCGGACGACGATGGCTTCAATGGCAAGTTCAACTGGGCGCAGCAGGGCGATGCGTTTAGCGCGACGGTCGGTGGACCCCTGGGCATGGGTACCGTACGCATCGAAGGCGACGGGCAAGTCATCTCATTGACCGACAAGGATGGCGTCGAGACCGTCCTGCAGGATCCCGAGCTGGAATTGAAGTGGCGCTACGGCTGGACGATCCCGATATCGAGCCTGCGCTACTGGGCCCTCGGGATACCGGACCCGGTCCAGCCGGCCAGCACCGAATTCGATGAGGACGGTCTTCTGAGCCGCCTCGAACAAAGCGGCTGGGTCGTCGAAATCTCGCGTTACCGCGAGGGTGGGGGGCAACAAATGCCGCGCACCCTGTCGGCGACGAATCCCGACACGCGTGTCAGAATGGTCATCGACCGCTGGTTGTTCTTCGATCGTTGACAGCCAAGAGGCCTCACCGCACAATTGCGCCGCAGCGCGTATTTAGATTCTATTGGGGCGTAGCCAAGTGGTAAGGCATCGGGTTTTGATCCCGTGTATCGCAGGTTCGAATCCTGCCGCCCCAGCCATCTATCACTAGCAGGGGACTATCGTGGATGTGGCAACAATGGCGGTTTTTTCGGGTAGCGCACACCCGCAGCTCGCACACTCAATTGCCCGCTACCTGCGGATCCCGCTTGCAAAGGCCCACGTCGGCCGCTTCTCGGACGGTGAGATCAACGTCGAGATTCTCGAAAATATCCGCGGTCGCGAGACGTTCATCGTCCAGCCGACCAGCCCGCCGGCCTCTGAACACCTGATGGAACTGCTCGTCATGGTCGATGCAGCCAAGCGCGCATCGTCAGGTCGCATTACGGCGGTCATCCCGTATTTTGGATTTGCGCGCCAGGACCGGCGCCCGCGCTCGTCACGCGTGCCGATTACAGCAAAACTCGTGGCGAAGATGATCGCCACAGCCGGCGTCGATCGGGTGCTGACGGTCGACCTGCACGCCGACCAGATCCAGGGCTTCTTCGATATCGGCGTGGACAACGTCTATGCCTCGCCGATCCTCCTCGCTGACGTCTGGAAGCAGAAATATGCCGACATGGTCGTCGTATCGCCCGACGTCGGTGGTGTGGTCCGCGCCCGGGCGCTCGCGAAACGCCTCGGCGACGCCGATCTCGCGATCATCGACAAACGTCGCGCCAAGGCCAACCAGTCCGAGGTCATGAATATCATCGGTGAAGTCGAAGGCAAGAACTGCGTCATGATTGACGACATGGTCGATACGGCAGGCACCTTGTGCCACGCGGCTGGTGCGCTCAAGGAGCAAGGTGCGGTCAGCGTCGCGGCCTATATTACCCACCCGGTGCTGTCCGGGCCGGCCGTCTCGAGAATCAGCGCATCCGAGCTCGATGAGATCGTGGTCACCGACACGATTCCGCTCAACGAAGAGGCCGAGGCCTGCGACAAGATTCGGCAGCTTTCTGTTGCCGAGATGCTCGCCGAGACGATGCGCCGCATCTCCAGTGATGAATCGGTTTCCTCGCTGTACGTAGACTGATTTCTACGCTACTATGCGCGCCCTTGCGCAGGTTGGTCGCGACCTGCGTGTATACAACCGCTGATAAATAATCAGCAAAATCAATCAGTTATTGGAGAAAGTCATGAATGACGATTTCGATCTGATTGCGGATATCCGTGAAGACCAGGGGAAAGGTGCGAGCCGCCGCCTGCGTCACCAGGGAAAAGTTCCTGCAATCATCTATGGCGCCGGGCGTCCGCCTCGCGCACTGGTCTTTGACCATAACCGCGTAGTCCAGCAGCTCGATAACGAATCTTTCTATTCGAGTGTCCTGAACATCAAGGTTGGCGAGAAGAGCCAGGCCGCGATTCTGAAGGACGTTCAGCGTCATCCTGCCAGGCCGCAGGTCATGCACGTGGATTTCCAGCGCGTCGTTGAAGACGAAGAGATCAAGATGCTGGTTCCGATTCACTTCGAAGGTGAAGACGTGGCACCTGGCGTGAAGGAAGGCGGCGGTAAGGTTTCTCACCTCATTACAGAAATTGAGGTTGTCTGTCTGCCGAAGCATCTGCCGGAGTACCTCGATATCGATGTCTCTGAGCTGGAGCTCGATGCCATGCTCAAGATGTCCGACATCCAGTTGCCGGAAGGCGTTTCGATCCCGGCCCTGGCGCAGGGTGAAGAGGCCGACCGCCCGGTTGTCTCGATCCACATCATCAAGGAAGTGGTTATCGAGGAAGAGGAAGAGGTCGAGCCAGGCGCAGTACCCGTCGAGGGCGAGGAAGTCGAAGGCGAAGAAGGCGAAGTCGCCGAAGGCGAGGAGCCAGCCGACGACGACTCCGACAAGGAGTAGTCTTATCCGTAAGCTTTGCGAAAAGACCGCCTGCAGGCGGTCTTTTTGTTTTCAATATCGATTAACATTGCCACGCTATGGGCAAAGCCATCCGCATTATTGCTGGTCTCGGTAATCCCGAGGACAAGTACGAGCGAACCCTGCACAACGCGGGGTTCTGGTTCGTGGATGCGCTCGCACGCAAGAATGGCGGCAACTTCAAGTATGAGAAGAAATTCGATGCCGATAGCTGCCGCATCAAGCTGCACGGCGAGGAAGTGTGGCTGGTGAAGCCGCAAAGCTATATGAACAACAGCGGCCAGCCTGTTCGGGGGCTGCTGGACTACTATCGACTGGGCGTGAATGAATTGCTTGTGGCCCACGACGAAATCGACCTGCCGCCGGGTACCACGCGTCTCAAGGAAGGCGGCGGGCACGGTGGGCACAACGGCCTGCGGGACATCATCCAGCATTGCGGTCCTGACTTCCTGCGGTTGCGGCTTGGCGTGGGTCATCCTGGCGAGAAACACCAGGTGACCAACTACGTCCTGAAACGCGGTTCGTCGGATGCCGAGGCAGCGATCGAGCGCGATATCGATGACGCGATTGCGGTCATGCCTGAGCTCGTGGACGGCGACATTTCCGCAGCAATGAAACAACTTCACACCAAAGAGCAAGCAGAAGAGTAAGCAATGGCTATTACCTGTGGCATCGTCGGCTTGCCGAACGTCGGCAAATCAACCCTGTTTAATGCACTGACGGCAGCGGAAATCGCGGCCGAGAACTACCCGTTCTGCACGATCGAGCCAAACGTCGGAATCGTGCCGGTCCCGGATCCGCGCCTCGATGTACTGGGCGGAATCGTCAAGCCGCAAAAGATCCTGCCTACGACCATGGAGTTCGTGGATATCGCGGGTCTCGTGGCCGGCGCGTCGAAGGGTGAAGGTCTTGGCAACCAGTTTCTCGCCAACATTCGCGAGACGAATGCAGTAGCACACGTCGTGCGTTGTTTCGAAAACGACGACGTTACGCACGTGTCGGGTTCGATCAACCCGATCGATGATATCGAGACCATCAATACGGAGCTCGCTTTGGCCGATCTCGAATCTGTCGAGAAGCAGCTCGACAAGGCCAGCAGGAACGCCAAGACAGGCCAGAAGGATGCCATCGCTCATCGCGACGCGCTCGCCGGGATCAAGGCTCATCTCGACGAAGGGCTGCCGGTGCGATCGATGGACAAGTCGGACCTGCAGAAGCAGATCCTGAAAAGCGTGCACCTGATTACCGACAAGCCCGTCATGCATGTCGCCAACGTCGACGAAGACGGCTTCATCGACAACCCGCACCTCAAGGCCGTCGAAGACTACGCGGCCAACGAGGGCTCTGAGGTTGTGGCTATTTGCGCTGCGATAGAAGCTGAGATCGCCGTGCTCGACGACGAGGACAAGGCCGAGTTCCTGGCGGACTTTGGTGCCTCGGAGCCGGGTCTGAATCGCGTGATTCGTCACGGCTACAACCTGCTGGGGCTACAAACTTTCTTTACTGCGGGCCCGAAAGAGGTTCGTGCTTGGACGACCAAGGTCGGCGCCACAGCACCAAATGCGGCTGGCGAGATTCACACGGATTTCGAGAAGGGCTTCATTCGCGCCGAGGTCATCGCGTACGACGATTACATCGCCGGTAATGGCGAGCAGGGCGCCAAGGAAGCGGGCCGCCTGCGCCTCGAGGGCAAGGAATACATCGTCCAGGAAGGCGACGTCATGCACTTCCGATTCAATGTATGATCCGAAACTCAACCAACCAAGAGAAGACGAAATGGCAACGTACGAATGCGAGAAATGCGGCATGAGCGTCAACGCAACCTGCGGTAAGTGCGATGCGCCGCTCGAGAACGGCATGTTGGAAGTCGGTGAAGGCAAGGAAGTACAGATCTCTTCGTGCCCGAACGGCCACGGCAAGATTAAGTCGCCGCTGTGTTGCGGCCAGGATATGAGCTGCTCGATCTAGTCAGTCAATCTCTGGTCGCGCCAAAGGACGGCAACGACCAGTTGTAGACGATCGCGAGTCCGCGGACCGCGAATCCCGTGACCACACCAATGGTCAAAGCGAGGTTGGCGCCAAGCGCCAGCTGATCGGCAAGGATGTAAGCCAGGCTGGCTGCGAAGGCGGCTGTTGCGTAGATCTCCCGGGAGAGGATCAACGGGATTTCATTGCAGATAACGTCACGAATCATGCCGCCCGTCACCGCGGTTGTGACGCCCAGCATCACAGCGACAAGCGGCCCGGTGTCGTATTGCAGGCAGATCTCGGTTCCCAGAACGGCAAACAGCGACAGGCCCACGGCGTCCGCCCAGACCAGTACCTGTCGACGTGATCCAGGACGCCGGTGTGGGGCGAAAAACACGACAAGAGCGGCGATCAGGGCGACGGCCACGTAGCGGTTGTCGCTGACCCAGAATACCGGGACACGGTCGATGATGATGTCCCGGATTGTGCCACCACCAACGGCGGGCATCAGTGCCAGCACGCAGAAGCCGAAGATGTCCATGCGCTTGCGCGAGGCGGCGAGGGCGCCACTGACGGCAAACGCTGCAGTACCAAGCATTTCAAGGCTGTAGACGAAGCTCAGGCTCATGGCGGGACTGTACCGGAAACGCCAATCAAGGCGTAGAATATCTTGACAGTGAGGGGTCGCATCGGGACAATCTGCGGCCCTCGCGGGCCGTTCAGGTCCCGACAGAACACAAGGTGATGTAGCTCAGATGGTCAGAGCGACGGACTCATAACCCGTAGGTCGGTGGTTCAATTCCACCCATCACCACCAAGAAATGTAGGGGCCCATTTGGGCCCCTATTACTTAACAAGGTGCCAGTCACCCTATTTCCTGCTGCGAAATAGGGTGACTGGCACCTTTTTGTTTTGAGGTCGCCGGATCTTTACGGGACTTGTACTCGGGCTCATGGGGTGTACCTGCAAGAAAAGGGACAAAATTGCGTAGCGGCGGCGCATCGATCCGACGCAGGTAGGAAAGGAGGTACGTCTGTCCCTTTTATTGGGTTTAGGGATCGCGCGTGGGCTGCCGAGCAAGCGACCCGGTATGCGGCATTGCCAGGCACCACCGAGGCCAGGAGTTAAAGCGAGTATCGAAGGGCTGAAGCGATACAAAGAGATAGGAAATCTATGCGAATGCCGTATCAAAACAGCTATTTGCCACGAATTTGATATTAAAGTGCCTGATTCCCGCGTAGAGACTCCGTCAACTTGACAGCGCTGTCGACTTGGCCTATAAGTATATATTGACAGCGCTGTCAATATATACCCGCCATCGAAGGTACAGGAAACTGAAGGTACACGGCGGGGCGTCAGCCGAAATCCGGTTTAGCGACCAATCTGTATTAAAAAGCCCGGGGGGACTTCAGGCATGCAAGATTCTTCATTTACCAGGAAACCACTCGCTGTGGCTGTCGCTGTCGCGGTAGGTACGGCCTTCGCGACGCCTTCGGTGTCTGTCGCGCAAGAAGAAGAACCTATCGAGGAAATTATCACAGTCGGTATCCGCGGTAGCTTGACTCGCTCCATGGACGTCAAGCGCACGTCAGCAGGCGTCGTGGACGCAATTTCTGCTGAAGACATCGGCAAGTTCCCTGATCCGAACCTGGCGGAGTCCCTGCAGCGGATTACCGGCGTGTCGATCGATCGACAGCGTGGTGAGGGCAGCCAGGTAACGGTGCGTGGATTTGGCCCGGAATACAACCTGGTGACCGTCAACGGTCGCCAGATGCCAACCCACAATGGTGTCAACCGCTCGTTCAACTTCGCGGACCTGGCTTCGGAAGGCGTAGCAGGTGTCCAGGTTCACAAGACGAGCCAGGCCACCGTCCCGTCGGGCGGCGTCGGCTCCACGATCAATATTTCGACGCCCAAGCCGCTGGAAGGTGATCCCACTTTCAGTCTCGCAGCCAAAGCCGTTGCGGACACGTCGACCCGTACCGGCGAAAGCGTCACCCCGGAAGTCTCTGGCATTTACCTCGGTCGTTTCGCGGACGATAAGTTCGGCATCGCCATCACCGCTAGCTACCAGAACAGGAATAACGGCGTGAACACGGGTCAGGTCAATGGCTGGTACACGCGACCGGGTGATGACATGTTGCCCGACGGTACGATCGAGCCCCGGGTGCCCAATGACGAAAACCAGATCAACCGGCCGACCTCGCCGGACGAGAACTACTCGATCCCACAGTCGGTGGCCTACAACATTGCGGAATACTCACAAGAGCGAAATAATGGACAGATCGTGCTGCAGTGGGCGCCGACAGAGAGCGTTACTGCAACGGTGGACTACCTCCGGTCCGAATACGACCTGGAACGATCCTACAGCGACCTTTCTGCCTGGTTCTCAAATACGGCGGCCCTGTCCCAGGCCAGTGAATGGACCGATGATGCGATCTCCAGCCCAATCATTTACACAGAGACCAATGATTTTAATGACTTCGCGATGGGAACGGGAGAGGATGGCTCGACGAACCTGAACCAGTCCATCGGCTTCAATCTCGAGTGGTGGATCGGCGATCGATTCATGCTTGAATTCGATTACCATGACTCCTCTGCTGAAAGTGGGGCAAACGGCCCCAACGGCACGAGCTCGCTGATAACCATGGCCACTTTCAACAAGGTCGGCCAGAGTTTTATCACCGGTTATGAACTGCCGATCTTTTCCAACGATCTGAATTCCGGGGGTGAAGTAAATCGCCCCTTGTACAGGGATGACATGCGGATCACCGGCAGCGTATTCAGCAATGAACTCAATCGCATGGATCTGGAGCAGGCCAAGATTGGCGGCACCCTCGAATTCCTGGAAGCGTCCAAGATCGATTTCGGTGTGCAAACAACACAAGTCAACAATCGATCGGCAACGAGTGCTGTGCAACTCGATAACTGGGGTGGCCTTACGGAGCCCGGGTTCATTTCGGATATCATCGATCGTGCGACCATCGCAGGACAGTTCGACGACCTGAGTGGCCATGCTCACCCTGACTTGCAGACGGAGTTTTTCACCGCCAGCCTCGCAAATCTCCAGGCACGAGCCGAGGAGTGGTACACCATGACCGGCAGAGAATATCTTGACACGGGTAACTGCGGTACTGGCTACTGCGCCTCTACTGACTGGGAAAACGACATTCGTACCGAAGAGGAAACCACCGCGTTTTATCTCCAATACTCCTGGAGCGGCGATCTCTTTAATCTGCCGACCAATTTCCGCCTGGGCGTCCGCCAAGAACAAACGGATGTAACCTCTGCCGCGTTAAATACGCTCTATGACGGATCGTCGTGGGTAGACGCGGGCAACGAACTGAACATTACGGCAGCGCAGGATGCAGACGGTAATGACATTCAGAGTTTCACGGATATACAAGGTGACTACGATGTAACGCTGCCCAATATCGACATCGATATTGAGCCCTGGGAGGATATCGTCCTGCGCGCGTCATTCAGCGAAACAATCACTCGCCCCAATTACGAAGACATCAAGGGTGGCTTGACTCCCAATAGCACCCAGTTCTTCCCCAACACGAGGCCACAGGCATCTGCGGGCAACCCGGGTCTCGTCCCGATTCAATCGAAGAACTTGGATCTTTCATTCGAGTGGTACTACGCAGACGCCAGTTACGTCTCAATAGGCTATTTCGACAAGGCCGTGGAAAACTTTATCGGCACCGGCAGATCGTCGTCGACCCTCTTCGAAATTCCCAACATCATCGGGGGCGCACTCTGGAACCAAGCCATTGCCGATAGCGGCCTCGACCCCGACAACTACACGGCGGTCGGTCGGTACATCCTGGACAATTACCAGGATGATCCGGCGGTGGACGGTGACACTATTGTCAGCGTAGACGGTGACCCGTCGATCATCTTTGACCTGAGCCGACCTATAAATCAGGAAACGGCAAATGTGGATGGTTGGGAGATAAATCTTCAGCACGCCATCGGTGATACCGGATTCGGTTTCATTGTCAATGCAACGATAGTCGAGGCAGACGTAGGTTATGACCCGTTCAACTCCCTGGAAGGGCAGTTCGTTCTGAACGGATTGAGTGATTCCGCGAATTTAATCGGCTTCTACGACGGCGAAAGTTTGCAGGTTCGTGTTGCCTACAACTGGCGCGACGATTTCCTCGCCGGAGTTGGCCAGGGCCAGGGCACGCTGACCAACCCCACGAACGTGGAGGCCTATGGGCAGTGGGATCTGAGTGTTACCTATTACGTGAACGACAACCTCACAACGTATTTCACCGGGATAAATATCACGGAAGAAACGAGGCACGTCTATAGCCTTAACAAGAGGCAGGTGCTTCAGGCTGTTCAGGGTGGTTCTCGTTGGGAACTGGGTCTTCGCTATTTCTTCGGGCAATGATGGATGTCGATGACCACCGACGGACCAGTCAGATAAGCAGTTTTTCTTAACAGAGCAGCAATAGACACAATTTTTGGGGGACGTAATGCAACGGCAAATCTTCAACTCAGACCATGGACGGCCCGGCAACATAGCCGGTCGCTTTGGTGCATTTTTGGCCATGGGCGGCCTGCTGCTGCTGTCGGCGTGTGAATCCAAGGACGTAGTAACAGATACCAGTCAGCTGGAACCCACCAGGGACGGCGTGCCACCGACGCTCACGACTGTCACCGTCCAGCCTGATGGCCTTGTCGAGGTAGGTGATTCCGTCAGGATCGACTTCGTTGCCAGTGAAGCTCTCCTGACGCCTGTCGTCTACATTAACAATGTCCGCGCCGAGGTGACGGGCAACGTCCTCAGCTGGCGAGCTGTGCGCGAAATAACCGACACTGACCCGCTCGGTGATGTCACGTTTTCAATTTCCTACCAGGATGTCAGCGGCGAACTCGGCCAGGCTGTCACTACAACCACGAACGACAGTGTCGCGTGCATTGGCGAGGAGGGCGTGGACTGCCCGCTGTCAGGTGATCTTGGTCCACTGGAAGGCAGCTGGCAGCTTGATTTCGCTGGCGTTGGTCCGAACGCAGGGGACACATCCTGGTTCAGTATTGCCGACACGGGTATCGACGGGGAACGCCACTGCTGGTTTAACGATACCTACCAATTCGGTCGCGATGGTTCATTCAGTAATATCCAGGGCGACGAGACCTGGGTCGAACCCTGGCAGGGCGCTATGGCAGAAGCTTGTGACGCGCCGGTTGCGCCTCACGACGGCAGCAATAACGCCCTCTTCGAGTACGATGAGGAAGCGGCAACCCTGAAGCTGACAGGTATCGGCGCCTACATAGGGCTGGCCAAGGTCGTGAACGGCGCGGAGCTGGCAGACCCGTCCGAAGCGCCCGAGTCCGTCACCTACGAGGTGGTGGAACTGATTGGGGACAGCTTGACCATCCGGATTGACTACGGAGGCGGCTGGTGGGAGTACCGGCTGAGTCGCATTTCAAACTCACCCATCGTCGGCAATTGGAAGCTTGATTTCGCTGGCGTTGGTCCGAACGCAGGGGACACGTCCTGGTTTAGCATTTCCGACACGGGTCCTACTGGCGAACGTGCCTGCTGGTTCGACGACATCTACCACGTTGCCGATGACGGCTCGTTCCAGAACTTCCAGGAAGGCGAGACGTGGGTGGAACCCTGGCAGGGCGCTATGGCAGAAAGTTGTGGTGCGCCGGTTGCGCCTCACGACGGCAGCAGCGCTGGCGGGTGGCTCTACGATGAGGGTGGCGCCACCACGACGCTCGATGGCGTCGGCCTTTACCTGGGGCTGGCCAAGGTCGTGAATGGCGCGGAGCTGGCAGACCCGTCCGAAGCACCCGAGTCCGTCAGCTACGAGGTGGTCGAGTTGATTGGAGGCTCCCTGACTATCAGGATCGACTACGGAGGCGGCTGGTGGCAGTACGAGCTCGTAAAAGAAGAGTAGCGAAGATTGCCCAGGACTAGAAAAAATACCCGCAGTTCGCTGCGGGTATTTTTTTGTGCTTCAGAAAATCGTGTAGATAAACGGGGCGAGCGACGACCCCTGCGCGAACACGATTAGAGCGCCGAGCAGGATCATTACCAGGATTATCGGGGCTAGCCAGAACTTTTTTCGCTCCCGCATGAAGGCCCAGAGATCTGTCAAAAGGTCCAGCATCAGAAAGGTTTCTCCAGTTTTTCTTTCGGACTCTTTGCGCTTTGAACCCGGTAGCTCTTCTGCTTCGGATCGAGCCCCCTTTGCATCGGGTCATTGCCAATGAGACGCATGACCATTGCCATCGGCGCGATCATAACGAAAAAGACGATGCCGAGCACGAGCGGTGTCATTATCCGGCTTGCGAGCAGGCCGAAACGCATCCATGCTCGATAAATCCTGCGCAGCCACAACGGTTGGACCAGGGCCAGCGACCAGAACGCTGCAGCGATGACCCAAGGCCAGGCCGGCCAGTCCAGATTGAGCATCCAGGGGAAGAACAGGCCAAAGATCACGACAACGGCCGCGCCGGTCGTCAGGCCGAATTCGCGCAGTCCCTTCCGGTCAAGCTCGGGAATTATGTGATCGTTGGCCATCTCAGTCGAGCTCGAACTCGCCTTGCCAGGCGTGTCTCTTTCCCAGGCAGGCTGCTCTTGTTTGCTTAACAAGAAATTCTCCACGGCGAGATAGTCCATCTCCGTCTGCATGAAGCACCGATAGGCATCGGTCGGCGAGCAGACAACAGGCTCGCCGCGCACGTTGAACGACGTATTCACAAGGACACCGCAGCCGGTGAGCCTCTCGAATGCCTGCAGCAGTTGATGGTAGCGTGGGTTCGTCTCCTGGTGAACGGTCTGCACCCGCGCCGAGTAATCCACGTGCGTAATCGCGGGCAGCTCCGAACGTCGGTGCTTGAGTTTCTCCAGACCGAAAAGTTGCTCTTGCTCGTCTGTGAGGGCTACCCGCAGCTCCTCCCGCACGGGTGCCACGACAAGCATGTATGGGCTCGGAGCGTCCTGCTCGAAATAGTCAGAGACGCGCTCCCAAAGGACGGACGGCGCGAACGGGCGAAACGATTCGCGGTACTTAATCTTGAGGTTCATGACCGACTGCATCTTTGCGCTGCGCGGGTCGCCAATGATCGAGCGGCCGCCGAGGGCCCGTGGCCCAAACTCCATACGGCCCTGGAACCAGCCGATCACGTTCTCGTCGGCGAGTAGCTGCGCCGTTGTCGATAACAGTGCAGTGTCGTCCAGGACCTTGTACTTCGCGCCCAACGCATCGAGTTCAGCCCGAATCTGCTCAGGCGCATAGTCGGGCCCAAGGTACGACCCGTGCATGCGGTCGGCGGCAGGGCCGGTGTTGCCGTTCAGTTTGCGCGGCTGATTGTCGTAAGCGTGCCAGGCAACAGCGGCGGCTCCCAGCGCGCCGCCCGCATCGCCGGCGGCTGGCTGAATCCAGATGTTCTCGTACGGCCCCTCTCGCAGTATTCGGCCATTGGCAACACAATTGAGCGCGACACCCCCGGCGAGACAGAGGTTCTCCTCACCTGTCTCTTCATGGAGCGTGTTGGCGAGCCGCAGTACAACCTCTTCCGTGACGACCTGGATGGAAGCGGCGATATCCATCTCGCGCTGCGTGAGTTCACTTTCCGGTCTGCGGGGCGGCCCACCGAAGAGTTCGTCGAAGCGGCTGTTGGTCATCGTGAGGCCGGTGCAGTAGTTGAAGTACTGCATGTCCAGGCGAAATGTCCCGTCCTGCTTGAGGTCGACAAGCTTGTCGAGAATCAGGTCGACATACTTTGGCTCGCCGTAGGGGGCGAGACCCATCAGCTTGTACTCACCGGAATTGACCCTGAAGCCCGTGAAGTACGTAAACGCCGAGTAAAGCAGCCCCAACGAGTGCGGGAAATCGATTTCCCAGAGCGGGTCCAGGTTCGCGCCGTTGCCCAGCCATGTCGATGTTGTGGCCCATTCACCGACACCGTCGAGGCAGAGCACGGCCGCGCGTTCGTAAGGGCTGAAGAAGAACGCCGACGCTGCATGCGATTGGTGATGTTCCGCGAACAGTAGCGGCGGCAGTTCCTTCGGTTTGCAGCCGGCGAGCTGCGCAAGCTCCTTCTTGAGAACGCTCTTGAGATAGAGCTTCTCCTTGAGCCAAACGGGCATTGACGCGACGAAGGACCGAAATCCCCTGGGCGCATAGCTCAGGTACGTCTCGAGCAACCGCTCGAACTTGATGAGCGGCTTGTCGTAAAAGACGATTCGGTCGAGTTCATTCAGCCGCAGGTTCCCGGTTTCCAGGCAATAGCGGATTGCATCGCCAGGAAACCGGGCATCGTGCTTTCTTCGGGAGAATCGTTCCTGTTGAGCCGCCGCAGCGACCTCGCCGTCCTTCAACAAGGCGGCAGCACTGTCATGGTAGTAGGCAGATATTCCGAGAATGTTTGAGATCTTCGTAACTACCGCCCTCCTGCTTCTGCCCATTCCCGTGCTTCTGCAGTGTAGCCTCCCATGGCCATGAGTTGTGACATCCTCTGGTAGAGCAATGGATACTCTTCATCCTTCCCTTTTCGTACCAATGACCTGGCGTAACGTTGAGCATCCCTGACATAGCGATCAAGGTCCTTGCGCTTACCGTTATCGCGGGCGTACTTGATCAGGTTGCCATAGGCCGCGAGAACAAAACCAATCTGATCCGGGTACTTGTCTGTCACTTCCAGCAGCAGTTCCGTTGCCTTCTCGTATTCCCCCGCTCTGAGATATGCCGTGCCCAACCAGCCGATGGTTTCAGCAATCTTTGTTTCATCGCCCCTTGTGTAATAAAGAGACCGCTCGAGATACGGTATCACCTCGCGCCACTTCCCGTCCTTGCTCATCGCTTCGGCCATCTTCATGTAGCTTTCGCGATTGTGCGGATACAGTTCAAAAATCTTATCGAGGTGGGAGTACATCGCTGATGTATTACCGAGGCGCTGGTTCAGCACGGCCAGTTCGAAATGGACCTTCCAGTCAGCAAGGCCTGAACTGACAACCTCTCGTCGTCTTTGCACGACTTCCCTTGGAGATCCGACTTCGGCAGTTGCCCTGTTCAGCTTGCCGCTAAGAAACCTCCGGAGCTTGCTGTAATTGCTTTGCCCCGGAAAAGGCGGATGCTCAATCATGGCCTGCAGGGTCTTGATTTCGCCGTTGGTGTCGTAATTCGGGAACCCGACTCTCCTGGCAACTTCGGTCCCTGGCAATGGCTGGAAATCATCAGCCGGCGTCAGGTTGCTTACGATCGAACGGGATATCCCTGCTGCCAATTGGTGGTTTCCCGCAAAACCGTAATGAACGTGTTCGAGAAACAGGTTCCAACCGGGTTGAAAAGGCTGGCTGGCCTCATCGAACGCAGCGGCACTATCGACAAAACTGAAGGTGTCACTCTCGACACTGGCGGCAACATTCTGAATTACCTGGTCTATCTCGGTATCGGCCCGAAATCGCAGGGCATCGAGGTCCAGGGCGTGCTGGTAGTGGGTCCTGGCCTCTTCGAATTCGCCGAGATTTTCGAAGGCCGTAGCGAGCCTGAAGTGAGTGTCGGCATAATCAGGGTCAATTTCCAATGCAGCCTGAAAATTCGTGACGGCGTCATCCCAGTTCTGCCCGTCAGAGCTTTGGGCTCCGCGACGAGTCAGTTCGCGCCATTGATCGAGTTGTTCTTTTGACAGATTCGGACTGCGCGCGGACAGGAAAGGCGCCGAGTTTCGGAGGTTAACCGGCACGGACGACAATATTACGTGCAGCCCTTTGTTTCGAAGCGTCTCGATGATGCCGGCGAGGTTGTCCTCATAGTGACCATAGACGCTCGCCATGCGAGGGTCATCGTGTGTGACACCGTTATTCGTAAACATCTGCATGCCTTCCCACTCGAGTTCCTGCATCGCATCGGTAGGTTGGATCTGCGACACGAGGCTGTTCAGCGCTTGCCAGATTCGTGTGCGCTTCAAAGCCTGGATTCCCCGAATCAGCGTAATGTTTGCCAGGAAATTCTGATTGAGTGTGCCGGGTCCATAAGGACCCACTACCTCATTGTTCCCCATCAGGATTACGGCAAAGTCGGCGGAGTTTTCAGGAATCGACCTCGCAACCGCGTAAACCACGTGCGAGTTGACCGAGGTCATGGCCGTATTGATCACTTCGATTTTTTGCGAAGGTAGTGCCGCTCTCAGTTGCGTCGCCAGGAGCCTGTCAAGTCCGTGGTTTTCATGGGGGAAGCCCAGCGCTGCAGATCCCCCCAGAATGAAGACCCTGATCAATTCAGGACGACGTTCTACGGTGAAGGTATTTTCTCGAGGCCTGATATCCAGAGACGCAGAATAAAACTGGTCAGCAAAATCAGTATTCTCCTGGTAGTACGATTGGCCATCGATGTCAATTTCGTGGAAATAGTCGAAGGACGTTCCAACACCAAGAACCGTGAGACCGAACTCGAGCAGAATGAAGAAGAGCAGGGGGACTACAACGATCGAAATGAACGTGAAGACAATCTTTTTTGCGTCGGGCACGGAGCTTCATCCTCAGAACATCGGGAATACGACTGCACTCCCAAACATAGCGTAGTCAAGCAGTATCCGGTAGTCCGCGATCCTCGGTCGGAGGCGTGTAGACTATCCTTGGAGCATCGATGCGGCCAAGGAAGAAAGGGGACAACTTTGCAGCAAATCGACGAATGGCAGAGTATAGATCGAGCGGTCTTCGAGAACGAGATATTTCCTGCGAACCGGCCTGCCGTGCTGAAAGGCCTGCTTCGAAACTGGCCTTCAGTTCAGGCAGGCCGCCAATCTCACAAGCATGTCGTCGACTACTTTAATCGGCTCGACACAGGGGGCGAGGTCAATGTGGTGATCGGCCCACCTGAAATAGGGGGGCGTTTCTTCTATACGGACGATTATGAGTCTTTTAATTTCGAGTCGAAGGATATGACGATCAGGATGGCACTGGGCATCCTCGCGTCCCTGGCCGAGGATCCGCGGCCGCCCGCCATTGCGCTGCAGGCGATGCACATTCCGGACATCATGCCGTCGTTCCTCGAGGACAACACGATGCCCCTGCTGGACAGCGACGTCGCGCCGCGGATGTGGATGAGTAATCGATCGATGATTGCGACTCATTTCGATAACAACCACAACATTGCGTGCGTTGTCAGTGGCAGCCGGCGATTCACGGTGTTTCCACCCGAACAGCTCACCAACCTCTATCTTGGGCCGCTCTTGCGAACGCCCGGCGGAACGCCAATCAGCGTCGTGGACCTGCGGGAACCGGACTTCAAAAAATTCCCGCGGTTCCGCCAGGCGCTTGAGTCGGCCCAGGAGGCTGTTCTCGAGCCAGGAGATGCCATTTACATTCCTATTCTATGGTGGCACGGCGTGGAATCGCTCGACCCGCTGAACATCCTGGTCAACTACTGGTGGAACGACACCCTTGCCGCGCACCACAAGCCGATCGTCGCACTGATTCACAGCGTGGCGCTGATGTCCGGACTGCCCGCCGAACAACGTGAAGTGTGGCGCGCGTTTTTCGACTACTTCGCATTCCAGGCAGAAGGTGATCCCGCAGCCCATCTGCCTTCCGAATTGCGAGACGTGTT
>Ga0209456_10000613_pt1 | contig 18966 bp, 19 predicted proteins | sample COG_11_FD_184755 | JGI IMG/M metagenome (GOLD analysis project Ga0209456, IMG submission 184755) | Pelagic marine sediment microbial communities from the LTER site Helgoland, North Sea, for post-phytoplankton bloom and carbon turnover... | ecosystem: Environmental > Aquatic > Marine > Neritic...
TCTATGCCTATTTCTTAATTTCACCAACCGATTTTTATATAGCAGCAGGTTGTGTGGGAATTGTCATGGGAGGAATACAGGCTTTGTCGAGATCTACCTATTCCAAGTTTATTCCTGAAACAACAGATACGGCTTCCTTTTTCAGCTTTTATGATGTTGCAGAAAAACTAGGTATTGTAATCGGCACTTTTTTGTACGGGTTTATTGCTCAGTTTACAGGAAGCATGAGAAACGCAACCATATTCCTGGGACTTTTTTTCCTTAGCGGATTGTTTTTACTGACCCGGGTGCATAAAAAACCCTGACATTTCTGCCAGGGTATGATTGTCGTTCGTTTTTTGATATAATTCTATCCTTTGGTAATATCTCCGGAGCCTGAAATTTTACTATCTATTTTTGTTGCCTCTCCACGATAATGAATATCTCCGGAGCCAGATACCCTCGCTTTCAGCATTTTATTAGCTGTTACTTTAATATCGGCGGATCCAGAAATACTTGCATCTACTGTATCGGCTATAAGGTCATAAGCCTTTATGTCACCGGAGCCCGAAATTTGAATATCAAATACTTCGGTATTACCACTTAAATTGATATCTCCGGAACCGGACATTGACGCGCTAACCGTTTTAGACTCCACATCCAGTGTAATGTCACCGGAGCCGGACATTCTTGTGCTAAATTCTGATGTGGAAATGGTTTTTTTACCAACTATATCACCCGATCCAGATAGGGAAACTTCGCTAACGCTCTCCACCGGAACAGTTACATAAATACCGCCATCCTTTTTCCCGGAAGAAGGTTGAAGGTTATGACCTTTTTTTACTTTGATTACCAATTTACCCTCCTTCACTTCAGTTTTAATATGTTCAAGCAAATTTTCCTCTCCTTCAATACTTAATTTTCCCTCTTCCCCGTCAACCAGGATAACGTTAAACCATCCAGACACGGCAATCACATCGTAATCGTCAGTAGATCGTTCAATGGTTACTACATTACCACTACCTTTTATTTTTTGGGCATTTGTGACGGCAATAGTGCATATGGCTATTACAAGAGTTATTATTTTCTTCATGATAAAATGTTTAAGTTATTAGTGTTTAATGTTGAGTATTTTGTTTAATTTTTAGTGAATGTAATACTTCCATAATCACTCGTTATGGAGATCATATTTTCGCTACCTGCATTACTGTAAAATCCTTTGTAATATCGTTCGTTGGATTTCTCTTTACTTATACTGATTTCAAAATCATCTTTCCCGCTAACACCGGCATATTCGGTGGTAATTTCAAAATTAAAATTATACATAGGATCATAACCTATTTTGATGCCCGTATAATCTGTTCGGATTGAAACATTTCCAGCATCCTGAGCCATATTAGCTATGCCCACAGATCCGTAATCAGCATTAATGTCTACATTGCCGTGAATGGTACCCAACTTAACGTTTATATAGTCGCCATTTCCTTGTACATTGTTTGCTTCATCTACTTCCAATTTACCATAATCACTAGTGTATTCTAAATTTTCCATTAGTCCGATTGCTGCATTTGTATAATCGGCATTGATGTATAAATTTCCAGCTTTTTGTATGGTAAACCCGGAATAATCGGCAGAAATCTTAGCACTGTTTACATATTCTATAGTTGATTTCGATGTGTAATCGAATTTTAATTCATTATTTCTTCCATGTAGTTGCCCTATATCTAATCTTCCGTAATCACAACTAATTTTAGCGTGGCCATCAATACGGTCCAGCATTATATTCCCATAGTCGTTATTTAGATGGACACTGTTTTTTACAGGGAGTTTAATAGTATAGTTTATTTGCATGTTCACATTGTTGCTTTTCCCCCAATTCCAACCCCAGCTACCTTTATTTTTATTGAAAATAGTCTTTGCAGAAACCATAGCACTGCTGGCTTCAAAATCCACCGTAATTTTATCAAGCTTTTCCTGTACTTTAGACTCGTTATTACCGCTAGTTTTAATATGAACTTCTATAACCACTCTATTCTCGTTCCAGGAACTCAAAGTAAGATTTCCATAGCTATTGCTAATTTTTAGCAAGGCATCTGAATTAACATCATATTCCTTCTTTATGGTTTTCTCCTTGGAATATTTGCCTTTTAAATCACCCTTGTTGGCAAGCGCCATAACGGGAACTACCAAAAGTGCAATTAATGTATATTTAAATAGTAATGTTTTCATCATTGTAAATTTTAAAGGTTTTAATATTTTCTATTTTGTCCATAACCTCTTGAAGTAAATCTATTCGGGTTTGGAAATTTGTAATCATAGCACTAAGTATTTGTTTACTATTTCCTCCCTTAAGTAGATCTTGTTCAAGCTTCTTATAGTTTATTTCCAGTTTATTTAATTGTACCATCGCATCATCCACTAATTTCTTAGTTTCAGGTGTGCTTTCGTTCTCCAGTTCTTTTATTTGCTCTTCAACAAGACTTGCAAAGTAAAACTGAGTTTGTGAAACTTCTGGTGATATTTTGGCTACCTGCTCGTCGATGGATGGTTGATTAGTATAAAGCGCCGCCCCAACTGCGAAAAGCAACATAATGGAAGCGGCTATTGACAATGGCCTCCACCAGTTATTCTTTTTAGGCTCTAGCCTTACTACCCCATTTGATTTGCTCAACTTCTGTAGAAATCTTTCCTCATGACCTTCCCCAGGTTCTTCTGTATCAAAAGAACCTTTAAGGGTTTTGAACATTTCCTCTATTTTTCTATCTTCTTTCATAATTAAGCAATTATCATTTTTTTTCTCAAACTTTCCTTCGCTCTTGATATTGTTGTCCTGCAATTCGCATAACTTATGCCCATAATTGAACTAACTTCCTCGTAATCATAACCTTCAATTAGATGTAAGGTCAAAGAAATTCTGTAATTGTCTTTCAATTGTTTCATGGTTTCGAGTACTTTTTGAGCCATTCGTTCTGTACTCCCATGATCCTCAGCAATTCCATCATTATCTTCGACCTTGTACAATATTTCATCTAGTCCTACCTCGTTCTTTTTCTGCTGTTTTCTGTAATAGTAGATACTTTTGTTAATAACTATGCGCTTTAACCACGCACCGAAAGTAACATCCCCTTTGAAAGTATGCAGTTTCGTAAAAGCATTCAAAAACGATTCCTGCATAACATCTTCGGCTTCTGCACTGTCTTTTACTATCCTATATGCCGTGTTAAACATGGCTTTGTAATAGCGATTGTAAATTTCCACTTGTGCACTTTGCTTACCTTCCAGACACAATTGTAACAAGGCTTCAGTATGTACTTTATTTTGGCTCAAAAAGTAAATGCTTTATATAAAAGATTTATTAATTTAAAGAATGTTACACTTTTTTTGTAAAAATATCGATTTGTTGGCACAAGAATTGTCTTAAAGTAATAGAAAAGCATGTATTCACGGTCTTTTCGGCCTAAAGTGAGGGCGTTTAATAATGTATCCGTGGAACATAATAATATAAAACCTGTCCTAAAATGACAGAATGACCGAATAAAAGATATGGGATATTCCAATTTTTCAAAATTTGACAATATGACGTTACAAGGAATTGATGAAGATTCTGAATTAATACCATTATTAACTCCCGAGGATGAAGAGGAAATGAATAATGAAAGCTTACCAGAGGTTTTACCTATTTTACCTCTTCGAAATACCGTATTGTTTCCTGGTGTTGTAATACCAATTACGGCGGGAAGGGATACCTCAATAAATTTGATTAAGGATGCGAATAAAGGAACGAAGGTAATAGGTGTTGTATCTCAAAAAGATGAGGAAACAGAAAACCCTGGGATTAAGGATATTAATATTTTAGGGACTGTAGCCAGAATTTTACGAGTATTAAAAATGCCTGATGGTAATACAACTGTAATAATACAAGGTAAAAAACGATTTGAGATAACGGAGATTCTGACGGAAAACCCTTATATGACAGCTACAATTCGAGAAGCAAATGAAGTAAGGCCGACGCCTGGTGATCAGGAATTTCTTGCTATCATTGATTCGATAAAGCAACTTGCATTAAAAATCATCAAAAATAATCCTAACATTCCAAGTGAAGCTTCCTTTGCGATAAAGAACATAGAAAGTAATTCGTTCCTCATAAACTTTGTTTCTTCCAATCTTAATCTTGATGTAAAAGATAAGCAGGACTTATTAGAGATTCCTAATCTACAAGAAAGGGCGCTCGCCACATTAAAATATATGAATGTGGAACTTCAGAAATTGAAACTCCAGAAAGATATTCAATCCAGGGTGCGTAGTGATATGGACCAGCAACAACGTGAGTATTTTTTACATCAGCAAATGAAAACTATTCAGGAAGAACTTGGTGGTGTTTCTTATGATGAGGAAATTGATGAAATGCAAGCCAAATCAAAGAATAAAAAATGGGATAAAAAGGTAGCTGAACATTTTGAAAAGGAATTAGCCAAAATGCAAAGGATGAACCCTCAAGTGGCCGAGTATTCTATACAAAGAAATTATTTGGATTTATTTCTGGATTTGCCATGGGATAAATATTCCAAAGATAAATTTGATCTTAAAAGGGCTCAGAAAATTTTAGACAGAGACCATTATGGACTTGAAGATGTAAAACAAAGAATAATTGAATATTTAGCGGTTCTTAAGTTGCGAAATGATATGAAATCTCCAATTCTCTGTCTTTATGGACCTCCTGGGGTTGGAAAGACTTCCCTGGGCAAGTCTGTTGCTGAAGCATTAGGAAGGGAATATGTACGAATGTCTTTAGGGGGTTTGCGAGACGAAGCGGAAATCAGAGGACACCGTAAAACTTATATTGGGGCCATGCCCGGAAGGATTTTACAGAGTATAAAAAAAACAGGGACTTCAAACCCGGTATTTATTTTAGATGAAATAGATAAATTAGCTGCTAGTCACCAGGGCGATCCATCTTCTGCTATGTTAGAGGTTTTGGATCCTGAACAAAACAATGAATTTCACGATAATTTCCTCGAACTGGGATATGATCTTTCTAAAGTCATGTTTATTGCAACAGCTAATAATCTATCTACGATTCAGCCTGCCTTACGCGATAGAATGGAGATAATAAATGTTACTGGGTATACCATTGAAGAAAAAGTGGAAATTGCCAAACGACATTTGCTACCCAAACAACTTAAAGAACATGGTCTTTCATCGAAAGATTTAAAAATTGGGAAACCCCAGTTGGAAAAAATTGTTGAGGGATATACTCGCGAATCCGGTGTTCGCGGTCTGGAAAAACAAATAGCGAAAATGGTCCGATATGCAGCTAAATCAATTGCTATAGAGGAATCATATAACATGAAGATTAGCAATGTTGATGTCGAAAAAGTATTGGGTCCGGCCAGGATGGAACGGGATAAATATGAAAATAATGATATAGCCGGAGTTGTTACCGGATTGGCCTGGACCAGTGTGGGAGGTGATATTCTTTTTATAGAATCTATCTTGTCTAAAGGAAAAGGTACGCTCAATATAACAGGGAACTTAGGTAAAGTAATGAAGGAATCTGCAACCATTGCAATGGAGTATATAAAATCCAATGCAGAAAGTTTTGGTATAAATCCTGAGGTTTTTGATAAATATAATGTTCATATACACGTACCTGAAGGAGCAACCCCTAAAGATGGTCCAAGTGCAGGAATTACCATGTTTACTTCACTAGTGTCTTTATTTGCTCAGAAAAAGGTCAAAAAAAGCCTGGCTATGACTGGTGAGATAACCTTAAGAGGTAAGGTTTTACCTGTAGGTGGGATAAAAGAAAAAATACTCGCGGCTAAAAGAGCCAGGATAAAAGAGATAATATTGTCAGAGGAGAACAGAAAAGATATCCTCGAAATTAAAGAGGAATACTTAAAAGGGTTAACTTTTCATTATGTAACGGATATGAGCGAAGTAATAAATGAGGCCATAACGGACCAAAAAGTAAAAAATGCCAAGAAATTATAGCCAATATTCATAATACTAAATTGCCCTTTAATTCTTTGAATTAAGCATAGACAACTTTTTTTGTTTGGCTTTTATGCATTTCTCTCTACTTTTAACATATGGAAAAGATTACGATTGCAATTGACGGTTATTCGTCGACTGGAAAAAGTACTATTGCCAAAGAACTGGCAAACGCTTTAAACTATATTTATGTTGATACCGGCGCTATGTACAGGGCAATTACCCTATTTGCTTTGGAAAATAAATGTATCGTCAACGAAAATTTTGACCATAAAAAGCTTATTGACCTTCTGCCAAAAGCGAATCTAAAATTTAAATTAAACAAGGAATTAGGCTATTCGGAAATGTTTCTCAACGGGGAAAATGTGGAGCAGGAAATTAGAAGTATGCGAGTTTCTGAACAGGTGAGCAAAATTTCGATAATACCTGAAGTAAGAGCAAAATTGGTAAGCATGCAAAGAAAATTGGGAAAGGATAAAGGGATAGTTATGGATGGCAGGGATATTGGAACCGTAGTTTTTCCCAATGCAGAATGTAAAATATTTATGACGGCTTCTCCTGATATAAGAGCGTCAAGACGTTATAAAGAACTGATTTCAAAAAGAGAAAAAGTAACTTACGAGAAGGTACTTAAAAATGTTCGTGAGCGTGATTATATAGATTCAAACAGACTATCCTCACCTTTGTTGAAAGCTGAGGATGCTATTGAATTTGACAATAGCGATATGGGCTTAAAGGAACAGTTTGAACGAATCCATTATTACGCGCTTCAGATTATTGAAAAACAAAAAAAGAACGCTTAAAAGCGTTCTTTTTAATAAATAAATTCTGCGACTATCCGAACTATCCGTTCGGGATTATCAATACCTGATCTGGATGAATTATGTCCGGGTTACTCAGAATATTTGTATTCGCACTAAAAATCTGTTTATATTTCATTGGGTCGCCATAATAGTGTTTTGCTATTTTACTAAGAGAATCTCCACTTTTCACAACATGACGATGATACACAGAGCTATCTCCAACAGATATATTGGCCATTATATCTGCCGGTTGTTCACCACCAATTTCTTTTATTTTATCCCAAATTAGATCTTTTTCATATTGGGTTTGGGCTTCTCCTTTGATCTTTAAAACACCTTCTGCTTCAACTACATTGCCTTCTTTTATTCCCAATTGTTCACCCAAATTGAGGACTGCCTGATATTTTGCTTTAACACTCATTTTTGTATCTTTTAATTGTTATTATTTGTGATCCCCAAGTTACAAAATACCCATCGATTTTGCCAAGAAATATGTGATTCTTGACCGTTATTTTAATCCTTTGCTTACACATCTTTGTAAAACAAGATTTTAATTGTATTTTTGCACTCCTTTTTTACAGATAATCAGGAGAAAAAGGAAGGAAAAAAAATCAAATAACAGCTTCTGTAGAAATTGTTTAACTCCTGAAAGTACTACGGAATACAAATTTAATCAGCACATGGCTGAAGAAAAAGCAATAACAGAGGTAGTAGAGACTACCGAAGTAAAAGAAGAACAAAAAGAAGAGACTCCAAAACAGGATCCTAAAGAGTTTTTGGAGAATTTCAATTGGGAGAAATACGAAGAAGGAATAGAGCGTGTTGAAGATTCCAAACTAGAAGAATTTGAAAAATTAGTTGCAGAAAACTTTGTAGATACTGCCGATGAAGAGGTTGTAGAAGGTATGGTTACTCATTTAACCGACCGTGAAGCCATAATCGACATTAATGCTAAATCTGAGGGTGTTATCTCACTTAATGAGTTCCGGTACAATCCAGATCTAAAAATTGGTGATAAAGTTGAGGTTCTTATTGATATCCGTGAAGATAAAAGCGGGCAGTTGGTATTATCTCACAGAAAGGCCAGAACTATTATGGCCTGGGATAGGGTTAATGCGGCACATGATAATGAAGAAGTGGTAACCGGTTTTGTAAAATGCAGAACAAAGGGAGGAATGATAGTGGATGTTTTTGGAATTGAAGCATTCTTACCGGGTTCACAGATTGATGTTAAACCTATTCGGGATTACGATCAGTATGTTGGTAAGACTATGGAATTCAAAGTTGTAAAGATCAACCATGAGTTCAAGAACGTAGTAGTTTCACATAAAGCATTGATTGAGGCAGATATTGAAGAACAGAAGAAAGAGATTATCAGTCAGCTCGAAAAAGGCCAGGTTCTCGAAGGTATAGTCAAGAACATTACTTCCTATGGTGTATTTATTGACCTTGGCGGCGTTGATGGTTTAGTTCATATCACCGATCTTTCATGGAGTAGAATAAATCATCCAAACGAAGTTGTAGAATTAGATCAGAAACTCAATGTTGTTATACTTGATTTCGATGACAATAAATCCAGAATTCAACTAGGTCTTAAACAATTGGAGAAACATCCTTGGGATGCCCTGGGAGATGAAATAAAAATTGGTGATAAAGTAAAAGGCAAAGTAGTGGTGATTGCAGATTATGGTGCGTTTTTAGAAGTTGCCGAAGGAGTGGAAGGATTGATTCATGTTTCTGAAATGTCTTGGTCAACTCATTTGAGATCAGCACAGGATTTTGTGAAGGTTGGCGATGAACTCGAAGCAGTTGTTTTAACCCTTGATAGAGAAGATCGTAAAATGTCATTGGGAATTAAGCAATTAACACCAGATCCATGGACTGATATTACATCTAAATATCCTGTTGGTTCCAGACATAAAGGAATTGTAAGAAACTTTACCAATTTTGGTGTTTTCGTTGAATTGGAAGAAGGTATAGATGGATTAATATATATCTCAGATCTTTCCTGGACCAAGAAAATTAAGCACCCGTCAGAATTTGTAACAGTCGGAGATACTTTAGAAGTTGAAGTATTAGAGCTTGACGTAGAAGGGCGTAAACTAAGTTTAGGCCATAAACAAACTACAGAAAATCCGTGGGATAAATATGAAAAAGAATTTGCCTTGGGCACTGTTCATAAATCTTCCATCTCTGAAATAGTGGATAAAGGCGCCGTTATAGATTTTAACGAGGATATAACAGCATTTGTACCTCAACGTCATATGGAAAAAGAGGATGGCAAAAAATTGAATAAAGGTGAAGAGGCTGAATTCAAGATTATTGAGTTCAACAAAGAATTCAAACGTGTAGTAGCAAGTCATACCTCTATTTTTAGAGAGGAGGAACAACGCAATGTAAAAGCGGCTAAGAAAAAAGCAGCTGCTGCAGCAGAAGAGGCTAAACCAACTTTGGGTGATGCCAATGAGCAATTACAAGCGTTGAAAGACAAGATGGAGGCCGATAAGAAAAAATAGGTTTTTAAGAAGTCTGCTTCACTAGTAGCAAAGAAAAAGTCCTGATATATTCATCAGGACTTTTTTATTTATACCGAATTTATATAATATTGAAGGAGCAAGACCTATACAATATTTAAATCCATCATTTATATTAAGTAGAAATCCCTACTTTTGTAGTCGAAAAGAGTATGTTATCTAGCGCATGAGTCAAAAAGTATTGCTTTCTTCCAAAGAGATTAACATTATACTACACCGCCTGGCTTGTCAACTTTTAGAACATCATTTAGATTTTACACAGACCGTATTAATAGGTCTTCAACCACGTGGAATTTTTCTTGCGCAACGATTATCCAAAATTCTTAAAGAGGATTATGGAGTTAAACAAATAAATCTGGGGCTCCTTGATATTACTTTTTATCGGGATGATTTTAGAAGAGGTGAAAAAACCCTGGAAGCCAGTAGCACTAAAATTGATTTTTTAGTGGAAGGTAAAAAGGTGGTCCTGATAGATGATGTACTTTATACGGGCCGAAGTATTCGTGCTGCCTTAACGGCCATCCAATCTTTCGGAAGACCTAAGGAAATAGAATTATTAACCCTTATTGACCGTCGTTTCAGCAGGCATTTACCTATTCAGCCCAATTATCGGGGAAGACAGGTAGATGCTATAAATGAAGAGAAAGTAAAGGTCATGTGGGAGGAAAATGATGGAAAGGATATTATTTATTTGGTAAGTAAATAGGGAACATATGAGCGAATTGAGTGTTAGACACTTATTGGGTATTAAATATCTCAAAGAAGAAGATATTCAACTCATTTTTGAAACCGCTGATCACTTCAAAGAGGTTATTAACAGATCAATTAAAAAAGTCCCTTCACTTCGTGATATTACCATTGCAAATATTTTCTTCGAAAGCAGTACAAGAACCAAGTTGTCTTTTGAGCTGGCCGAAAAACGGTTATCCGCTGATGTAATTAATTTCTCCGCATCCCAGTCATCTGTAAAGAAAGGCGAAACACTTATTGATACAGTTAACAATATCCTTTCTATGAAAGTAGATATGGTGGTAATGCGCCATCCGAGTCCTGGTGCAGGTATATTTCTTTCGCAACATGTGGAAGCCGCTATTGTTAATGCAGGTGACGGAGCACATGAGCATCCTACCCAAGCTCTTTTGGATTCTTATTCTATTCGTGAAAAATTGGGTGATGTCGCAGGAAAAAATGTAGTAATTGTTGGCGATATTCTTCATTCGAGAGTAGCATTATCAAATATTTTTGCTCTAAAGTTACAAGGTGCAAATGTGAAGGTGTGTGGTCCTCGAACCCTGCTTCCAAAATATATAGAATCTTTAGGGATCGAGGTAGAGACCAATCTTATAAAGGCATTAAATTGGTGTGATGTGGCCAATATGTTGCGGATCCAGAATGAGCGTTTAGATATAAGCTATTTTCCAACTACCAGGGAATATACGCAACAATACGGAGTTAATAAAGCAATTCTGGATGGGCTGGATAAGGAAATTGTAATTATGCACCCGGGGCCGATAAACCGGGGTGTTGAGATAACCAGTGATGTGGCTGATTCCAAACAATCGATAATTTTAAACCAGGTGGAGAATGGAGTAGCTATTCGTATGGCAGTTATATATTTATTGGCATCGAAAATTAAATAGTGGATTATGATTTTTGATAAAACAGGTAATACTACAATCGTTTACCAGGAAAACACATCCCTGAAAAAATTCATGGTTAACCTAAACAGATCTTATCGGAATATAAAAAATGACCATTTAATTATTAACCTGTTTTCGTTCTCTAAAATTACTTCAAATGATATCCTGGAGTTTCTTCAGCTATCAAATACACACCGGGCTGCCAATAAATCTTTTGTATTGGTTACGAATAAAGTGGAATATGATCAGGTGCCTGATGAAATTTGTCTGGTCCCTACAATCCAGGAGGCAAAGGATATTATTGAAATGGAAGAAATTGAACGAGATCTTGACCTTTATTAATGAATTATAATCTTGCACAAATTAATATTGCACGCATGTTGGCCCCTCTGGAAAGTGTTGTTATGACAGATTTTGTGAATAACCTGGATCGAATTAACCAATTGGCGGAAAAAAGTGAAGGCTTCATCTGGCGATTTATTGAGGACAACAACGAATCGGCTATTAAGGTGTTCCATGACGATTATATTGTTGTTAATATGTCTGTATGGCGATCAACAAAAGCACTATTCGATTTTACTTATAGGTCTGAACACAAGAATATATTCAAAAGGAGAAAGGAATGGTTCTCTAATATGAAAGAAATGCATATGGCCTGCTGGTACGTGCCAAAAGGTAACTATCCTACTCCCGAAGAGGCTAAAGATCGACTTGAATATCTGAATAAATATGGGGAAAGTTCCTATGCCTTTACGCTAAAGAGCAATTTTACGCCAAAACAGGCCAGCACATATAAATTGAAAACCTGGAAACAAAAATGAAGTTGCATATCCTGGGTTGCTACGCAGCTACTCCTAGAACATTGACTAACCCAACGTCTCAGGTATTGGAAATAAGGAACCACCTTTTTCTAATAGACTGTGGTGAAGGAACACAGGTACAGTTGCGAAAGAATAAAATAAAATTCTCAAGGATTGAGCATATTTTTATTTCACATTTACACGGAGATCATTTTTTTGGTTTACCCGGACTCATTTCCACGTTTAAACTATTGGGTAGAGAAAAGGACCTTCACATATATGGTCCGGAAGGAATTCAACAGGCCATAACCTTACTTCTTAAGCTTGGCAATTCCTGGACCAATTATAAGCTTATTTTTCACGAACTAACTTCCAAAAAATCTGAAATTATTTTGGAAGATACCAAAGTGAAGGTAAAGACAATTCCTTTGGACCATAGAGTATATACAAACGGTTTTTTATTTAGCGAACTGCCGGGAGAGCGCAAATTGAATGTATTGGCAACTGCAAAATATAAAATAGACAAGGCGTATTTTCGGAGTATAAAACAAGGTAAAGATATAAAACTGGATGATGGTTCAGTTGTAGCAAATTCAGAACTCAGCCTGGATCCCCCTCAGATAAAACAATATGCCTATTGTAGTGATACCGGGTTTAATACGGAGTTGGCACCTCTTCTAAAAGGTGTTGACCTGCTGTACCATGAAGCTACTTTTTTAGAAACCGAAGCGCATTTGGCGAAAAAAACAAAGCATTCTACGGCCAAGCAGGCTGCAACAGTTGCTAAAGAGGCTAATGTACATAGATTAATTCTTGGACATTTTTCTACAAGGTATAAATCTATAGTGCCATTCAGAGAAGAGGCTATTGAAGTTTTTAATAATGTTGATTTGGCTGAGGACGGTAAGACATTTGAGATATGAACATAACTACTTTCAGAAAATCTAAATCGCACTACTGCTTATAGTAAAAGACGATTATTTATTACTTCCTCGTTTTATTATAAAAATTCAATAACACTTCACTTTTATACATCTTTTCCCCAACTTTGTAGTATTAATGTATGTCTTTTAAAAAATGCATAGAGATTTAGGGAATCATCGGAAATCATACAATAAAAACGCCCTTAATGAGCAAGCTATATCGGACAACCCATTAGAGTTGTTTCAGAAATGGTTTTACGAAGTTGAAACAACAGAAGGATTGGATGAATCGAATGCGATGACTATTTCGACTTTGGGATTAGATGGATTTCCAAAAAGCAGGGTGGTCCTCCTCAAAAAATTTACATTTGAGGGTTTTATTTTTTATTCTAACTACCAAAGCGAAAAAGGAAAGGCGATTGAGGTGAATCCAAGAGTTTGTCTGTCATTTTTTTGGCCTAATCTGGAACGCCAGGTCATTATTAAAGGTAAGGCTGAGAAAATAGCCCAAAATCTTTCCGATGGTTATTTTGAGTCCAGACCCGAAGGCAGTAAATTAGGAGCCATTGTATCTGATCAAAGTAGTGTAATTGAGTCGAGAGAAGTCTTGGAAATTGAATTAAAGAAATTGGAAGAAAAATATAAAGGCAAAGAAATTGAACGTCCGGATTATTGGGGTGGTTATCTTGTCAGGCCTGTTTCTATGGAATTTTGGCAGGGCAGGGATAATAGGTTACACGATAGAATCCGGTACTCACTTCAAGCAGATTTTAATTGGAAAATAGAGCGACTGGCTCCCTAAAATTATTTTAATTATGAAAACAGTTATTCTAGTCAGGCATGGAAAATCATCCTGGGAATATGGTGTAAGTGATCAGGACAGACCCTTGCAAGAGAGGGGAATTAATGACGCCCATCTGGTAAGTGCTGAATTCAAAAGGCTATCAAAGGACATAGATTCAGCATATTCAAGCTCCGCAAACAGGGCTCTTCATACCTGTATGATATTCTTAAGGACTTTTAATTATCCTTTGGAAAAATTAAATATTTCTAATCAACTATATGATTTTTCCGGGGAGGCGGTAATGTCTTTTGTAAAACAACTAGATGATAACCTCAAAAAGGTCATGATTTTTGGCCATAACTACGCACTTACTAATGTTGTAAATCAGTGGGGGAACAAGGCCATCGAAAATGTGCCTACTTCGGCTTTGGTGCAAATCAGCTTTGATGTCTCTAATTGGAAAGGCATTAAGAATGGTACTACCGAACATATCCTAATTCCAAAACGCCTTAGATAATGATTAAAACTAAAAATAAATACATCAACAGGGAAATTAGCTGGTTGATGTTTAATGATCGAGTATTACAGGAGAGCGCTGACGTAAATGTTCCATTATTAGAACGACTACGGTTTTTAGGTATTTTTTCAAATAATTTGGATGAGTTTTTTAAAGTAAGGTACGCTACAATTAAAAGAATTGTCCTTGCCGGTAAGAAAGGTAAAAGTGCCTTAGGAGGTGAAAAAGCAAAAGACCTGCTTGAAGAAATCACGAAGATTGTAATCAATCAGCAAAGTAAAAGCCTGGAAATTCACGATGATATTGAAAGTGAATTAGAATCAAAAGGTATTTTTTTTATTAACGAAACGGAGGTGTCTGATAGTCAGGCGGAATTTGTTAAAAACTACTTTCTGGAGAATGTAAGTCCACAGTTAATGACTATTGTTTTAAATGATCTTAATCAATTTCCACTTTTAAAGGATACAGAAGCCTATCTGGCTGTAAAAATGGTTCATAAAATAACTGAAAAGGACATTAAGGACAAAGGAATAGTGGAGAAACGGTATGCACTTATTGAAATTCCAAAGGGCATAAACCGCTTCATTGTATTACCAAAGGAAGGAGCTAAAAATTACATCATTATTCTGGATGACCTGATCCGGTTTTGTCTGGCTCGGATATTTCCCATGTTTGACTATGAAGCTATTTCTGCACATATGATTAAGATTACAAGGGATGCCGAATTAGACATAGACAATGATTTAAGTAAAACATTTATAGAAAAAATATCATCAAGCGTTCAAGGAAGAAAAATTAGTGATCCGGTTCGTTTTGTATATGATAAGAGCCTAGCAAAGGATACCTTAGAATTTCTAAAAGAGAAAATGGGTATAGAGGATACAGATAGTGTGATTCCCGGGGGGCGTTATCATAATAGAAGGGATTATATGGACTTCCCAAGTTTAGGAAGACAAGATCTTATGTACGATAAAATTACGCCACTACAGGTTAAAGGGCTAAGTCTGGAAGGAAGTTTATTGGAACGTATTGCCAAAAGGGATTACCTGATGTATGCACCATACCATACTTTTTCTTACATCATAAAATTCCTTAGGGAAGCTGCACTTGATCCAAAGGTAAAAAGCATTAAGATCACCGTATATCGCCTGGCAAAGAATTCACAAGTGGCGGCATCTTTAATAAATGCCGTGAAAAATGGTAAAAAAGTTACCATGCAGATCGAATTAAGGGCTCGTTTTGATGAGCAGGCCAATATCAATTATGCGGAAGAATTGCAGGCAGAAGGCGTAAAACTAATCTTTGGAGTCCCGGGTCTAAAAGTACATTCTAAAATTTGTGTAATTGAAAGGGAAGAGGGCGATTCAATTAAGCGATATGGATTTATTAGTACGGGAAATTTTAATGAATCAACTGCTAAAATATATACAGATTATACCCTGTTTACTGCAAATGAGCCTATCTTAAAAGAACTCAAAATTGTCTTCGATTTTTTTGAAACTACCTACAAAATATATAATTACAAGCATTTGGTTGTTTCCCCTCACTATACTAAAAATTTGTTTAATAAATTTATTGATAATGAAATAGCTTCTGCCAAACACGGCAGAGACGCCTACATTAAAATAAAAATGAACAGTTTTACCTCCTATGAAATGGTAGATAAATTATATGAGGCTAGTAAGGCTGGTGTTAAAATACAACTTATTATAAGAGGTGTATGTTGTCTTGTTCCCGGGGTTGAGGGTTTGAGTGAAAATATTGAAGCCATAAGTATTGTTGATAAATTTTTGGAGCATCCGCGGGTATTTATTTTTGGTAATGATGGAGACCCTAAAATCTATATCTCATCTGCGGATTGGATGACACGAAATTTAGACAATAGGGTGGAGGTTGGTTGTCCAATATATGACGAAAACATTAAACAGGAATTACTAGATACCTTTGAAATCTCCTGGAGTGACAATGTTAAAGCCCGAATTTTTAATGGGGAACAGAACAATGTTTATAAGAAGAACGAACAACCTAAATTGCGCTCTCAATTGGCTATTTATGATTACTACTGGAACAAAATAAATTCTAAAAATACAGAAGTTTGAATATCCGAAAATTTGCCGCCATAGATGTTGGTTCCAACGCTATTAGGTTATTGGTTCATAATGTTATTGAGGATAGAGATAAAGAAACAAGATTTAGGAAAAATGTACTTCTTAGGGTCCCTGTCCGTCTTGGAGAAGATTCTTTCACTAAAGGCGCTATTTCTGAATTCAATACTGAAAGAATTATAAAAACCATGAAATCTTTTAGCCTTTTGATGGAGGTCATTGGCGTAGAACAGTATAAGGCATGTGCGACCTCGGCAATGAGAGAAGCAGACAATGGTGATAAAGTTATTGCCAGGGTCTTAAAGGAATCAGGTATTACTCTTGAATTAATCAATGGTAAAGAAGAAGCCTCAATAATTGCATCTACAGATCTAAAAAAACTTCTTCAAACGGATCATTCCTTGCTCTATATAGATGTAGGTGGAGGTAGTACAGAATTCACTTTATTTACTAAAGGGAGTATTAAAGAATCAAAGTCTTTTAAGATAGGAACAGTGCGCCTGCTTAATAAGATGGTGAATGACGATATATGGAGTGATATTGAGAAATGGATAAGAAAAATTACCAAAGGGACATCTAAAATTTCAATAATTGGTTCCGGAGGCAACATCAATAAATTACATAAAATGTCGGGGCGAAGGGAATGGGAACCCCTTTCCATTATCTGGCTAAATGCTCAATATAACTTTTTGAATAGTATGTCCTATGAAGACCGTATTTCTGAGTTAGGTCTAAATCCGGATAGGGCAGATGTAATCATTCCCGCCACACGGATATTTTTGTCTTCTGCTAAATGGAGTGGGGCAAGAAAAATTCATGTCCCCAAAATTGGTCTTTCAGATGGGATTATTAAGACCTTATATTATGAAAAGTCTTGAATTCGACTTTTAATATATTCCAAAAATATAGCCGGTAAGTATGTGGACTTGTAGCCCTAAGATAATATTATGCTAACCGTGTATAGTTTCTTTTCTGCCTAAGTCCTTCATAATCTCTGCTTCATACTCCAAAAGTTCCTGCCATTTTTTATTTACCTCTTCCTTTTGTCCATATTTCCTGGCAAATTGCAAAAACATTGTATAATGCCCAGCCTCACTAACCATGAGTTTATGATAAAAATCTGCCAATTCCTGGTCCTTTAGTTCTTCCGAAAGCAACTTAAACCGCTCACAACTTCGGGCTTCTATTAATGCAGCGTATAAGAGACGATGCACGAGCTGGGTTGCCCGGTTTCCTCCTTTTGGAAAAAATTTCAAAAGTTGAATGGCGTATTCATCCTTGCGATACCTTCCCAGAGTTTTACCACGTTTAAGGATCTTATCATGTACCATTTTAAAATGACCCATTTCCTCTCTTGAAAGCGCTATCATTTCCTGTACCAACTCCGGATATTCGGGAAAAGTAATAATCAACGATATAGCCGTACTGGCCGCCTTTTGTTCGCAATAGGCATGATCTGTCAGAATTTCGTCTATATTTTTTTCTACTATGTTTACCCAGCGGGGGTCAGTTGGTAATTTTAGTCCTAACATAATTTAAATTTTTGCTAAATTAAAAAGAACCTGTGAAACACTTATTGTGTTTAATAAAACTATATATATTTATTAAAAGAGGAGGTTTGCTGTTATCTTAATATATTTGTGCGGTCAAAGATTTTTCATTTGTTTAACTCCTGGTTTATTTTGTAATTGGAATATATGCAGTATTTGGATACTTGTAAACAGTTATCTAAAATTCTGGGCGATAGTGTATCTGAAGAAACACATACCTGGATAGAGAATAAGTTAGATTTAATTATTAAGTCAAAATCTGCAAAGGAATTGTATCTATCTTATAGTTTAATTGCAGGAAAAATTGATCCTGCAAAAAAACCAAGAATCCAGGGGCTAAATCAGGAATTGGAAGAATACCTAATCCAACAGAATGCAGACCTGCTCCAAATCGCCAGGATTTATCTGCTTATTAGAGTACTTGAATCAGATAAAGCATATTTTTCAACTAAGGTGGCAAATCTTATTCAGGTCGCTGATACCAGGGAGCTGGAGACCTTTTTGAAGTTTTTAATACTTTTACCTAATGCCGGGTACTATAAACAGGTAGGAGTTGAGGCATTACGTACTAATATTGAGATAATTTTTGACGCAATAGCATTAAACAATCCATATCCCTCGATATATTTTAATGATCAGCAATGGAATCAAATGTATTTGAAAGCGGCATTTATGCGGCGTAATTTGGGACAGATTGTTGATGTTGAAAAGCGAGCTAATGTCGATTTGGCGAGAATTATTTCAGATTATGCCCATGAACGCTGGGCGGCTTCAAGGGATATAGATCCAATGTTCTGGCGACCTGTAACAGGATTTTTGGAAGGTGTTTTATTACAGGATATGGATCATTTGTTTAAGAGTAAAGATAAAATTGAAAATCTGGCGGCTGCACTTTGTTGTTATTACTCCCAACAACAGGAAGCAATCAAATTATTGGATAAGTATCCTCATTTAAGGGAAAAGGTTGCGAATAAGGCAGTTATCTGGGAAAATTTAAAAAATAAACTATGAAGGATAAAATGATGATAATTGACCCACATATCCATATGACCTCAAGGACTACGGATGACTATGAAGCAATGGCAGAAGCCGGAATTGTTGCAATTATTGAGCCTTCTTTTTGGTTAGGTCAGCCGAGAACCCAGGTTGGATCATTTCAAGATTATTATAGCAGCCTTGTCGGATGGGAACCATTTAGGGCGAGTCAGTTTGGCATAAAACACTATTGTACCATAGGTTTGAATTCCAAAGAAGCCAATAATGAAGCCCTGGCCGAGCAGGTTATGGAACTTTTACCCTTATATCTTCACAAGGAAAATGTTGTGGCTATAGGAGAA
>Ga0209456_10000614_pt1 | contig 18941 bp, 19 predicted proteins | sample COG_11_FD_184755 | JGI IMG/M metagenome (GOLD analysis project Ga0209456, IMG submission 184755) | Pelagic marine sediment microbial communities from the LTER site Helgoland, North Sea, for post-phytoplankton bloom and carbon turnover... | ecosystem: Environmental > Aquatic > Marine > Neritic...
TTCGGTGTCCATAAAGAAGGCGTTGGTGCTCACCAGGCCCTGCCGGATACTGTAATCGGCGATGGCACAATTGATATCGAAGTAGCGTTGTTTCACCCGCTGGTACGCCCAGCCGACAATATCCACGAACAGCAGGTCTAATTTCGAGCGGCTGATCTTGCCGTGCTTCATGGTCACATAGAACTCGCCCTGTGCATTGGCTGCCATGTCGTGCTGACTTTTACCCGAACTGGTCAGCGATACATTGACGTTAACCTCGGCATTCTTCGAATGAAACTGCGCCCTGGACTTCGCCTCTTCCAGGTTAAAACCGCGCCAGGGATCCAGATTTTCGCCCGATAAGCTGAAACTGAATTTTGGCGTATCCCTGATATCGAACTGCAAATCCAGATCCGCCTGCCCCTTCGGGTAGACCAGGGTGGCCGGTTTTACCGACAGATGACCGGACTTCAATAGAGCGCGGAAGTTCGCAGACAAGGCGTCCGAATTGGCCCGGTCGAAAGATTGGATATCGATGCTCAAATCCACATCCGCTTTTTTCATCCAGGCCAGATCCATAGGTTCGTGCGAAAAAACCGGCTGCTTTACTTTCGCCTGCTTTGCCTTTGATTTCTTTTTCTCTTTACGTTCCCTGGCTATCTGTTCCCTTTTCTTTTCAGCCGGATCCGGTAAAAAGAAATTTTGCGCCGTGATGCTACCTTTGATCTTTGGCGGACTGGCCTGGAAATCAGCATTAAGCAGCATATCAATCTTTTCTTCACCCGAAATCGCAGTTCCTTCAAGGATGGTACCGCCGTCTGCCTGTTTAACCTTTGCATCCAGCTCAAGAAGACCGTGTCCGGGCCATTCCAGATCAAACAGCGCCCACCACAGGTTGGCATCCCGGGCTCTAGCATGGAAATTGAGAGCAAAGGTTTCAGGCTTGCTGAAATCGTCAAAGCGGCCATCCAGTTTCAGGGTGAGGATATCCTGTTTGGCACTCTCGATATGCAATGCTTCGATTCCCAGTGCCCCTTTACTGTCCGAAATAAGCATCTTGCCGGTCAACGCACCCAGATCAGGCAGTTCCTGATTATCAGCCAATCGGGCAAAATCACGACCATCCATATTCAGCACTGTCTCTATTCGCACCTTACCGGGCGTATAAATATCACCGATCGAACCGGTGGCTGTCAGTGACGGCCTGGCCGTATCGCCGACCACCAGCCGCATGCCCTCGACGCCCAGGGTCTTATCCTTGTCATGCATACTGGCCTGTACAACAACGGGGCCCAGGTTCGGTATCTCGTAGCCGAACACCTGTGCCAGGGCCTGGCTGCTGGAGGAACGCGCCTTGAGGTCGAGATCGGTGTCCTCCAGGCGCCACTTCGCCGCAGCGCTGATATACCCCACACGACCTTTTGCCTCCACCCGCAGGACGTCCTCCTGACCGGCGTTGAGGGTGAGCTCGTTGATCAGCAGTTTGGTATCGCTACCGCTGATCAGCATGCGCATATCGAGCGGACCGATAGCGGGGATCGTACTATCCAGTTTGAAGAGTGTATTGAGCCTGGCAACGTCGTCCGTCCTGGCCCTGGTATCGAGCCGGATACCTTGCATACTGAACGCCGGCAGGAAGGTGACCTTATCCGCCGAACCCGTTTCCCGGACATCGAGCGGCTCCCCCCTGGGCGTAATGAGCTTGTAGTCATCGACCCGGTGCTGACCGTCGACCGTATGCAAGCGCGCCTGCGCCTGGTAGGCCAGCGCCGGCAGGTCCTGTTTAGTCGTGGCACTCAGGAAGCCGGTGTCACGCCCGCTCATACGCACCGCGATATCCATCGATTGCATCGGATCCGGCAAATCCCAGTCACCGAAGTGTATCCGCCCTTCGGCGCCCAGCAGCGTTTTGCTCTTGTCACCGGCCGACAGCTTGATCTGATTCAACTCGAGCGCCTGGGTATCGCCCTCGATCCGATAGCTGAGGTCCAGTGGGCCGGCTAAAGGCAACTCAATACCGGCGCGTTGGGCTATGAGCGAGGTCTGTGCCGCTTTCATGGTGACGTCCAGGTCATAACCGGTGTTGGGCGCGTTACTGAGGGGGAACTGCGCAATACCGCCGCTCAGGTCCACCTGGATACCTTTCTCGTCCCGGGTCCGGATCACGATATGCTCAAGCGCCGGATCGCCCGTTGTGGAACCTATATCGGCGCTGCCGCTAATAGCGCCGAACTCTGGGATATCATCGAAGATGAGGACACGCGCCGCACGGGTGGTGGGTGCGGTGAAGGCAAGCTTGAGGTCGAGGTTTTCCACTTCAGGCACCTGCAGCAGCTGCGTCAGATCAAGCTTGCCGGTGAGCGACAGGTCCAGCTCATCCGCGCTTCTGGCCTTGAAATTGAATTCCTGCAGGGTGAGTCGTGACCGATCACCGCTTATCCGTGCTGCCAGCTCAGCAGTATCCAGCGCACCCAGGGTGTCCGGTAGAACCGGTGTCAACCAGGCGGCGTCAGTGAGCCGGCCACTCAAAGTGAGTCCAGCACCTTCGAATTTGACGGCGTTGGCGATACGGCCGTCCAGCTTCACGCTGGACTGACCGGGACCTGTCCAGTTTGCCGTAAGATCCTCAACGGCGAGCTGTGCAAAGGGCCCACTGAGCCGGGCGGTGGCAGTCAGCTCACCCGGGATACCGATCTTTCCGTTGCGACCGGGAATTTTATTCAGGTCCGGGAATCGGCTGTTCAGCTCAGCCTCAACAACGGCTGCCGGTTGACTGAAGTCGACCTGCCCCGCGGCGGATGATTCGGTAATGGCGCCTTTAACTGAAACCGAAAAAGGCAGCTGTTTTTGCTTCAGCGCCTGATGCAGGCCTGGCAGAGTGGCATCGATGGAAAGCTGTTCACCCTCCACTTCCACCTCGGCGGACAATCGCGGTATGTCCGTACCCGGCTCCAGTTGCAGCGACAGTTCACTGACCTGGGTTGCGGGCAGCTGAAACTTTCCGTCTTCGACAAAAATCGACAGCTCCGCAATCTGCATTTCGTGCAACACCGGCCGCAGCCTCAGTGCGGAAAGATCGAGCGGGACCTGCTTATCAACATCAGCTTGATCCGCCACCGAGCTTTTCAGGACATGGACGCGGGTGTCACCGAACAGCAGGTGGGGAATATCCAGTCGGCCGGTCAATAGACCGGGCAGACTGAGCTGCAGGTGCAGTGAGCCGGTCTCGACCCGGTAACGCCCCTCGACATCATCGACAACCAGCTCGCTGATACTGAGCTCCGGCGTCCATGTCCGGGAAATACTGGCACCGTCCTGGTAGCTGATGCGGGTATCGGATGCCGATTCAAGGCGTTTGACAAGCAGCGGCACCAGTGTTGCATCGTCGACCAACAGCCAGCCAGCGGTTGCACCCAGTAATAGCGCAGCGAAGGTTACCAGTGCGGCAACGAAGATTCGTCTGACTGTTGTCATGCGCGGTTAATCCATAAAAAAACCGGGGCTGTTGGAAAACAGCCCCGGCCATTATACAAGGTAAAGGGGATAGGCGGCGGTTGTTACGTAAGACCGGCCCGAATCCCTTTATCTTTAGTGCTTGACAACTTCGATAACCACACGCCGGTTCTGGCTACGACCGGCTTCGGTGCCGTTATCGGCAATCGGGTCGGTCTCACCCATACCGCTGACGCGCAGGGTTTCCTGCGGTACCTGACCCTCGCTGGCAAAGTAATCGGCAACGGCCTGGGCACGGCGCTCCGAGAGTTTCTGGTTGTAGGCTTCCGGCCCGGTGGAGTCGGTATGACCAATGACATTCATATGTGCCACGTTCTGGCGCAACAGCGGACGAAAAGCCTCGATCTGCTGATTAACAACGTCGAGCTCGCGTTTATCCGCGGCAGTCAAATCAGCACTGTTAAACTCGAATTGAAGGTTCTGGATAGATTGTTCGGCGACAACTTCTTCCTTTGCAGCCAGTACCATACCGTCTTTGACAACGGAGGTTTCCTGGACAACAGCCACGTCGGCACCGACCGGCTGGTTCTCCACCTGGACTTCATCCTTGACGACTACCTTGTAACCACACTCTTCGAGTAATTCCTGGGTATCCTGGTAAACGGTTCTCACACAATCACCGAAACCGGATTGCACAGCTGCTCCGGAAGAACTCTTGACATAACCGTCCACGGTCAGATCATCGACGGCGTGTACCGGCAGACTCACCACCAGGGCCGTGGCCAGGGCGATGGCGGTTTTACTATTGAGGTGTGACATAATGACTCCTTGACGTTTAAAATTAGGCGTTGATAAGCGCATCGAAAATTTGGTGCTAAAAACCTTATATGGATTGCGTGGCGGCGAAGTATAGCCGAAGCCTGCCTGTTAATTACCAGTTTTTTCACTAACTGTGGCGTATTTTGCGCCAAGTTATCAAGTATTTCAAAGGATACTTAATCTTACGTAACCCGTCGACCCGCCTCAAGATTACGGTTTTTCGATTACCCAACCACAATGACACTATGATACATAACTCAGACAAACACGGACAACCGTCTACCAAACCAGGTACCCCTGTCGTTTTTTTGACAACCACAACCTATGGAGCATCCATTGCCGTGATACATCGTTCCTTCCTGCTACTGACCTGCCTGCTGTGTTTCCCAGCCCTGCTGACGGCCAATGAAGCCGGCGTGCGCAGTCAGATCCAGCGCGACATAGAACGCATTCAGGCTGGCGGCGACGCCGTTATCGATGGAGAGGCGGTCGCCTCGGTACAGGTACTGCCGGCGCTGTACGAGCAACACGACTATGCACGCATCTGGACCCGCGCTGACTCGGTTAATCAACTATTCGACACACTCGACAGCATCGACGAAGACGGGCTGGATGCCAGTGACTACCACACCGCAGTATTGAAGACATTACGGGGGCAGATCGGGGAAAACGCAACGGCGGACCCGGCACTCGCCGCCAAATTCGATATTCTGTTGACGGACAGCCTGATCCGCCTGGGCTACCATCTACTGGTCGGCAAAGTCGATCCGGTGGAGCTGGATAACAACTGGAACATGGAATACACCATCGGTGATCTGAATACCGCGCTTGAGCTGGCGAGCGCCATTGAGCAGGGTAACGTTACCGAGCTGGTGAACCGTTTACGTCCTCAGGCGCCAATTTATGCAAACCTGAAAACAGCGCTTGCCCGTTATCGCAACATCGAACAACAGGGCGGCTGGAAGCCGGTAGCCTCGGGGCCGACGCTGAAACCGGGTATGACCGACGCCCGTGTCGCTGAGCTGAGACAGCGCCTTGCGGTCGCAGAAGACCTGCCGGCTGCCGATCTGGCTTCAACATTATTCGATGAAAGCGTTGCCGCGGGTGTGAAAAAATTTCAGGCGCAGCACGGACTGGAAGCAGACGGTCTGCTTGGCAAGGCCACGCTGGCGGCGATGAACGTACCGGTTGAAGCCCGTATCGACCAGATCCGCGTCAACCTGGAACGTGCCCGCTGGGTGCTGAACAATCTGCCGAACGAGTATGTGCTCACCGACATAGCAGGCTTCCGGGTGACTTATGTCCGCGACGGTGAAGTAATCTGGCAATCCCGTGCACAGGTTGGCAAACCCTACCGCAAGACACCTGTTTTCAGGTCCGAGATTACCTATCTGGACATCAATCCGACCTGGACCGTGCCACCGACCATCCTGTACAAGGATATCATCCCCAAGCTCCAGAAAGACCCGGACTACCTGAATAAGAAGGACATGCGGGTACTCCAGCACAATGGCAAACCTGTGGATGCCAGCACAATAGACTGGTCAAAATATTCCAGCGGACGTTTTCCCTACATGATCCGTCAGAATCCGGGCCCCAAAAATGCCCTGGGCCGTATCAAGTTCATGTTCCCCAATAAGCATTCCGTGTACCTGCACGATACCCCGAGTAAATCACTGTTTGGAAAAACCGAGCGGGCCTTCAGTTCGGGCTGTATTCGCGTCGAAAATCCGTATGACTTTGCCGAGCTTCTGTTGAAAAGTGATGAGTGGAACAAAGACAGGATACTGCAGGTTGTGGACACACAAAAAACAACGTCGGTACGGCTTCCCAGCACGGTGACCGTGATCCTGCTGTACTGGACCGTTAATGCGACTGCCGACGGCCATGTTGTTTTCAAGAAGGACATCTACAACCGTGATGGCCTGATACTGGCCGGTTTGAAACGGCCTTTCCGGTTCAGAAAAGGTCCGATACTGGATGACGCAGCAACCGCCACTGGAGGCGCGGCACCATGAATCAATAACTTGCATATTCTTTCCGTTACCCACAGCGCACCTTACGATCGTTCATTAAATAAAATCAGAGCTTTGTTAACTTCCGGCCAGTCCGCTCGTTAATCATCCCTGTAAACAACAGAGGACTCGATTATGCGAACGATCAGACTGACAATTACCGCTCTGGTACTGAGTGTTTCCAGCCTTGCCCTCGGCAATACCGCGCAGGCGCACGGCTACAAAGACAAATCGGCCCACAGCGTTCAAGGCCATCACCAGCGCCATTATTACGCGCCTCGTTACCCGTCGCGGCCGCGTGTCTATGGCCATGATCATTACCAGTACGGGCACCATGGCATTGACAAGAAACACAGACATTACAGACATTTTGGCAAGGCCTATGACTGGCGTCGCCGTCCCCACAGGTTTAACGATCATCGTTCTGACAACAGCGGGTACCGCAGCGAGCACGATAGCGGTGAGCATCGGACCGGCCGGCATAATGACTACCGCAACCACAATGACCACAAGCGCCACAGCCGCGATCACTCCAGACAGCTGCGTATTTCTTATGCTGAAAGCAACCGGCACTGACAGCAATGGGCTGCTCGGGATTGGCGAGGATACGATGGAGACGGTATTCTTGCGACCGATGCAAGCGGACATTCCCACAGGCGAGCGGGCAAGCGGCCAGGCGCTATTGAATAGTTTCCTCGCTGACCTGCAGCACAAGGCTTACCAGGTCGCTTACGGCGCCTTGTGGGACAAGGAGACCGCACTCGATGTGGTACAGGAGAGCATGCTGCGTTTCGTCCAGTATTACCGCGACAAACCTGAAACGGAATGGCCGGCGCTGTTCCGCAGCGTGCTCAACAGCAGGATCAATGATCAACGCCGTAAGCGCATGCTGGCCGCTACCAAACGCAAGCTGGTGTCCCTGACCGGCCTGGGGCTGGCCGATGCAGAACGAGATGAACACATGGCTGAAGCCGAGTTATCTGCCGTCCAGCACGATGCGGGGATCAGCGATCCGGAGGCCGGTGTTACCGCTGTCCAGTTAAAGCGGCGGATCGAGCAGGCATTGGCGACGCTGGCAGAGCGCCAGCGCCAGGTATTTCTGCTGCGCGAGCAACTGGGATTGAGTATCCGCGACACGGCGGATATTCTGGGTTGCTCGGAAAACAGCATCAAGCAACACCATTTCCGTGCACTGCGCGCGATGCGCGCGCAACTTTCGGAGGTATGGGAACATGAACAGACCTGATCAACACCCCGATTCCGAGTTACTGGACCAGCTGCGCGCCGGCCTGCTGGATGAAGATCCGTTACAAAAAGCCGGACTCGAGGCACATATTAAGCAGTGTGTAACATGCCGGCGAGCTTATGGCTGGCCGGCTGCAATGCGCTCGGACGACGCGCAGATTCAGCACCTGGCCAGGCAACTTGACGGAGCACGACGCAAGGCACTGCTGCCCCGGGAAAAGACAGCGCTGCGCCGTTTTGCACCGCTGGCCGCCGCTGCCGCCATTGCGCTGGTTGCCGTGCTTGTCGTAAAACCGTTGCAATCACCCGACACGGACGATACCCAGCTGGCGGGCACAATGCCCGCCGCAGTCCCGGAAATTTACGAAGATCTGGACTTCTACCTGTGGCTGGCAGACCATAAGGGGTCGCCGGACTCTTCAACCTGATGATTATGAGAGCATACCTGAAACCACTGACCTCGACCCTGTTCACGCTGACCCTGTCGCTGTCCGGTTTGCCGGCCCATGCCGGCATCGACGCCCACCGTCTGTACCTGGCAGCGCGTGGTGACATCCCCTGGCAATCGCTGAACCCTGAAGAACAGCGTGCGCTGCAACGCCACCGTGGCAACTGGGACGATTACGACCATGAGCGCCAACAAGGCATGCGCCAGGGCGCTCAACGCTACCTGGAGCTGCCACCGGACAAACGCCGTGAGGTGGAACAACAGCGCCGCAAGTATGAACAGCTGAGCCCGCAGGAACGCCGGCGTCTGCGTAAAGAATACCAGCGCCAGAACAGATAGCCGGCCGGCTTCAGAACCCGTAGGAGCGGTCTCCTGACCGCGATAACATGCCACAACCGTCGCGCCGAAGGGCGGCGCTATTCACAGTCCAGCAGCGAGCCGGTACAATCGCGTCCCCCTTTTGGTACCGGCCGGAATTCCCTATGCACCCTATGCACCCTATGCTGAATATCGCGGTGCGCGCTGCGCGCAACGCCGGAGATATTATCGTCCGGCACCTTAACCGCCTCGATAAGCTGACCATCGCCAGCAAGGAACGCAATGATTTTGTTTCCGAAGTGGACCGTCAGGCGGAAGACGAAATCATCGCCATCATCCGCAAGGCGTACCCCCATCACGCCGTACTGGCAGAGGAAAGCGGCCAGCACGAAGGTAAAGACGATTTTCAGTGGATCATCGACCCGCTGGACGGGACCACCAACTTCCTGCACGGTTTCCCGCAGTTCTCGGTTTCAATTGCGGTGAAACACAAGGGCCGCCTCGACCAGGCCGTGGTCTATGACCCCATGCGTCAGGAGTTGTTCACCGCGAGCCGTGGCAGCGGTGCGTTCCTCGATAACCGCCGCATCCGTGTCAGCAAACAGATTACCCTCACCGGCGCCCTGCTGGGGACCGGTTTCCCCTACAAAGATCAGCAACACCTGGACGCCTACCTGGAAATGTTCAAGGCGTTGATCGTGGATACCGCGGGTATCCGCCGCCCGGGTTCGGCAGCACTTGACCTAGCCTACGTCGCAGCGGGCCGCTTCGACGGGTTCTGGGAGATCGGCCTCAACGCCTGGGATATGGCGGCCGGAGTATTGCTGGTGCGCGAAGCCGGCGGACTGGTGGGTGATTTCAGCGGTGGCCACGACTTTCTGCAAACAGGTAATATCGTAGCTGCCGCGCCCAAGCTGTTCCCGCTGATGTTACGCGAAATACGCCCCCACCTGAGCGACGCCCTGCCGTGCTGACTTTTATGATTGCCGTCATTCTGTAGAAGCGGTCCCCTGACCGCGATAGAAGTTTTGACAATCCACCGCGGTCCGGCGACCGCTCCTGCGGGGGGCACCGCAAAGTCTCCGCCAGCTCAAGCCTGTGCCCCATCCGCCGCTACACACCCTGAACCTGCAGCAACCGGAAACAACAGTTTCTGCAGTATTAAACCCATATAAAACAAGTATAAAGAAGACCCCTGTTTTTATGAAACTAAGCGATAAGGCACTCAGGCTTATTGGTCTGACAGTATTGGGAAGCATGGATAACAAAAAGATTCTGGATGACTCGACCTCCCCCCTCAACAGCTCAAAGCCGGGCGGCTATGGCCGGCCCAGGCTAACCCTGCAAGCCCGGCTTAAAACCAAAAAAGCGCCCGTTATACCCTTGCGCAATAGAAAACCTGAAAGCTGAACCCGTAAATATCGCCTTGAAGGGATACCTATAACCGGATGTCCGGCACTTTTCACGGTGTTTACTGTGTGATATACGAAAGCACCGGTTCCGGAATGGATTGAGGATTATATGAATCGCACGGCTCTCACACTGCTTGCACCGACGGTTGCCGTGTGCAGATTTGGCTGTGCCAGTTGTTACGCAGCACCGATAACGGTGCTCTGGCTGGCGAGTATTGTCGCTATTGTTTTCGGTTTTCTGGGTGGCCCGGTCGGCCTGACGGAACCCGGCTGGAGTGCCGTGGCCCTGGGGCTGGCGCTGTGGGGTATGGCCTCGCTGTGGACAGCCATCGTCATACGCGGCGGTGACGAAGTGCGATGCGAAAAGCCGGACAGCGCGGTGTGTCACACGATCAACCCCGGTACAGATCGTTCGGACCCGCGCGAGTAAATCCGTAAAACGCAATGATGCCTGCACCCGGCCGCGACCACGGCAGACGGTCTTGTCAATCCTGGAGGGCCTTTCCCAGCAACCCGGCCAACAAGATGCCATCCGCCGGGTTCAGACTGTGTCCGGCATCCGTGAACAGTATATTCACACGCCCCCGCAAGGCGGGCACATTATTCATGTCCTGACTGTAAGCCGGAACCACCTCATCACCCAAAGCGAAAGGCGATTTACGCACTACCGATACATAGACAATATCCGGATGCGGTTGCTGGTTCATCCAGGTCAGCACATTGCCTGACTCAGCGGGCAGCAGGTCGACCAGCACACCGCGCGAATACCTGAGGTAGTCATAATCCGAGCCGCCGACCAGACGCTTGAGAAAATGAATACCCGGCCCTGGACAAAAAAACGGTTTGGAATCGACCACATTCAGACCCTGCGCGGCCCTCACCGTTCCCAGATGGGGCGACGCAATGGTAATCAGTTCACCGACCCGGTACGGATTGTTGCCGAGCAGAACGAGACGAGCCACCACGCCCCCTGCGGAGTGCCCCACCAGGATCAGTTTGTCATCCGGATAACGCTGCCGTATGCCATCCAGCGAAGCCCTGAGATAATTCGCCTGTACCAGCAACGGCGCTTCCGCCGGCAGGTTGACAGTGAAACTTTTATTGGCCGCTTGCTGTGCCGGGTCCGGCATGTTCGGCCCCGGAATAACCGCACGCGGCCAGCCGTTGGCGTGCAATTCGCTGTTGACACCACTGCGTTCCCAGGTGCCGGCATCCGATGCATAACCGTGCACAAGCACCAATACGTCGCCCCGCACTGACTGAACCAGCAGCAGCACCAGCAACCCGAATAGGAATGAGACTTGTTTTGACATACCTGAACCCGCTACAAACAATCCGCTCGCGCGCTGACAAATTCAGGTTAATGATAATGAATGCCGGCCACCTTGATCCCGGTCAAGCCATGGGGAAATCGGGTTCAGCAGAACATACCGTCGAAGGCAAACCCCGCGGCACGCTCCGCATCCATGGAATCGCGGACTTCCAGCACTTCAAACTGGAAAGCCAGGTGTTTGCCGGCAAAGGGGTGGTTGGCGTCGAGCGTGACCTGTTCGTTAGAGATCGCGGCGACGGTGAAGGTAAGCGCCCGTCCATCGGGCAATTCTCCATCGACCGGGGTTCCGGTCTGCAGGATTTCCCCGGCAAACTGTTCCGATGGCAGCACCAGTACCAGATCCGGCTGGTGGTGTCCGTAACCTTCTTCAGGCGACAGGGTCAGATCGATACGATCCCCAACCCGGCGCCCTTCCATGGCGCGTTCCACTTTCGGGAATGCGCCACCGTATCCGCCATGCAGATATACCAATTCGTCACCATACTGCAACAGGTGTCCGGTTGATCCATCAATTATCCGGAAGCGCAGGCCAACCACCTTGTCCAGCGTAATCCTGTCGTTATTTACACTGTTTTTCCGTAAGTTACCGTCCTGCATATTCATCGTTAGTTGCTGCTCCATGCATCACCTGTTACGGTATCGTCAGGTCAATTATCGGCATGGCGGGCAAGAACTGGATTCGTAAACGCCCGATTCCGGGATTATGACTCGGTATGAATGGTTACACATATGTATGTGCGCATAAAAAGATGCTATCTTTAGCCGACCGTAGTGTTTTAAGTTAAGTTTTCTATCGGCTGGCTTGATCAAAGATTCGCTTTCGGGGCTGCTATAACAACAAGTTAAGCCGCCCCAACCAATAAATTTTATTTATAAGAGAGGAGAAAACGACATGTCTGATATGTTTTCTGAGGATTTCATGAACGGATTCAAGGATCGCTGGAACGCAGACGGCGAACTCGCCGGCGCATTGGAAAAAATCGGATTCAATTCCGTCATCGCCTATGGCATTGATGGTGAAGATAAACCCCGCGGTGTACTTCAAATAGAAAACGGCCACGCCACCGAGGCCGGAGCCTACACCGGCCAGGAACTCAATTGGGATCTGCGTGCCACCGAAGACAACTGGAATAAATGGATGAAAAAGCCACCGGGCATGATGGGCCTGGGTATGGCTTATACCTCCAGAAAACTCAAGTTCAATGTGGGCGATTACACTGCCATGATCAAGGATCCCCGCATGGCTGGTCCATTCATCCGCAGCTTCGCGGTTATGGGTGGCTAAGCGGGCAAGCGCTGCGCAAGGAAACACAGAATAGCGGCCTTTCAGGCCGCTATTTTTTTTGGGAAGGGTGCACCGTGCGCACTATAACTTAATAATTTGCCTATTCTTTCCGCTGCGCACAGCATACCCTGCCCTGCTTAAATCCACCTCGTTACGAACATCTGACTCCGACAGGGCTGCTGGCGCCGGTTTCGGTCTATTATGAGTAGAAAGCGCATGGAATTTATTCCGCGCAGCGATTGAAATCACCATGGTGAGGAGGGAGCACTGTGGAAGCGCGCACTCACCCGCGGTCCCGACTATCTGTTCCTGTGGGCTTGTACTGTGCTGACAAAAACAAGTACTACCGCAGGAAAATCAACAATATCAGCGTAGGCGGTCTGTTTGTCTCCGGCACTCCCTGCGCACGTAACGGTACGCGACTGGAGGTTATCGTCAACCCGGCCAGGCGGGCGCAGGAGGCGTCTGACCGCTTTACGGCCGAGGTGGTCAGAAGTTCAGCCAGTGGCTTCGCTTTGAAATTCAATCATCTCGATAAACGAAAAATACGCATGCTGGACGACATCATCTGGCCAGAATGGGATGGTGAGGAACTCTTTGAAAGCCTGTTGATTGTTGCTCGACACGAAGATATCGTTGACCTGGCTGGCTGGATGCGCCTCACCTCTGTGCTGTGTAATCAGTACCGGCGGCTTTGCTGCAAAAATCATATCTGTCATCTCAAATAGAAACTGACCTGCGTCAATGACAAGCCCGCGCCGGAGTCGATAGTATACGGCCGGCCAGGCTCAGGCTCAGCTGGTCGGAACCCCGGGGTGGCAGACACAGGGTCTGTAATCGGCTAAACTCGCGCCGAATCACACGCTAGCCAAGGGCTAGGACGTCAATCTCTCCGGTGCATCAGTCATAAAACCGTAATACATAAATCGTAATGTCTATACGTATTTCTCCCAGGTGCCTGAATGGATGATTCTGCTGCCAGTGTCGCAGTTTCCTGGTCACACTATGCCCTGGTGTTTTTTGTATCGCTGTTACTCTGGGTGCTGCTGACAGGAACCCTCAACCGCGATGAACTGGTGGCCGGTGCAATGGTCTCCCTGACTGTGACAGTGCTGTTCGGCGCCCGCTTTACCATCTTTACCGGTTTTCGCTTCAGCTGGCTGGCACCGGTATACATCCTGACCTACCTGGGCAACTTCTTTGTCGCCCTGGTGCGCGCCAACCTGGATCTGGCTGCTCGGGTTCTTGCACCATCGCTGCCTATCAATCCGGCGCTGGTGGAGATCCACACCCAGCTGAAATCACCGTTGGGCAAATTGCTGCTGGCCAACACCATTACCCTGACCCCCGGCACCCTCACGGTGGACGTGGTAGAGGATAAGCTGCTGGTGCACTGGGTGTACTGCCCGCCGGGTACGGATATGCAGCAGGCGACGGAAACAATTGCCGCCACGTTTGAGAAACACCTGAGCAGGTTCCTGATATGACGCTTAGCTTTCTGCAACTGATCGCCGTGGCAATGCTGGTTCTGGCTATCGGACTCAGCGCCATACGGCTCTTTCTGGGCCCGAGCACACCGGATCGGGTGGTGGCCGCAGATACTCTGGCCGTGATAACGACCGCCGGACTGGCCGGACTGGCCGGCATTTTTGACAACCCGATCTATCTGGATATTGCGCTGGTGTACGGCACACTGGCGTTCGTCGGCACCGTGGCCATCGCCCGGGCTATTGAGGGGAACAGGAAATGAATCTGATCGGCGATATGCTTCTTGTCATTGGCTGTACCTTCATTGCACTGGGCAGCCTGGGTCTGATCCGTATGCCGGACGTCTATAACCGGCTGCAAGCCGGCACCAAGGCCGCGACACTGGGCGCCATGTCCGTCCTGCTGGGCATCGGTTTCCATCACCCCGACTGGTGGGCCAAGCTGCTGGTCATTGCCGGCTTTGTACTGTTTACCAATCCGGTGGGTTCCTCAACCATCGCCCGCGCATCCCGTAAAGCCGGCATTGAACCCAAGCGACTTGGGGAAAAACTGGAATTCGAGCCCTGACACGAGCTTAAATTATGCAATTACTTGTCCTGTTCATCGTTGTTGTCATGTTGTGCAGCGCCGTTGCAGTGCTGCTGCTGAAAGACTTTCTGGCCGCACTGGCCGCGTTTTCCGTGGTTTCGCTGGGACTGTCCGTCCTGTTCGTCATCCTGCGGGCGCCGGACGTCGCCATGACGGAAGCCGCCATCGGTGCCGGGCTGAGCAGCCTGTTGTTCGCACTGGCCCTACGTCGGCTGGGCCTTTGGCGGTTGAAGGAGTAAGCGTGATGCGCCGTTTAAGCTCTGCCCTGTTTCTGCTCGGTCTCGGCCTGCTGATTGCCGCGATTTTCCAGACCATGGAGTTCGGCAGCGTGGCACCGATTGCGGGCCAGGCCATCAACACCGTGGCCGCGGAACAGGTGGGCGCCGCGAATTTTGTCACCGCCGTGGTACTGGCCTATCGCGGTTTCGATACCCTGCTGGAACTCACCATCCTGTTCACCGCGGCGACCGCCGGCGGGCTGGTGCTCGGCAAACCCAGGGCCGGCGCATCGCGTGACCCGGATTCGGGATTCATCCTGCGCGCCGGTGCCGACCTGTTTTTTCCGCTGCTGCTGGTGGTGGGTCTGTACATCATCCTGCACGGACATCTCACACCGGGTGGCGGATTCCAGGGTGGCGTTATCCTCGCCTCGGCGTTCTTCATCCCCATCCTGGCAAGACCCGGTACCTCGATGAATCATCGGCGGGTGAGTCTGATCGAGGGATTCGCCGGCGCCGGCTTTATCCTCATCGGTCTGCTCGCCATGCTGGGCGGCAAGGAATTTCTCTCCCCGCTGCTCGACCAGGGTGAACTGGGTGCTTTGCTCTCCGCCGGCAGCCTGCCGCTGCTCTACATTGCCGTCGGCCTCAAGGTAGGCTCCGAACTGGCCGGGCTGCTGGCACAACTGTCGGAGACGGAGGCGACCGATTGACAATGGATACCGGCCTGATCCTCTACACCGCCGCCTTCGGCCTGATCCTCATTGGCAGCGCCGGCATTGTGCTGTCCACCCACCTGGTACGTATTATTTTCGGCATCGCGCTGCTGGAGGCCGGGGCCAACCTGCTTCTGCTGCTGGCGACCTACCGCGCAGGCAGCGCAGCGCCAATCATTGTCGAGGGTCGCATTCCCGCCGTCATGGCGGACCCGGTACCGCAAGCCCTGGTGCTTACCGCCATCGTTATCGGGGTCGGCATCCTGGCGTTGGCGCTGAGCCTGGCGCTGCGCGTACAACGCGCCTACGGCACCCTGGATTTACGGGAGGTACGCCAGCGCCTGGAACAGGACATCGCGGGTGAGGCGGGCATCGACCTGCCGTCCAGCAGCGATGCACCGCAAGCGGTGATGACCCGGCAGGAGGGTCAGGCATGAACAAACTGGTGCTGCTGGTGGCGCTGCCGCTGATCACCGCGTTTCTGCTGCCGGTCATCAACCGCGTATCGGCGTTTGCCGGCCGCTGGAGCGGGCCGCTGATACTATTGCTCACCAGCGCACTGGGCATTTCGTTGTGGAGCCAGCTCGGGGATAGCGCCGTCGCCATTGAGCTGGGTGGTTTCAGGCCTCCGCTCGGCATTACACTGTACGCGGACCAGATGGCGATCCTGTTTGCGGTCGCGGCCAGTCTCGGCACCCTGCTGCTGTGGCCCAACGGTGGTGAAGACAGCGTTCGCCAGTCAACCCTGGCGCTGATTCTGGCAGCATCCGGCAGCGGTCTGGCCCTGTCCGGCGATCTCTTCAATATCTATGTATTTTACGAACTGGTGGCGGTGGTTTCCTACGGACTGATCGCCGCCAAAGCGACATCCGGCAGCTACGCAGCCACCCTGCGCTACCTGGTGGTAAGCAGCTTCGGTGCAGCCATGGCATTGACCGGCATCGCGCTGGTCTACCAGGCCACCGGCACCCTGAATCTCGCCCAGCTGGCCCAGCTCGCGCCCACACAGCTGAATAATATGCAGGGTCTGGCCGCATTTGTTCTGATGCTGATCGGTTTCGGCGTCAAGGCCGAACTGTTCCCGGTCAATACCTGGGTGCCTGAAGTCTATGCCACTGCACCGGCGCGCATATCCGGCCTGCTGGCCGGCGTGGTCTCCAAACTGGCCCTGTTGATTATCGTGCGTCTACTGGTGCTTGTTTTCCACCAGCCCGAAGCGCTGACAGTGATGCTGGTACTCGGCATCATAGGCGTCGTTAGCGGTGAACTGGCCGCCTGGCGTGCGCGTGACTTCAAACGCATGATTGCCTTCTCTTCCATCGGTCAGCTCGGCATCATGTTCATCGCCTTCGCCATTCCGGGTAAAGCCGGTATTTTTGCCGGCCTGGCGATTGCCCTGCATCACCTTGTCGTGAAGCCCGCCCTGTTCCTGCTCGCGGAACGCTGGAGCGGTTCGCTCAGCGGCCTCGCCGGCGCAGCCAAGGCCTCGCCGCTCGCTGCGGCCCTGTTTATTCTGTTGGCACTGTCGCTGATCGGCGTGCCCCCCTTACCGGGCTTCTGGGCCAAGCTGCTGGTACTGGTGGAGCTCAGCCAACAGTCACAGCCGCTCTATTATCTTGGCGCCGTTGTCATCCTGGCGGGTGCCGCGCTTGAGGCAAACTACCTGTTCCGGGTCGCCAGCCGTTTCTATCACGCAGAAAACGCTCAAACAGCACCCGCTTCACACCGCCTGCCGGAACTCGCAACGGCAAGCCTGCTGTGCGCCGCTCTGGCCGGCAGCGTGTTTGTGCTGACACCGCTGGCCGAACAGATAGAAGGCATCGCCACCCAGGCGGCCGATACGGCGCACTATATCCAGACGGTCAACCCCGAGGCACTGCCATGACGCCATTGGACCACCTGCTGTTGTTATCGGCGTTGAGCGTGGTGGCCATACTGGTGATCGGCAACCGGCAGGCCGCCGGCTGGGCTGCCACTGTGCTGTATGCCGCCCAGGGAGTAGCCCTGCTGCTGATGTCCGGCCTGGGTTACGGAACCACTGCGGCAGTCGAGTCCGCCGTCACCTTCCAGGTGCTGGAGCAGGCTCTTCACTGGCGTTTTGACGCCCTGTCGTGGTTTTTTGCCCTGATCACCATCGGCGCCGCCCTGCTCAGCAGCTGGTTTTCGGCCGGCGAATGGGCACAGGCTTATCGCCGGCAGGGTGGCAGTCTGCGCCTCTTCCATACGGCCCTGGCACTGAATGTATTCAGCATGCTGGTACTGCTGGCGAGCGGCGACCTGCTGAGCCTGTTCATCGGCTGGGAGCTGGTCAGCTGGGCAAGTTTCCTGATCATGGCACTCGGCGGCGCCACGGCGAGCCGTTACGCCCTGCGCTACCTCAGCTATGCCTTCGCCGGTGCCATGGCGGTGCTCGGTGGCCTGGCGCTGGTCTATTCACTGGTGGGCAGCTTCCAGTTCCAGGCACTGAAAGCTACCGCGCCGTCCATGGACAGCACCAGCCTGTGGCTGTTGTTCGTCCTGTTCGGAGCCGGCTTCGGGGTCAAGATGGCACTGTTGCCCTTCCACCTCTGGCAAGCCAAGGCCTACGCGGAAACTCCCGGTCCCGGCGCCTCGTTCCTCGGTGCGATCTCTTCGCGTATGGGGCTGTTTGCCATCGCCATCGTACTGGTTCAGCTGATCGGCATTGCCCGCCTGGTCGAGATGCCGGTACCCTTCAGCTTCCTCAGCGCCCGCGACCTGCTGGCCTGGATCGCGGTGTTTACCATTATTTTCCCGACCTTCACCGCCCTGCGCCAGCACGACGCCAGGCGCCTGCTGGCCTGGCACGGTATCGGCCAGGGTGGCTACATGCTGCTGGGACTACTGATTGCCGACGATCTCGGTTCTGCCGGCGGCCTGATGCACGTCTTCAACCACGCCACCTACCAGGCGATGCTGTTTATGTCGGTTGTTGCCGTCATACACCGTACCGGCACCTCGGATCTCAACCAGCTGGGCGGGCTGGTGGCGCGCATGCCGCTGTCCTTCGTCGCCATGCTGATCGGCATCATCGGCCTGGCCGGCCTGCCACCCATGAACGGTTTCGTTTCCAAGTGGCTGATTTACCGCTCGCTGATTCTCGACGGCAGCCCGCTGCTGTTCCTGGGTGCCGTGATCGGTACGCTTGGTACCATACTCAGCGTCTACAAGCTTATCCACAATACTTTCCTCGGTCAGTTGCGGCTGGAACACGAGGACATCGAGGAAGCGCCATTGAGCATGATCCTGCCGATGATGATTTTGTCTGCGGTGGTCTTTATCACCGGCTACTTCCCGGGGCTGGTACTGGACTGGGTCGCTGCAGCACAGAGCTCAATCGGACTGCCGGCACTGGCACACCATCTGGGTGGCGTGGCCAGCGACAAGGGGGGCCTGGATATGATCTGGATCGTCTCCGTACTGCTGGCCGGCTTCGCTATCGGCACGCTGGTATTCTTCAGCGGTAACCGCCACAAGCGCGTGCACCAGCTGGATAACTACGCCGGTGGCCATTTCCTGACCGCCGAGACGCGCTACCAGTACAGCGATAACTTCTATCCCGGCCTCATGCATCTGATCGGCCCCTGGTACCGCAAGAGCTTCCGC
>Ga0209456_10000615_pt1 | contig 18929 bp, 12 predicted proteins | sample COG_11_FD_184755 | JGI IMG/M metagenome (GOLD analysis project Ga0209456, IMG submission 184755) | Pelagic marine sediment microbial communities from the LTER site Helgoland, North Sea, for post-phytoplankton bloom and carbon turnover... | ecosystem: Environmental > Aquatic > Marine > Neritic...
GCCTTGAAGCTGATTTCGATGACGTGGTGGAGATTCTCGCCTGCATGCTGGCGCATGTGCAGGTTGCATTGGCTCCCACGCGCGAAGCCTTCGAAAAACACCTCGGCGAGCTCGGCATCGAAGTCACCGATCTTTGCCTTTGGAAGCGTGACGGCCCAAACGAAGTAGGGGCGACCGGACAAATCCAGCGCGCAGGTGACGCGGGCTTCGTCCATCGGCAGGGTCGCAGAACCGAAACGTCGAATGCCGGCCTTTTCGCCTAGGGCGATGGCAAACGCCTGCCCGAGCGCGATGGCCAGGTCCTCGGTCGTGTGGTGCCCGTCGATGTGTGTATCGCCCAGGGCGCGCACCTCCAGGTCGAACAGCCCGTGCTTGGCGAGCTGTTCCACCATGTGCGTGAGAAACCCAATCGGGGTCTCCACCTGGTATTGGCCGCTGCCGTCGAGATCGAGCACCACGCGGATGTCCGTCTCTTTGGTCCGACGTTCTATCGTCGCTGTTCGTCCCATGACGCCGCTACCATAGCCCGGAAATCGTTCCAGGCTACCAAACTAGTCCGACTTCATCCGTTCGAGAACTTCTTCGAGCTTGGCCTTGAGGTCGTCGTTGTCGGGCTCGTTTTGAATCGCCATTTTGAGGTTGAGCTTTGCTTGAGCCCAGTCCTCGGACTTGATCGCTCGATGAGCTCGCGAGAAGAACGCCCGTGCCTTGCTGGAACGCAACGTGACTCCGCCCGGCACTCTGATCGTCCGGCGCTTCTCCTCGGCACGATCCTCGGAATAGCGAAGCACGCCTTTCTCTAGACCCTCGTTGTAAAGCTTGCGCTTCATGGGATCGAGGAGGATGCGGTACGCCTCGCTTCCCAGCCGGTAGCGCTCAGTGTGCCGCGCCGCTTCTTCGGGCGAGCCAACGAAGTTGTCCGGATGATGCTCGCGCGCAAAACGATGGAAGGCGGTTCGAATCTCGTCCGCGCTCGCAACGGGGGTGATGTCCAGGACCTGGTAGTAGTCGAAACGATCTGCCGGGTCCGACATGGCTCAGCCTCCGAGCTTCGCCTCGTGGCGTTCACGAAGCTGCTCGATTTGCTCTTCGGGCAGCTCCCCGATGAGCTTGATGGCAATCTGTTGTTGCTGGCCGGTTCCAACGTCTTGCGCCCTGACCTGGAGCGTGCCGTCCGCATCGATCATGAAGCGAACCGCGATTTGAACCTTGCCGCGAGCCGCCGGGCGCAGCCCGTCGAGCACGACCTCGCCGAGGAGCTGGTTCGCAGAGACTTTGCGATCCTCGCCCTGGCAGATGCGCACGACGACGGTCTCCTGCCGATCGCGCGCCGTGGTGAACATTTTGGTTTGGCCGGCGGGGATCGCCGAGTTGCGACGGATGATTCGCTCGCAGTAGCCGTCGACGGTTTCGACCCCGAGCGAGAGTGGCGTGACATCGAGGAGCAGCGGCGCCTGCGGAGCCGTCTCAGCCGGCGCGACCGCGGCAATCGCGCCGGTCACGGTGTCAACCTCTTCGTCGAGCGCCGCACGGAGCGTCGCCGGGGCCTGGCTTCCAAGGTCGAATTGCACATCGGCGTGCGAGACCGCGTCCGTCGGAACCGAGTCGGGACCGAAGGCATCGTCTCCAAGCTCCACCATGAGTGACGAGCGCTCTTCATCGGGCGTTTCGAACCCGTCCTCGGCCTCGAGCCCAATCTGCATCAAGAGACCGGAGGCGTCCTCGGTGGTCGAGGGCTTGAAATCGAGCGTGCCGACCCGCGTGGGCTGCTCCGCGTAACTCGGCTCGCGAGCACGCGTCGGTGCGTCGAGCAGATCGTCGTCGGCGAGCGCCACGGGAGGAGGAGGAGGAGGAGGAGGCGCCTGACCAGGCAGGGTCGCCTTGCGCGTTGCCCGCGCGACGGGCGGCGGCGGAAGTGGCGGAAGCGGCGGGTGATCTCCAACGTTGGTGATCTCTTCGTCGAGGTCCGCACCGCCCGCAACACCGGGCGATTGGGCAACCTTCTTCAGGGAGACCTTGGCGAACGGGGCTTTGCGAGCTGGGACAGAGAGCGACTGCGCGTGAAGCGCCGCGCCCTGCGCGACAACCAAGTCCGGATCGATGTCCACCCGAGGCTCGCGCCCGAAGTACTCGGCGACCATCCGTTGAAGCAGCGGAATGCGCGTCGAGCCGCCAACCAAAATGACGTTGTCCAGCTGAGTGGGACGTAAGCCCGCTGCCTTCATGGCGTCTTCACAGACGTCGAAGGTCCGGGCAACCAGGGGCTGGCACATGTGCTCGAGTTGCTGGCGGGTCAGCGCGTAGTCCAAGTTGAGCGCCGCACCTCCATCGCCGTAGGCCAGCTCCTCGACACAGAGCTGAATATCGGGCTTGTCCGAAAGTTGGATCTTCGCCCACTCTGCAGCCGCCCTGAGCCGTTCGTAGGCTTGGACGTCCTGCCGCACATCGTAGCGATGAGCCTCGAGGAAGCCCTCGATCATGTGGTCCGCGATCGTCGTGTCGACGTCATCGCCGCCGAGGAACGTGTCACCGGCCGTTGCGAGCACTTCGAACACGTCTCCGGCAAGCTGAAGGATCGTGATGTCGAACGTGCCGCCGCCCAGATCATAGACAGCGACCCGCTCCGTCGAGGTCTTGTTGTAGCCGTATGCGAGCGCCGCTGCGGTTGGCTCGTTGACGATGCGAAGCACGTCGAGACCGGCCACGCGTCCAGCCGCTTTGGTCGCGCTTCGTTGCAGCTCGTTGAAGTTGGCGGGCACGGTGACGACCGCCTTGTCGCACTCTTTGCCCAGCGCTTGTTCGGCTACCTTTCGAACATGTCGGAGCACGAATGCGCTGATCTCACTGAGCGTGTAGGTCTCGCCGCGCGCTGCGACCAGCACACCCCCGCTCGGGCCTTCCGAGAGCTCGAACGCAAACCGCTCTTGCGCGTGTTTGACCTCATAGCTGCTAAATGGGCGACCGATCAGCCTCTTGATCGAGTAGACGGTGTTCTTTGCATCGAGCAGGCGCCGCTCCTTCGCGGGCGCGCCCACCAACACATCGCCACTTGGATGAAATGAAACGACCGACGGGGTCAACGTAACCCCATCGCCGTCCGCCAGAACCCGCCCTCCGCGCTGGTCTGCAACGGCAACCACAGAGTTGGTCGTACCTAGGTCGATCCCGATGACGGGTCCGCTACTCACACTCCCCTACCCCTCGCAAAACACTCCCCAAAATGCTCCTCCAAGGATAGCGTGTTGTTCTTAGGATTACACATTTCCAGTCCGGCTTGGGCTAATTCCCTTGGGGTTCTTGGGGATCTGCCGGGTCCACCAACTCGTCGACCAACTCGTCGACCTCTTCGCCTTCAGCCACAGGCTCGACGTCGACGACTTGCTCTCCATCCCTGAGTCGAATCACGCGAACGCCCTGAGTGTTGCGCCCGGTTTCGCGAATCTCGCTCACCCGGGTTCGAATGACCTGTCCGCCGTTTGTGATGACCATCAGCTGGTCCTCCGGGGACACGAGGCGGAGCTTCACCAGAGCACCGTTTCGCTCCGAGGTGTCCATTGCGATGATGCCTTTGCCCCCTCGGTTTTGAGTGCGCCATTCCTCGACCCTGGTGCGCTTGCCGTAGCCATTTGCACTCACGGTGAGAACCTGCTGCTCGCTCTCGTCCTCGATGATGTCCATGCCAATGACGAGGTCGCCCTCGCGAAGGTCGACACCCTTGACGCCCATCGAGTCGCGGCCCATTGCCCTCACGTCTTCGATGGCGAAGCGAATGCTCATGCCGCGGGATGTGCCGATGAGGACGTGTTGTGCGGGGGTCACGATTCGGGCGGCCAGCAACGCATCGCCCTCGCCAATGGCAACGCCGATGATCCCTGTCTGACGAATGTTCTCGTACGCGCTCAGACTGGTTCGCTTCACCCGGCCTCGTCGCGTGCACGTCAAGAGATACCCCTCGTCGACAAACTCGCGAATTGGGAGAATGGCGGCGACCCGTTCATCCGGCTCCATGCCGACGAGATTCACGACGGCTCGTCCTCTTGCTGCGCGGCTCGTTTCGGGAATCTGATAGACCTTCTTCAGGTACGCCTTGCCCTTGTCGCTCAAGAACAGGACGTTTGCGTGGGCGTTGACGACGAAGACCCAGCTCACGAAGTCCTGATCGCGGGTATCCATGGCGCGAAGGCCCTTGCCGCCGCGGCCCTGGGCCCGGTATTCGCTGAGCGGGACGCGCTTGACGTAGCCCGCGTGCGAGACCGTGACGACCACTTCCTCGTCCGGCACGAGGTCCTCGATCGAGATGTCTCCTTCGGCTTCGACGATTTCGGTCCGCCGCTTGTCCCCGAAGCGCTCGCGGATCTCATCGAGCTCCTTGACGATGACCTCATCGAGAAGCTTCTTGCTCGCAAGGATGGCATCGAGCTCGCCGATCAAGTCGCAGAGGCTCCCGTACTCCGTGGCCAGCTTCTCTCGCTCGAGGCCGGTCAAACGGGAGAGCCGCATCTCGAGGATGGCCTTCGCCTGCCGCTCGGAGAGCAAGTATTCGCCTCGCTCCTTGGCCACTTGAATCTCTGCGTCGGGACGGCCGGCGCGCTTGACGAACTCTTCGAGGCCCGTGAGCGGCAACTTCACTAGCCGCGCGCGCGCCTCATCGGGGTCCTTCGAGGAGCGAATCGTATTGACCACCAGATCGATGTCGGTGACCGCCATCCCAAGCCCTTCGATGAGCTCTCGCTGCGCCTTGGCCTGGCGAAGGTCGTACCGCGTCCGGCGCACGACGACCTCGCGCCGGTGGTCGATGAAACGAAGAAGCGCAGTGCGTAGGTCGAGGACCTCCGGACGCTGTCCCACGATGGCCAGGCAGTTGTAGCCAAAGGTGCTCTGAAGCGCCGTCATCTGGTAGAGCTTGTTCAGCACGATTTCGCCGTGAGCGTCGCGCTTGAGCTCGATGACCACTCGCAGGCCGTCGCGGTCCGACTCGTCGCGGATGTCGCTGATGCCCTCGAGCCTCTTGTCACGAACCAGGTCGGCCACCTTCTTCAGAAGCTCGGCCTTGTTTACCTGGTATGGGATTTCGGTGATGACGATCATCTCGCGGTCACCCTTGCCGGGAAGCTGCTCGATGTTCGCGCGGGCTCGCATCACGATGCGCCCCCGCCCCGTCCGGTACCCGAGGTGGATGCCCGCGCGGCCGTAGATGTAGCCCGCGGTTGGAAAATCGGGGCCCTTGACCCCAATCCGCCCGGTCTCGTCGTCGTCCTGCATCAGGTCATCGACCGTCAGCTCGGGGTCCTTCATGAGTCGCACCGTGGCATCGACCACTTCCCGAAGATTGTGGGGGGGGATGTTGGTGGCCATCCCAACCGCAATGCCGCCCGAGCCGTTGATCAGCAGATTCGGGATTCGGCTCGGTAGAACCAGCGGCTCACTTTCGGAATCGTCGAAGTTTGGGCCGAAGTCTACTGTTTCCTTTTCGATATCGGCGAGCAGCTCCGACGCGAGCCGGTGCATCCGAACCTCGGTGTAGCGCATCGCCGCGGCGGGATCGCCATCGATGGACCCGAAGTTCCCCTGCCCGTCGACGAGCGGGTAACGCATGGAGAAATCCTGCGCCATGCGAACGAGCGCGTCGTAGACCGCGCTATCTCCGTGGGGGTGATACTTGCCGAGCACGTCACCGACGATGCGGGCACTTTTCCGGTATGCACTGTTCCACTGCACCTTTTGCTCGTGCATCGAGTAGAGAATGCGCCTGTGGACCGGTTTGAGGCCGTCCCGGACGTCCGGAATCGCTCGCCCGATGATCACGCTCATCGCGTAATCGAGGTACGAGCGCCTCATCTCGTCTTCGAGGGTGACCGGATGCTTTTGTGGAGATTCCGCCATGAACTACTGCTCCCACGCGTCGTTCCCCAGAGCTTCGACGCCGGCGCGAAGCTACCACGTGCGCAAGTCCCCTGCACGCGCTCTCAGGGCTTCTGAACCGCTGTTTTTTGGCTGCTTTCGAGGAAGTTTCGTAAACCCAAGAGCAAGGCCGGAGCGGAACGGAAAATGGACACTGCAATGCGCGATCTGGATCGGATCGAAGAGCGATCGTCGAGCGAAGGGCGAGGCGTTTTGGCGCTGTCGGGCGTCGGCCTGGTGGCGGCGATTGCCGTCGTGGTGGCTGCGGTCGCCGCGCTGCCGGATGGCGGCGAGTCCGAGTCTCAAGACCCTCTTCAGATGTTGGCCATCGCCGAGCAAGCCAAAGCCGAAGAGGCCGTGAAAGAGCCCGTCGCCGAACCTGCGATCGACCCCGAGACCCTGAGCTTCCCAACGACCCTGGTCAGCGAGACACGGCCGGAAGTCGCTGCTGCCATGGCTGCCGCAGCCGCCGAGCTCGCGCACCTCGATCCGCTGACCAAGCCGCCACCGCGTTCGGACATCGCAGCCGGCTTGCCAGCATCGGTCACGGCAGGTCCCGATCGAAAGGTCGTCGAGATGGCCGCCGTACGCGACCCGCTGGTCGCCGCGACGGTTCCTACGAACACGATCTCCGCGCCGGCCGGGCACGAAGGCCGCTACACGTTGCAAGTCATTAGCTACCGGGACGCCAACGAAGCACAGGTGTTCGGCAGCGCGCTACGCAAGCGCGGACACGCAGCCTATGTCACCACCGGCACCGTCGAAGGCCGCGGTACCCACTGGCGAGTTCGCATCGGTCCGTTTGAATCGCGACAACAGGCGCAGGTCTATCGGACGACATTCGAACGGGAGGAAGGCATGAACACCTTCATCGTCCGGAAAAAAGACTAGACCACCGGGACCCGGTTCTTAGACCTACGGGAGCTCGTCGAGCCAGCTTGGGTCTTCGAACCACTTTTCGCGAAGCGCCGAGAGGATGCCGGTGGCTTCGATGGCTTCGATGTAGTTGTCGATCAGGTTGTAGAACCGCATGTCTTTTGCGGACACGGCGATTCCCATCGGCTCGACGGAAAGCGGCTCTGACAGGGTGACGAGGCCCGCGTCGGGATTGCGGAGGACGGCCAAGGCGCAGGCCGGCATGTCTGCGATCATGGCGCTGGCCTTGCCGTTGATGACCATGGCCACGCCCTTCTCGTAGTCGTCCACGGCAACGAGCTTGGCCTTCGGGAGGTTCTTCTTGACGAACGCGTGGCTGGTCGAATTCTTCAACGCAACGAAGGTCACGTCCGGCTGGTTGATGTCGTCCACCGTTTCCGCGCCCGCCAGGGCCTTCGAGGTGGTCACGAGCGACTTACCCGACAAGAGATACGGGCCGACGAACAGGAAGTCTTTGGTGCGAGCCGCGGTGATATCGACGCCGGACATGACCATGTCGACCTGGCCCTTCTTGAGCGCGCCGAGAAGCTGACCGAATGGCTTCTGCACGATGTCGAGCTCGAGCCCAAGCGCGTAGGCGAGCCCCTTGGCAAGGTCGACCTCCAAGCCGATCATTTGGCCGCTCTTGCTCTTCACGTTGAGCGGGGGCTGATCGGCAGACATCCCGACCCGAAGCGTGTTGGTCTTGACGACACGGTTGAGCACCGGGGCCTGTGCGGTCACGGCGGAAGAAGCGAGCAGGGAGAGGGCGGTCAGCGCGGTGAACGCAAAAAGTCGAATGCTACGAAACATGGAGCTTGCCTTTCTTGGTAGTGAAGCGGGCGGCAGCGTAACTGAGTCGTCCGACACCGCAACGCCTCAAATGGCGTGATTTGCCCCTGAGCTACCGTAGCAAGTAGTTCCGCAGCGCTTCCTTGGCTACGTAGCTCGCCTTGATTCGCCACGTGGGCTCATTGACCACGAGCGCGGCGACCGCGATTTGCGGATCGTCGACCGGCGCGTAGCCGACCCACCAGTTGTACGTGCGGTGCGGATTGTAGCGGCTGAGGGTGCCGGTCTTGCCCGCAACGCTCACGCCAGGCAGGAAGGGGCGCCCCTTTGCGTCCCAAAACGCCTTCTTGGATGTTCCTTTCGTGACCGTCCGCGTCATCATCTCGCCGGTGAGACGCGCCGTCTGCCGAGGCAAGACCTGCCGAAAATTGCGCGGCGTGTGCTGGTAGAGCGTCTCGCCGGAGCCGCTTTCGATTCGATCGACGATGGCCGCATAAGGCATCTGACCGTCGTTCGCGATCGTCGATGCGAGCAATGCGCCGTGCAGAGGTGAAAGCTGGCTGTGCCAGAACCCGGCTGCCATTCGCGCGCGCTCCAGCCGGCTGCCGGGCACGTCCACCGGGCTTGGCGACACGGGAAGATCAAACGGCAGGCGTTGTCCAAAGCCGAAGGCCGAAACGTACTGGGTCATCCGGTCTTGATCGATGTGTCGGTCCGCCAGCTTTGCGAACACAGCGTTGATCGAATAGCCGAGCGCGTCGGCCATCGTGGCGCACCAGCGGTCGCGTTTGGGGCTATCGACCAAGTCGGCGGCCACCAGTCCACGCATCCCTCCGCCGTAGCAAACCGAGGTGGAGGTCTTCACGCCTGCGTCGAGCAGAGCCGACGCCGTGATGATCTTGAACACCGAGGCAGCCGGCGGCCCAGGATCGGTCGCCACGCGTGCGCTGTCGCCCTTCCCCGCTTCGTACCCGACGAAGGCAAGCACCTGTCCGGTCCTCGGATCCATCGCGACCAGACCGCCTGCGGGAACGTCGTATCGATTGAACAAGCTTCGAACATGGGACTGGAGATCATGGTCGACCGTCAGCACCGCACGGGTTCCATCGCGGCGAGGAACCACCCAGCCCTCGCTCCCGGGCTTCGCCTTCGAAATATCGACATCCGTGAACGGGGGTGTCACGACCCTGGCCACGTTCGTCGAGGCCCGTTGCGCAGTTGGCGGACTCGCCATCAGCGCCAAGGGCGTACCGAGAACCAGGGCGAGGCTCGCCAGCCCCCACAGAAAGGAGTGAGAAATTACGTAGCGCACGGCTTTACGCTATTGAACAGCGTTCTGGGGGTCAACAAAGCCATCAGTCCGCTGTGACTGCAATCTCGTGCCGCTCATTTTAACCGAGGGCCCCAGACGCTGTATATTGAAAGCGTGACCTTCAAGGACCAGACCACGAGCGCCAGTCAAACCGTCCTCACGGAGGTCGGAGAAGCTGGGGCGCCGCGTCCTTCGAACCAGAACGGTTGCCTGATCGTCATTTACGGACATCAGATGGGCCGGCGTGTGCACGTCGGCACTGAACCTTTGACCATCGGGCGTTCACCCAACTGCCAAGTTCCCATCGACCAAGAGAGCGTCTCGCGCAAACACTGCGAGATTCACTTCGAGGACGGAGAGTTCCTGGTTGGCGACCTCGGCTCGACGAACGGGACCTACGTGAACGACGACCTCGTGGAACCTCGAGGTCGGCTTCGACACGGCGATCAGCTCAAGGTCGGGCGCACCATTTTGAAGTTCATCGTCGGAGACGACGTGGAAGTCCAATACCACGAAGAGATCTATCGGCTCATGACCACCGATGGCCTCACGCAGCTCAACAACAAGCGATACTTCGACGAGATGCTCGACCGGGAGGTTGCGCGCGCAAAACGATACAAGCGGACCTTTTCTCTGCTGCTCTTCGACCTCGATCACTTCAAAAGCGTCAACGACCGCTTCGGTCACTTGGCAGGCGATGCGATCCTGCGGCAGCTCGGCGCCATCCTACTCGGCAGGCTTCGCGTCAACGATGTGCTGGCCCGAATCGGTGGTGAGGAGTTTGCCCTGATCACCCCCGAGGTCAGCCTCGATGGCGCCAGGGAGCTCGCGGGCAAAATCAATCGCTTGATCGGAGATGCCCGTTTCGAATTCGAGGGTTCGGCGGTCCAAATCACGGTGAGCGTCGGTGTGGCGGAGTGGCAAGAGGACTACGAAGACGCCTGGGACCTGTTCAAAGCCGCCGACGACAAGATGTACGAGGCCAAACGGGCCGGCCGCAACCAAGTCTGCTTCTGAGCCCCAGATCGACGGCGGAAGCCAGACCACGTCAAAATTGTCGATCCCCATCGGTCCGAGCCCAATTTCAGGGACCCCCTGACTTCAATCGAGCGTGTGCCCCTACAATCCTTGACGTGCCGGGCCAACGCCACAAGTGAGACCCTTGCCAGGGAATTGGTGCGTGGCTATGTTCGCCACAGTCTTGGAAAAACTTGGGTTCCGCACGAGTTGGAGTAGAACACCACCATGAGCGACGAAGAGGAAACAATTGCATCGATCCCGCCGCCCGATGCGGGGGAAATCGAATTCGGCAGCGAGCTTCCGGTTCTCCCGATTCGCAACGCCGTGCTCTTCCCGGCGGCGGTGGCGCCGTTCGATGTGGGCCGCGAGAAGTCGGTTGCGCTCGTCGAAGACATCGAGAACCTCGATCAGCCCATCATCGCGATCGTGGCTCAGCGGGACCCATCGACCGACGATCCCGACCAGAACGACCTCTACCCGGTCGGCGTGGCGGCGCGCGTCCTCAAGGCGCTCAAGCACAGCTCGGGCAACTACAGCCTCATTCTTCAGGGCCTGGTGCGCATCCGGCTCGAGCAGGTGGTGACCTCGGAGCCCTACATCCGCGCCCGGGTATCGCGTCTCGAAGAACCTGCGGCCGAGGATGTCGAGAGCGAAGCGCTCGCCATGAGTCTCCGCGACATCGCCAAGCAAGTCATTCAACTGATGCCTGAGCTGCCACGCGAGGCCGGCTCTCTAATCGACTCAATTCAAGAGCACGGGCAGCTCGCCGACTTGGTGGCCGCGAATCTCGACGCACCGGTCGAAGAGAAGTCCCAGTTGCTCGAAACACTCGACGCAAAGGAGCGCATTCGCAAGGTCCTACGCCTGCTGACGCGTCAACTCGAGATCCTCAAGATGCGGGACCGTATCAACTCTCAAATCAAAGAGGAGATGGGCAAGAACCAGCGCGAGTACGTCCTGCGCCAACAGCTCAAGGCCATCAAAGAAGAGCTGGGTGAAGAAGAAGGCGATCAGGGCGACCTCGATGTTCTCGAGGAGCGCCTGGCGAAGGCAAACCTGCCTGGCGAGGCCGACACGGTCGCACACAAGCAACTCAAGCGCCTTCGTCAGATGCAGGTTGGCTCGGCCGAATACACAGTCGTTCGCACCTACATCGACTGGATACTCGATATCCCGTGGAGCAAGCAGACCGCCGACAACATGGACATCGCCGCCGTTCGGAAGGTGCTCGACGAGGACCACTCTGGCCTCGACAAGGTCAAGAAACGCATCGTCGAATACCTTGCGGTTCGCAAGCTCAAGGCCGACAAGAAGGGCCCGATCCTCTGTCTCATCGGGCCGCCTGGTGTCGGAAAGACCTCGCTCGGCCGCTCCGTCGCGCGCGCACTCGGACGTAAGTTCCATCGCGTCAGCCTCGGTGGCGTCCACGATGAAGCCGCCATTCGCGGCCACCGGCGCACCTATGTCGGTGCGCTCCCCGGCCAGGTCATCCAAGGGATGAAGAAAGCCAGCACGATCAACCCAGTCTTCATGCTCGACGAAATCGACAAGATTGGTCACGACTTTCGCGGTGATCCCGCCGCGGCGTTGCTCGAGGTCCTCGACCCGGAGCAAAATGACACGTTCAGCGACCACTACCTGGAAATTCCCTACGACCTTTCGAAAGTGATGTTCATCGCGACCGGCAACGTCGGCGACACCATCCCGGCGGCGCTTCGGGACCGCATGGAGATCATCGAGATCCCAAGCTACACCCGTCGAGAGAAGGCCGATATCGCCCGTGTGCACCTCGTGCCAAAGCAACTCGAGGAGCACGGCATCAAGCCCGAGCAGGTCACCCTACAGGACGGCGCCATCGAGTCGATCATCGATCACTACACCCGCGAAGCCGGTGTGCGTAATCTCGAGCGCCAAATCGCGAGCGTCATTCGTGGCGTTGCCGTCAAGGTGGCAGAGGGAGAAGAGGGCCCGTGGGTCATCTCCGATGAGGACTCGCTGCGACCTTACCTCGGCGCGCCTCGTTTCAGCTCCGAGGTCGCGGAGCGCACGGCAGAAACCGGCGTTGCGACCGGGCTAGCCTGGACCTCGGTCGGCGGCGAAATCCTATTCATCGAATGCACCAGAATGCACGGCACCGGCAAGCTTCAACTCACCGGGCAACTCGGTGACGTCATGAAGGAGTCCGCGCAAACGGCAATGAGCTACGTGCGGACACGCGCCAAGGCGTTTGGCATTCCCGAGGATTTCCTCGAGACGAGCGACATCCACATTCACATCCCGGCCGGGGCCATGCCGAAGGACGGGCCGAGCGCAGGCGTCACCATGATGACGGCGATCGTTTCACTGCTGACCGGCATCCACGTGAGGCACGACGTTGCCATGACGGGTGAGATCACTCTGCGCGGCCGCGTGCTTCCCGTCGGCGGCGTCAAAGAGAAAGTGCTAGCCGCGCACCGCGCGGGCATCAAGCGCGTGATTCTCCCGGAGCGCAATGCAGCAGACCTCGACGAGGTTCCGGAGGAAGTTCGCGAGACGCTCGAGTTCGTGCCGGTATCGAAGATGGACGCCGTGCTGGCGAACGCTCTGCTCGACCCCGATCGCCTCACGCTGGACCTCAGCGACCCGCGCCCCGACAAGGGCGAGGGAGTTCAGCCGTCTGCCCCATAGAATGCGGGCCGAACTCCAGTAATGGAAGGCGGGCGCTTTCGGCTCTGGTACCTGGTACTGGTTCCGGCGATCCTGGTCGCCGCCGGCATTCTGGGGTTCTACACGTTCCGCTCTTCGCGTCAGTACACGCAGCTCGGCGACGAAACGATCGCGCAGTCGCTGTTGAGCGTCGCCCAGCAGCGCGTAGAGCGGATCGAGCGTTACATCGTCATCGCGGACGGCACCGTGTTTCGCCTCATCGACCCGAATGATTCGAGCACCATCGACTCCGTTTGGCTCCCTCAGGCCGAATCGCAGACTCCGAGCGTCAGGTCGGTGCTCTTGCTGGACCCCGATGGTGACGTAATTCAGTGGGCGAGTCGGGAAGACAAGAAGACGCGGCGGGCCTTTCTGCGAACATTTCGCCAGCAAATGCTGGAGACCCTCGACCTCGACTCGTCGGAGCCGCGTGTGCTTCGACACGTCCACCAGGAAGGCGAAGACGGCAACTACCTCCTGTCTTACCGGGCGTTCGACACGCGCGCTGGCCGGCTGACCTACATCGTGGCCGTTCACGATACGCAGTACCTGGTCGAGCAGGTGTTTCCGACCATGTTCAGCTCCGATGCATCGACTCCGATTTACAACATCGTCGACGAAAGCAACCAACTGGTGTTCGGCCCCGACCTGTCGGAAGTTGGCGTCTATACGGTCGACCATCGGTTCCCTACGACGCTCGAAGGCTGGCGGTTGCAAGTCGCTCCTCGCCAAGCGGCGCTCCTTCAAGCCCAAGGACGATCCCGAATGCGCGGGGAGGCGACACTGCCTTTGATGTCGTTCGCGATCATTCTCTTGAGCGCGATCTTCTTCATCTACGCCGCGGAGAAAGAGCGCCGCCTCAATGAGCTCAAGAGCGAGCTCATGGCCAACGTGTCCCACGAGCTCAAAACACCTCTATCCGTCGTTCGAATGTTCGCCGACATGCTTCGCTCCGACCGCGTACCGAGCGAGGAACGTCGCAAGGAGTACCTGGACATCATTTGCCGGGAGTCCGAAAGACTCACCTCGTTGATCGACAATGTCCTGGATTTCTCCGCACTCGAGGGCGGCAAAGGGCCGTATCGACTGAAGCAAGGTGACCTCGGAGAGGCCGTAGGCCGCGCGCTCGAGGCATTTCGTTACCGGAGCGAGCAAGATGGCGTCGAAATTCAGCTCGACAGGGCGGACGAGCTTCCCCCGGTGCTGATCGACCAGGAGGCCATCGCCCTGGCCATCATCAATCTACTCGACAACGCCGTGAAATACGGCGGACAAACGCCGGTCGAGCTCGAGCTCATCGCCAAGCGCCACTCCATCGACGTCGCAGTCCGTGACCATGGACCTGGAATCCCGGCCGACTCGCTTCGTCGCGTGTTCGAGCGCTTCTACCGCGGTCCGCACAGCAGCCCCACTCGGGGCTCGGGCATCGGTCTGTCGCTGGTGCAGCATATCGCACAGGCCCACGGGGGTCGGGCGTGGGCGAAAAACGCCCCAGGAGGGGGTGCAGTCGTAGGCTTCTCCATTCCGGTCGCCGCTCTCTGAGCGAAGCATCTTTGCCGGTCCGCTGGACAGCGGGTATCTTCGCGGCGATGTCAGAAGACGGACGCGGAATTTTGCTCGTCGAGGATGATCCGGCTCTCGCACTCGGTCTGTCCGACAGTCTGCGGTTCGAAGGGTATCGAGTCGTACACACGGCAAAAGGTGAAAAAGCGATCGAGCTCGCGGCTTCGGAGGACATCGACTGCGTGATACTCGACCTGATGCTGCCCGACATCAACGGCTACCAGGTTTGCGAAACCATCCGCAAGACTGACCCGATCCTGCCGATTCTCATGCTCACTGCCCGCGGGCAGGAATCGGACAAAATCCGCGGCCTCGAGGCCGGCGCCGACGACTACGTGACCAAGCCATTTGCAATTGGCGAGCTCGTCGCCCGAATACGGGCGCTCTTTCGGCGTGCGGGAAGGACCATCCGTCCCTCACAGGCCGAAATTCGAATCGGCGAAATCAACATCGAAACCGGTGCGCAGACCCTCACGCGGGGCTCCGACACCATGCATTTGTCGTTCTACGAAGTGGAGCTCTTGAAGTTCCTCTGGGAGCGCGAGGGCGAACCCGTCTCGCGTGACGAAATTCTCGAGAAGATCTGGGGCTTGGAAGCCGGCCCCAACAATCGCACCGTCGACAACTTCATCGTCAAGCTGCGCCGCAAGATCGAGCCCAAGCCCGATCGCCCCGTGCACATCCTGACGGTCTACGGCGTCGGCTACAAGCTCGTGTGTTGATCGGGTGGGGACCGGGGTCACCACTTTACTCTGGTACGGGCTTTGCGGCGGCGTCGTAGCGCTCACCATCATCGTGAGCGTCGGCCTTTTCATGTGGGGAACCCGTCGTGAGAAGCAGAAACGCCGCAATCCGCCGCCGTCTTGACCTGGTGCAAGCGGGTCGTTACAACCAAGCCGCTCTAGACGGAACATTGGTAGACGAGGACAATCTTTGCCGCGAAAAGAAGAACGAGGCGGGCTTGGCCGCCGGCTGGCCGTAGGCATCTACTCGATCGCCCTCGCCTATTTGGTCATCGTGGGCTTTGCCTCGGTCATCCCGCAGGTGTTCTGGCCCGAGCGCGATGCCTCTTTCGATCTAGAATGCGCCGACGGCCTGCAGCTCCTCCGACACGAGGTGGATGAGCTACGGCTCGCATACCTCGCCACCAATGCGACAGATGAGACCGAGCTCCAGAAGTCTCTCGAAGCGTGGGATCTTCGGCTGAACGAGCTGGCCACCCGCTGCAACGAAGACCACGTACATTTGCTCAATCAATACCGATACCGCGTCGAGCTCGGCCTCCAGAGGTACATCCGAGAAGACGCGCCTCTTGCCAATCGCGTGACCGAAGCGCTCGGCTCGAGGTCGGATACTCAATCACCTCAGAACCCGGAGCCCAGTCCATGACCGAGCCGCCCGAAGCCGAGCCGCCCGAAGCCGAGCCGCCCGAAGAGGAAGGCGCCAAGACTTTTGCAGATCTTGGCATACACGAGGACGTCCTCGAAGCGATCGTCGAAATGGGTTGGGAAACCCCAACGCCAGTGCAGCGCGACTCCTACCCGCTGGCCATCGCTGGACACGACATCATCGTGCAGTCCCGCACCGGAACCGGAAAGACCGGCGCCTTTGGAATTCCGCTCGTCGATCGACTGCTCACGGACGACGGAGACGCACAAGCTCTGGTGCTCGCACCAACGAGAGAGCTCGCCCTGCAAAGCGCTCGTGAGATCGAAAAGCTCGGGGCTCGTCGCGCGATCGACACCGTCGCCGTCTACGGTGGCGCTTCGATGGAGCAACAAATCCGCGCGCTCGAGAAGGGCGCGCGTGTCATCAGCGGAACGCCCGGACGCGTCCTCGACCACCTCAAGCGCGGGACGATCGACGCATCTCGGCTGCGGGTTTTGGTGCTCGATGAAGCGGACGAAATGCTGTCGATGGGCTTTGCCAAAGAGCTCCACGCGATCATCGAAAGGCTTCCCAAAAAGCGTCAGACCTTGCTGTTTTCGGCCACTGTCGACCGCGCGATCAAACGTGTCGCCGAGAAGCACATGCACGAACCGCAGTTCCTGGGCCTATCGGGAGATCACGTAGGCGCCCTCGGAATCGAGCATTTCGTCTACATGGTGAGTGGCGTCGGGCGTGTTGCAAACCTGATCACCGTTCTCGAAATCGAAGATCCGGAGAGCGCCCTCATCTTCTGCAACACCAAGGCCGAAACCGAAGAGGTCTCGGCGGCGCTGCAGCGAGCGGGGTTCAATGCAGAGTGGCTAAACGGCGACCGGCCTCAACGGGAGCGCGAGGAAGTGCTCGGTCGTGTGCGTCGAGAGGAGGTTCGCTTCTTGGTCGCGACCGACGTCGCTGCGCGCGGGATCGACGTGTCTCACCTCACCCATGTCATCAACTTCTCGTTGCCAACCAACGTCGAGCAGTATGTGCATCGCACTGGGCGAACCGGACGCGCCGGGCGAACCGGCACGGCGATCACGCTGGTTGGCCCGACGGAGCTCGGGATCCTCTACTATCTCCGACTGCAATACCGAATCTTCCCCGTCGAGCGCACACTGCCGAGTGAGGGCGAGCAACGAACTCGCCAAGAGGCCGACCGGATCGCGATGATCGACGTGGCCTACCCCAATGCGCCGAACGAACACGATCTCGCCTTGGTGCGGCGCTTCATGAGCCACACCAACGCGGAGCGGATGCTCACGGGTCTGCTCTCGGCGTTCTTCGGCGAAGAGACCGAAGATGTCGATAAGGTCGCCGCAACCCGTCGGAGGCGCGGCAAACAGCACCCGGATGATCACAGCATGGTCAATGGCGACTCCGACGAGCCGACGACCGAAGTCGAGGAGGAGCCGCCGACTGCGACCCTGTATGTGAACGTGGGTCGGCGGGACGAGCTCAGGGCGTCGGAGCTGGGCCGGATGCTCCGAGACCGAACCGGTCTGAAACGCAAGGAAATCGGGCGCATACGCGTCCGTGACAAGCACTCGCTCGTCGACGTTCCCGAAGATCGTGCCCAAGACATCATCGAGTCGATGGCTGGCGCGGTGCTGGGCGACAGGGAGCTCGAGCTGGAGCTGGCCAAGGGCGACTGACCCCTTGCGCCGCCCGCACCTCCGGGGTCTGTAGCCCCAAATTTGGGACACCCCGCCCCGGTCGTCTATCTTGTTTTTCGGAGATGGCTCAGGGGATTGCGTCGACGAGGCCTGCGGCCATGGGGTTACACCCAGGGGCTGTGGTTGGGGGAAGATTCGAGGTCGTCGATCAGGTCGACGAAGACCCGCAGGGCGTCGTCTGGTCGGCCAAAGACCAGCAGACCAAGCGCTCGATTCTGGTCCGGGTCATGAAGCCGGAGATGGTCCCAGCGGCAGCGGCACCTGAGTTTCGGGAAGCCTGCCGGGCCGCGGCGACGCTAACCCACCGCAATATCGCACGCGTCTTCGGTGTGGGCCGCACTCCGAAGGGGGAGCATTTCGTCGCCAGCGAATGGATCGACGGGGCTCCACTTTCAGATTTCATTCAGGCCCGCGACCGCGACGGCGACCCAATTTCGTTGCGCGGTGTTTACAACGTCATCGCGCACCTGTGCAGCGCGCTCAGCTACGCGCACAAAAAGGGCCCGCACGGAACCTTGCGCCCAAGCGTCGTCTCAGTGACACGGGGCGGTCGCGTCAAAGTTCGCGACTTCGGCGTCGGCCGAGTGCTTTTGGAGGCCGCTGGTTCCGGCGCCTTCAGGGAGTCCGACCACGCCTGTTTGGCACCCGAGGTCAAGCGCGGCGAACCCGCGACGGCACGGAGCGACGTGTTTGGAATTGGCGCCATCCTCTACGAGCTCCTGACCACACGCAAGCCCGGCTCCGACTTCGTCGCGCCGTCGGAAGTTCGTGACGACATCCCGCCGGAAGTCGATCGCATCTTGCTCGACTGCCTAGCGCCCGACCCCGCCGATCGGTTCGACTCCCCCGAATCGGTGCGTAACGCCCTTCTGCCTTTCGTGAAGGAGGCCAACTCGTCGCTTCCGCCGCCGGACACCGGCTTCAGCGTCGACATCGACGTCATCAACTCGGTCGCGCCGCCTTCGGAGGTCGAGATTCCGATGATTTCCTTGACGCCCCAGGCATCGTTTTCGCCGCCGGCTCCTCCTCGGCGCGGCCTGATGAGCCTGATCAACCAACTCTCTTCGGATTCGAAGCAGCGATGGATGGTTGCGCGGGACAAGATGGACCACGGTCCGTTCAGTGCGCGCGAGCTCATCGAGCGGCTCAACGTTGGCGGTTTCGCTGGCGATGACGTCACGTTCAACATCGATACGGGCGAGCGCCGGCCACTACGAGAGTGGCCGCAGTTTCGCGAATTCATTTTGCAACGGGAACACCAAGACACCGCCGTGGCCGAGGCGGCGGCGCGTGTCAACGCGCAGAAGTCGGAAAAGCGCTCGTCGGCGATGAAGTTGCTAATCGCCGTTTCTATCGTTGGCCTCGTGGTGATTGCAGTCGGCGGTTTTCTTCTGTCTCGCTCGAGCGACGCTCGCGAGATTGCGTCGACCGAGCTCGACGACCTGTTCAAACTCGGGAAGATCACGACGGGTGAAGCCGGCTTGCTTCCGGACCGCCCCACGCGGCCACGAAAGCGCGGTTCGAGCGCTGCTCCGTCGACCCGCAGCAGCGGCTTCTCCAGCTACGACGATGCGATGAGCCGCGCCATGGAGCTCGGTGATGCTTCGCAATCCGGCGGCGAGGGACGCCTCACCGGCGGT
>Ga0209456_10000616_pt1 | contig 18901 bp, 15 predicted proteins | sample COG_11_FD_184755 | JGI IMG/M metagenome (GOLD analysis project Ga0209456, IMG submission 184755) | Pelagic marine sediment microbial communities from the LTER site Helgoland, North Sea, for post-phytoplankton bloom and carbon turnover... | ecosystem: Environmental > Aquatic > Marine > Neritic...
GGGCTGGACGGGCTCACCGGCGTGCACTCCGATCGTTTGGGGTGGCGACCCCACTACGGGATGGGACTACGACGGTATCGAGTCGTCGATCTACCGTGCCCTCTCGATCGGCACCTCGGGCGTCGGTATTTGGGGCTCTGACATCGGCGGCTTCTTTGCGATGTTTGGGCGCTACCTCAACGACGAGTTGTTCGATCGGTGGATCGCGTACGGTGGCCTGTCCGTCGTGATGCGAAGTCAGAGGAACGGTGTCCAGACCTCGGGCCCGACGAGGCCGCAACCGTGGGATGAGGAACACCAACCGGTTTGGCGCCAATATTCCAAGCTCCACACGCAGCTGTATCCGTACATCCAGGCGGCTGCCGAGCACTACTACGCGACCGGAAGGCCGATCATGCAACACCATGTCCTGACGCATCCAACCGATGCCGAAGCGACAGGCCGCGACAACCAGTACATGTTCGGGCCCGGCATCCTGGTCGCGCCGGTGTACACGGAGGGCGCGACCGATCGCGGGCTCTACCTGCCGGAAGGCACGTGGGTCGAGTGGTGGCGCTCGGTGTCCTACGGGGAGGAGGGCGGCACCTTCATCTTGGGCGCGGCCGTACTGCATGACGGCACCCAGACCGTCACAGTCTCGGCGCCCAACCCGGAGATCCCGATGTTCGTCGAGGCGGGCGCCATCATTCCAATGCTTTCACCCGACGTCTTCACCCTTGCCGAGTACGGCGACGATCCCGAGATCATCCACGCTTCCGACCGGGATCACTTGCTCCACGTCCTCGCCTTCCCGCGCGGCGAAACCGTAGGCACCTTCTACGACGACGGCACGTGGACCAGCGCGGAAGCCGACGACTCCTGGACCCTCACGCTCGAAAACAGCAAGGAACGCACCATCCACCTCGAGGCGTCCACGAGCACCCTCGCTGAACCCTTCGACGTGTGCGGCGTCACCCTAGACGGCACCGCACTCCCCGACGACGATTGGTCCTACGACGAATCCACCAACGTCCTAGACGCCACCTACACAACGACGTCCGGAGCTCTCACGGTCACGGGCTGCTGAACCTGCAGGGACCCCGTAAAAAGAGGCTGCCGCCTCTTCACGGGGCTATCGGGATTGCGTGCCTCGCGGCGCGCAATCCCGAGTACACGCAGTCGGCTATCGATAGGCCGCTGACGTATTGGCGGGAACAGATGCCTACGGCATTGCGGCCTGCAGCGTAGAGGCCGGGGACGATGCTGCCGTCTTCGGTTAGGACTTGGCCGGTCTTTTCGTTCACGGCCAAGCCGCCCAGCGTCATCACTGCGCACAGGTGACGCTTCGAGCCGAGGGAGCAGTCGATCGCGTAGTACGGCCCCTCGCGGAATGGGTGAATGCTGTCGCCGGCTTTGGCGAAAGGGTCGGAGGTCTTGCCCTGAGCCGACTTGTTGTAGTCGTTCAGTGTCTTTTGGAGCGCGTCACGGGGTACATCGAGCATCTTGGCGAGGGCGTCGACATCCTCGGCCTTCTTGCAGTTGAGGTAGAGGTTCATCAGGGCGGCCGCCCGCTGAAACCACTGAAGCTTGCCCCGCTGGGACTGCTCGTGCGCCAGCTTCTTGAGGTCTTCGTCGATGATCAGAGTCGCGACGCCGTGGTTCTCCTCGACCATGGCCTCGCCGATTTTTGCGCCGTACCAGAACTCGTTGGCGAATCGCTTGCCCTTGTCGTTGATCAGCACGCCCTCGGCAAAGGCGTTTGGCGGATAGAGAAAACGCCATGCCGACGCCCGGTGCATCTGCTCGAGCTTGCCGCCGACACTTTGGCCCAGTCGAATCCCCAGACCGTCGTCGCCCGCCGTACCCAATGGCATGCCGGGGAGAAACTCGGGCACGTGCTCGGCGACCATCTCACGGTTGAATACGAATCCGCCCGCGGAGAGGATCAACCCTCGACGAGCGCGAATGCGCTTTGACGCCGAATGCTCGTTCTCGATGGTGTCGCACCGACTGCGCAGCCAAGCCGCGAGCCCGGGCGCGATCTTCGCGATGGAGGTCTCCAACTCGTGGAAGCGCCAATGGAGCCCTCGCCAGAAGTCGGAAGGGATGTGCTGATAGTCGGCGCCGACCACTCTGCCCGCTGGGCCGACGATCAGGCGGGTGACCCGCGCTTGAAGCTCGGTCCGCACCCCTTCCGCAATCGCGGTCTGCCGCAAGGGCTCGATGATGCTGGCACCGGGAAATGATCCGCCATCGGGGCGATGCCCTCGCTGCGCCGGCTTTGCGTGCTCACTATAAGGAGGGAAGGTCTCGTTGCCGGAGTAGTAGAGGTGGTATTCGTTCGTTGGGTACGAAGTCTTGACGGGGCAGAGGTTGGGCAAGAACGGAACACCGCGGTCAGCCAACCACTGCACGTTGGCCGCGCTCGTTTCGCAGAAGTCACGCAGTGTCTCCTCGGAAACCGCGTCTTGCACCTCCATCGACAGGTAGCGGTACATGTTCTCCGCGGTGTCTTCGACGCCGGCTTCTCGTTGGATGTGGGTTCCCCCGCCGCCGTAGACTACCCCGCCGCTGATCGTCGTCGCGCCGCCTCCTCCGAAACGGTCTAGAACGACGACATCGACGCCCTGTTCACGTGCTTCAATGGCAGCGGTAATGCCGGCCGCGCCCAGGCCCACGACAACCAGGTCCGCGACGTCATCCCACTGCGCGCTTTCTACATCTTCGACTACGAGTGGCGTCAGGTTGCTCATTTGGACGGCGGAAGCTAGCACGCCGTCCCGAGGTCTGCAGCGACTCATGGAGCTCCCCACCGATCCAAAACAAATCGGTCCTGTCTGCCTGGTCACCGGGGGCAATGGCTACGTCGGCAAACATCTCGTTCGCCGCTTGCTGGAGCTCGGTTGCGAGGTCCGGGCGCTCGATCTTGCACCATTTCAGGGCGACTCGCGGGTGAAGAGCATCGTCGGCGACATACGCCGAATCAGTGATGTCGGCCCGGCTTGTGAAGGCGTCGACACCGTCTTTCACACCGCCGCGATCATCAACACCCTGACCCTCGCGCGTCCGAGCGTTCGCCGGGAGGTGTACGGCGTCAACGTCCACGGTACCGAATGTGTCATCCGGGCGTGTAGGGTCGCTCGGGTGAAGAAACTGATCTTCACCAGCTCGATCACCGTGGCGGTCGATGGCCCGATTCGCGAAGGAGACGAAACCGCCCCCTATGTCGGAACCGATGGTCTGCCGGACCTGTACTCGCAGACCAAAAGCCAAGCCGAAAAGATCGCGCTCGAAGCAGATGACCCGACGGGTCTCCGTACCGCGGCGGTTCGCCCGGGAGGCGTGTGGGGTCCCGGGGAAGGTGCGATGATGGTGCAGGACTTTCTCGAGCACCTCGCCGCTGGTCAGTTCAAGGTGATGATCGGCGATGGCAAGTCGGTAACCGACAACGTCCACGTCGATTCGGTGGTCGACGTGCACTTTCTCGTCGCTCAGAAGCTGACCGATGACCCCGACCTCGTCGCCGGCGAGGCGTATTTCGTGAGCGACGGTGAGCCCACCAACCCGGTCATCTGGTATCGCCCGATCGTCGAAGGGTTGGGTTACACCTGGCCGAAGCTCCATCTTCCTCGCCCGCTCGCGTATGGGTTCGCGTACTTCGGAGAGGTCGCGCACTATTTTGGAGGCCCGTTCCCAACGGTCACGCGGCGCGGAGTGCTGTCGATCTGCCGCGATGCATCGTTCGGCATCGACAAAGCGCGCGCCCACCTCGGCTACGAGCCCCGAACGAGCGCCGCGGAGGGCATCCCCCAGCTGATGCACGAATTCCAGAGCACGCACGATCGCTTGAAGGACGCGCGATGATCAAGCTCATCTATTTGCTCTGGCCGCGCCAACCGATGAAACCAGTGGACCGTCGCATCGCGTTGCTCGAGCAGTGCGCTCCGAAGCTCCTCGAATCGGGGGCGCGTTATCTGTTGATGAACGTCGATGACGACCTCGTCACCGTCCCGTCGCCGACGCCGACCACGAAGCTCACGAATCCCTTTGCCGCCGAAGTCAGCATTTGGGTGGAACGCCTCGATGTCCGTGACGCCCTCGAGAGGATCTTGCTCGACGCGGGCTTCGAGATCGCCGGCTACCGCGTTCGGGAGCACGTCTACACCGATTATGGCGGCAATGAGCACGGAGCGCGCCGCGACTGGCCCGATGGCGAGCGCTCGCCCTACGTCATCTCGGTCACCCCTTTGGACCGCCCGAAACGCATCCCAAAGGATCGGTGGATGCGGCATTGGTTCGATCGACAGGGGCCGATGTCGGAGAAGATGCAGCCACGGGCCCGATACGTTCGGAACGTGGTCGATGAGGTGCTGACGCCCGGCGCGTTCCCATATGAGGGCATCGTCGAGGAGTCCTGGCCATCGCCGGAGCACATGACGAACGCCTACGTCTTCTATGGTGCCCGCAACCGATTCGAGCTCGTGAAGAACATGGCGATCATGATGCAGAGCGTCGCAGCCTTTCTCCCGATTTGGAAAATCACCAGTGTGCCGATGAGCGAGTATTTCATCCGGAGCCCGCACGGCCGAAAGTGAGTTTTGTGCTGGACGGTCGATGCCGTTTTCGGCGATCCTCGCCGCCCAATGCAAACCGATCGACGTAGTTTTCTCAAGCTGTCCGTGGCTGGCGCAGCTGCGCTCTCCACCATGAGCGCGGGCGCAACGTTGTCCGGCTGTACATCGAGCGGGCCTGCGCCCGGAATGAAACGCCTTCGGCCAGAGGATCTGGAGCTCTTGCGGGCGCTCACGCCTGCGGTGATGAAAGGCAAGATCACACCGGACGACACCGAGGCCATCGATCAGACACTGCAGTCGTTCGACACCTTGATGGACGACCTCTCCGATCCCGTCGTTGCGGGGGTACACCAAGCATTCGACGTGCTGAGCTTCGCGCCCACTCGAGGATTGACGACCGGGCAGTGGTCGGCATGGTCCAAGGCTTCATTGGAAGACGCCGAGAGTGCCCTCGCTCGACTGCGCGACAGCGGCATCGGTTTGCTGAACGCGATCTACGCGGCTGTGATCAGGCTGATCATCAGCGCCTGGTACCTCATCCCGGAGAATGCTGCGACGACGGGTTATCCCGGCCCGCCGGAGAAAGTGGTGAACGTCCTGCCCAAGAAGGCGCCGGCCGCGGAGGCAACGCCGTGACCGATCTTTCGACCATCAGATTGGGCAACAGCACCGATCCCTACAACGATGCCGCGGCGCGAGGTTGGGACATCACCGACGCTAGCCAGCTCACGTCGTCGCTCGAGCTCGAAGCCGATGTCGTCATCGTCGGTACGGGCGCCGGTGGAGGCACCGCAGCCGAGACGCTCAGCAAGGCTGGCCTGAGTGTCGTCTTACTGGAGGCAGGGCCGCTCAAAACCTCGAGCCAGTTCGATATGCAAGAGCGCGCCGCCTATCGTGACCTCTACCAAGAGGGCACTGGGCGCGGCACAAAAGACGGCGGCATGGTGATTTTGCAAGGCCGCTCGGTCGGCGGCTCGACGACCGTCAACTGGACGACGAGCTTCCGTACACCCCCGGAAACGTTGAAATTCTGGGGGGAGCACATGGGCGTGAGCGGGTGCTCGGTCGATGAGATGGCGCCGTACTTCGAGCACATGGAGAAGCGGCTCAACATCCACAAATGGCCTCAGGCGCCGAACAACAACAACGCGATGCTGCAGCGCGCCTCCGAAAAGCTCGGTTACCCGTGGGCGACGATTCACCGCAACGTGCGCGGTTGTTTGAATCTGGGTTACTGCGGGCTCGGTTGCCCGGTCGATGCAAAGCAATCGATGCTGGTCACGACGATTCCCGGCGCATTGGATAACAAGGCCAAGCTCATACACCATGCGCGGGTCGTGCGCATCTTGCGTGATGGCGAGGTCGTGAAGGGCGTCGAAGCAGAGGCCCTCACGCCCAACGTGAGGGGCGCGACAGGCCAGACGATCACGGTTCGGGCCACCCGGACGATCTTGGCGGGCGGTGCGATCAACACGCCCGCGATCTTGTTGCGGTCCGACGCTCCGGATCCGCACGGACGGATCGGAAAGCGGACATTTTTGCACCCAACCACGCTGACGATGGCGATCTACGAGGAGTCGATCGACCCGTTCTACGGAGCGCCGCAATCGATCTACTCCGATCACTTCCAGTGGCAGAACGTCCATACGGGGCCAATCGGCTTCAAGTTAGAGGCGCCGCCGCTACAGCCGGCCTTCGCGGCGGGCTTCTACGCCGCGGCGGGCGAAGAGATCACTCAAAGCATGGACAAGCTCAATCACACCCAATGCATGATCGCGCTCATGCGTGACGGTTTTCACGAGGACAGCCAAGGTGGAGCGGTCGAGATCGACGATAATGGAAATCCACTCCTCGACTATCCGATCAACGACTACCTCTTGGAAGGCGTGCGCCGCGCTTTCAACGTGATGCTCGAAATGCAGTTTGCGACGGGCGCCAAGTCCGCGCGCCCAGCACACAAGCAGGCAAAGCACTACATGTCGTGGAAGGAGGCCAAAGCAGCAGTCACCGAGCTCGACGTGGCCGCGCACAAATCGACGATAGGCAGTGCCCACGTCATGGGGGGCTGCCCGATGGGCGACGATCCAAAACGCAGCATCGCCAACACCGACGGCAAGTTCCACCACCTCGACAATCTCTACATCATGGACGGCTCCCTCTTCCCCACGAGCATCGGCGCCAACCCCCAGCTCTCGATCTACGGCCTCGTCTACAAACTCTCGAGCAACCTAGCCACCCAGTTCCAGGCGTAGGCGATAGTGTGGGGGCGGCCAGCCCCGTGGACGATGCGCAGCATCGACTTTACGGGGTGGGGCGGGACAGACTACCGCCGTAGGCGTCCGGCTCTTAGCTGATTGCGTTGAGGAACTCGAGAAGCAACTCGTTAACCGGACCGGGTTGCTCTTGTTGGGCGAAATGGCCGGCGTTGGGGATGAGGTGGGTGCCTCGGAGGTCGGTGAGTCGGTTGGGCATGGTTTGCAGGGACTTGGGGCTGACAATCTGGAGGACCGGGTCCTTTTCGCCGCAGATGAATAGGGAAGGGCATTCGATCTTGGCTCGGCCGTAGTCGGGATCGTGCTCCCAGTTGACGTCCATGGCGCGGTACGAGTTGAGGCCGCCGATGAAGGCGGTCTCGGGTCCCGTTTGCATGTACTCCTCGACCAGGTAGTCGAGGTCCTCTTCGCTCAGCCACGGCCAGGGTAGGGGCTCTTCCGGATCGGCCAAGACATCGAGGTAGCCGGTGCGTTTCGAGGGGAACTTCTTGAAGTCGAGCAAGCTTCCCCGCGCGCTCAAGGCCCAGTAGATGCGTTTCAAGAACAGCCGCGCATTGTTGCCAAGCTCGGCTTCGGCGGGGCCGACCTTTTGGAAATAATGCAGATGAAGGAAGTGGTTCTTCGCGATTGCAGCGTACGTCTCGCTAGGCTTCGGCCCTCTCGGCCGCGCGTCCTCGGGTTTCGCTTCGCCGCCCGACGCCTTCTTCTTACCTCGCGCAAAGCCGGCACCATACGGCACCGCGACCGAGACCACGCCACGGACGCGCTCAGGTGCGTGGAGCGCTGCGGCCCATGCCGCCTGCGCCCCGAAATCATGACCGACAAACACAGCCCGGTCTTCCCCCAGCGCACTGAGCAGGCCTGTGAGGTCGGCGACGATCGTTTGGTTGCCGTACTCAGTCGCGCGAAGGGGCCGGTCGGTTCGACCGTAGCCACGCATGTCGACCGCGATCGCCCGAAAACCGGCGCTCACGATCACGGGGAGCTGATGCCGCCACGAATACCAGAGCCCTGGAAACCCATGACAGAACAGCACGGCCGGCCCTTCTCCCTGGGTCACCGCATGCATCCGAATCCCGTTGGATTCGATCTGCAGATGCTCGACGCTCTTCACCACTGATACGAGCCGCTCGTTACGGCTTCGCAGCCTCCGCGACGGCCTCGACCAGGCTCTTCGAGAACATCCGCCCGGTCAGCTTGTCGCGAACCTTCTTGTCCGCGGCGTCCCACTCGGCTTTGGCGTCACCCGCTTCGACGGGAATGATGCCCTTCTTCAAGATGACGTCATAGGCCTTCTGGTCGTCCTTGCGAATGACTTTGTTGAGGAGCTCGTGCGCGCGGGCGGACGTGCTGTCGAATACCTCTCGGAGGTCGGGCGGGAGCTCGTCGAGCTTGTCTTTGCGCATCATCGTGCCGCCCACGATAATCGCCGAGTTGTGCGCGGTCATGTACTTCACCCGCGTGTACCATTGGAACGCAACCGCAGTGATGGCAGAGGACGAGATGACGTCCACCATGCGGGTCTGAAGGGCCGGATAGACCTCGGGCACGCCGAGCCGAACCGCGCTTGCACCAATGACCTGATAGAACTCGACGAAGATCGGGTCGTCTTTCCACGCCCACGGGCGCATGGCCTTGATGTCGGATGGCCGCACGATGGGTTTTACTGAGAACAGCCGAGTCTTGCCGGCATCACCCCAGCCGACCAGCTCGAAGCCCTCCTTGTCGAACATGCCCTCGAACTCGGCGGCCATCTTTACGCGCGCCCGATCGAGCTTCTCATAGGTCTCGAGGAGGCCGGGTAGCACTAGGACGTTCATCGCCGGGACCAGCAAGCTCATTCCCGTCATGGTGACGACGCCGCCGTCGAGTTGACCGACGCGCATCTTACGGACGAAGTCTCGTTCGTCACCCTGAGAGCCGCCTGGATAGAAGCGCATCTTGAGCTTGCCGTCGGTTTTTTCTTGGAGCGTCTGGTTCCACGCGTTGAGGACTTTCATCCACGACGAGCCGGCCGGAGCGAGCGAGGCGATCCGCAGGGTGTAACTCTCCTCGGCCTTGGTGGCCGTGGTGGTCCCTGGCAGCGCAAACGCGGCAACTAGAAGCAGCAAAATTGGTACGAAACGACGATTCATTCTCCAAAACCTTTCACGTCGCGTGAGAGCCCGCCGAGAGTCACAAGGAACTTCCCCCTCGTCAACACGAACTATCCGCTTTCCGAGCATTCCGGGCACTTCTTTCCTCGAACCATGCGACGAGCCGAGCGAGGAATTTACTCAACGCGGGGCCACCCGAGGCCAGGATTGACTACCTTTCGGGCCTACCTCGGCGTGCTATGTGCTCGATCGATGGTCCTAGACATCGTCGAGAATCGCGACAGTACGGCCCGCGACCATCTGGCGAACGAACGGACGTTTTTGGCCTGGGTGCGGACCGCGTTGGGCCTGGTCGGCCTGGGTGTTCTGCTCGAACGGCTCGGGGCCGGGGGCGAGACGATTGCAGTGGCCGCCGGCGTCGGCTTCATCAGCTTCGGCGGGCTGTCGCTGATCTACGCGGTGAGCCGTTACCTCTGGGTGGCGCGAAACCTCGAGCGCGGAATGTTTCCGGTGGCGATCAGGGGGCCGATCGTGGTGGCCGTTGGCGCACTGCTGGTCGTCGCCGGAGCCATGCTCTACGTGCTGCTTTTGCACTAGGTGGTGGGAGGGGTGATTGCGTGGTTTGGTTTAATTACCCCGCCCGCCCACCCCCACCCGTAGTCCTCCCTGCCGCGGCAATCGCTTCGCTCTGCCTTGGCGGCGCTTTGCGCCGGGCTTCGCCCTTCGGGCTCGCACTACCGCCTGCCGAAGGCGTACAGTGTCAGTGCGAAGCCCCGTGGTGACGAAGTCACTTTACGGGGTCAGTGCCAGCGTCAGTGCCAGTGTCGGCGCCTAGCGTTGCGGCAGCACCACGGTGAACACCGTCCGCCCCGGCCTCGACTCCACGTCGATTCGCCCGCCGTGCTCCGTGACGATCCTCTGCGTGATCGCCAAGCCAAGCCCAGTCCCGCCTTCCTTCCGGGTGTAGTACGGCTCGAAGATCGCTTCGGCCTGATCGGCGGGGATACCCGCTCCGTTGTCTTCCACTTGGATGTACACGGTGCCGGCCCTCTCCTCGACGCTCAGACCGACCGCGCCGCCGCCTCTAGGATACGCTTCGCGGGCGGCGTCGCGCGCGTTCTGTAGCAGGTTGTGCAGTACCTGGGTGATCTGATCGGCGTCGACCCGCGATTCGACTGGTAGCGCTGGAAGGTTGGCTTTGACCGGTGCCTCGTCCTCTGCGTGGAGCGATGCGGCCTGTGCGACTATCTCCCGAAGATCGACCTTTCTGAGCTTCGGCGCAGGGAGACGCGCGAATCGGCTGAACTCGTCGACGATGCTCCGTAGCCGCTCCACCTCTTGGAGAATGGTCTTCGTCGACTCATCGAACATCGCATCGAACTCTTCGTGCGACTGCTCGCGCGCCTTGCGCAGCGTTTCGATCGAAAGCCGAATCGGCGACAGCGGGTTCTTGAGCTCGTGCGCTAGGGTCCTTGCGATCTCCTGCCACGCTGCGATCCGTTCGGTCTGTCGGAGCTGTTCTTTCGCATCTCTCAAGTCGCGTGTCATGCGGTTGAACGCCGTCGCGGTGGCAGGAAACGCTCCCCCTGAGCCGTCGCGCAGCGTCGTGTCGAAGTCACCCCGGCCGACTCGGGTCGCGGCTTCGGTGAGCTCGTCCACCGATGATTGCAGCCAGCGATTGAGGTACCCACCAAAGAGCAGTGCGAGCCCCAGCGCCAAGATGGCGACACAGGCGATCCACAAGAGAAGCGGTGGTCCTCGCCGGTCGAGCGTGGGGCGCCAAACCAGGACGCTCGCCAGAACGCCCTCGGCATCGACCAGCTCGATCACGACTTGGTCTCGCCTACCGGCCTCGCCGGTGAAGGCGAGCTGCTTCGGATCGAGATTGCGAAGCTCGGAGAAACGGTGCCCGCCGATCACGGTCACCCGCGCTCCTCCGCGTGCGATCGAGCATGACCGTACCAATAACCTCTGATGCTCCTGGTCGCCCAGCAGCAGCGCGAAGGCACGGTCCCCCGCGCTCCGCGCCTGGCGGGTGAGCTCCGCGCCGTCATCACCGAGAATCCCGTGGCGGTGCCCCGTCGCGATGATCTCACCACTAAGCGAGTCCAGCACCCATAGTGCCTGAAGCCCCGCGGCTTCCATCGACCCGCGAAACAAGCGGTCGTAGTCGAGCTCCAGGGGCGTCTCGTTGCTCCGGTCGTCGAGCAGCCTGTCGAGTGCCAGATCATCCCGGCAAAGGCGGCTCACCGCAGCTTTGCGTTGCTCGTCGAGCTCATGCAGCTGCTTGCCGACCATCTCCGCTTCGTCCGTCCCGGCCCCAGCACCCCACTGTGACACGCCGAGCCAGACGATGGCGGTCAGCGCGACCGGGAACGTGGCGACCAGAGCAAACAGAATTACGACGCGGGTGCCAAACCGATTCATGGCGCGGCCACGCCGCCGAGAACCCGCTCCTCGCGCGGGATCGACGGGGTTTCCGTGGAAGCGCTCCCGCCTTCTTCGTCGAACTGCTCCATCAAGAACAGGTTCGGGTCGGCGACGTCGGGTGGCCGCGCCACCTCGACGGGAGCGGTTCCCGAGAGGAACACTTCTTCGAAAGCGTCCTCCTGGCCCTCGTATGCGAGCAGGCCGGATGCGGGATCGATGCGGGCCACGATCACGCCGCTCGGCATCGCGAAGTCGGTTTCCTTCGGTGTCTTATCCGCCGCCTCCATGACGTCGATCCAAATTGGCAAGGCGGTCCTCGTGCCCGTTTCGCGCTTGCCGAGCGATCGTTGGTCGTCGAAGCCAACCCAAACCCCAGCGACGACCGAGGGTGAGTAACCGACAAACCAAGCGTCCCGAGCCTCGTTGCTCGTGCCCGTCTTACCCACCACCGCGCGCTCGAGGCGTTGCGCCGGTATGCCCGTGCCTTCGGTGACGACGCTCCGAAGCATGCTCGTCATCACGTACGCTTCGCCCGGAGTCATTACGTCGCGAGCCGGCTCGCCAGGCTCTAGCAGCACGCGCGTCCCATCGGGAGCGATGATCTTGGTCACGATGCGCGTCGGCGCCCAGCGGCCTCCCGCCGCAAATGTGGCATAGGCATTGGCAAGCTCGATCGGCTTCACCCCGCTTGCCCCAAGCGCGAGCGCCATGTCTTCCTCGAGCTTGGTGGTGATGCCGTCCTGCCGAGCAAACTCCGCCACGTCCTGAACGCCTATGTCTTCCACGACACGAATGGCGACCATGTTGATCGAGCGCGCAAGGGCCTGGCGCAGCCGAACCGCGCCCTGGTAGTTCCACTGTTCGTAGTTGCGCGGCTTCCATTCCTCGTACACCGCCGGCGCATCGACGACCAACGAAGCCGCCGTGAACCGGCGTGACTGAATCGCACGCGCGTACACGATCGGTTTGAAGGCGCTCCCCGGCTGACGAATCGCCTGCGTCGCCCTGTTGAACCCACTCACCGCAGCATAGCTACCCACCAGCGCAAGCACGGCGCGCGAGCGAGGCTCGATGGCGACCACGGAGCCCTCAGGACCACGTTCGAGCCGAGTGACCGCGGGATCCTCTTCGGTACCCATCTGCGTGATCGACACCGGAACGAGGTCGCCCTGCTTCACGAAAGCCGAGGCCGGACGGTCGTTTGGGTTGTATCGAGCTGCGTCCCGCATCCGAAGCACGGCTCGGTGACCTGCGACGTCGAGCCGGATCTTTTCGCTCTCGTCGTCGGCCCCGGTCACCTGAGCGATGTACGTGCGGCCCATTCGCAACGAGTTGCTCGGCTTGGTCGCCTTGGGTCCGCGCTTTCGCTTCGTTCGGCGAAACGGTCCTTGGTACCCCTGTCGCTCATCGACCGCGCGCAGCCCGCGTTGCAGTGCCGCGCGTGCTCGCGTCTGCAGCGACAGATCGATTGTTGTGTGGATCTCGTAGCCGCCCACGCCGAGCGCCTCATCACCGACGGCTGCGCGTAGGGCATGCCGCGCGATAGCCAACACCTCGGGTGCGCTGCCGGATCCCTCGGGCAGCGGAGTTGGCTCGACCTTCTCCTTTCGGGCCGCGGCGATCGCTTCCTCGCTCAGGTCCGGCCAGTAGACATCCCGCTTTGCCTCCAATTGCGAGAGAACATAGCTCTGGCGCCGCTTCGCCGCTTCTCGGTTGACTCGAGGCGAAAGGCGCGAAGGCGCCTGCGGAATGCCTGCCATCATGGCCGATTCGGCCAAGGTCAGGTCGCTCGCATTCTTCTCGAAATAGTATCGCGCCGCTTCCTGGATTCCGTAGCGCCCATGACCAAAGTTCACGTGGTTGAGGTAGAGGTGCAGGATCTCGTCCTTGGAGAGCTCGTTCTCGAGGCGCCGCGCCAAGATGAGCTCCCGCACCTTTCTCGAGATCGTGCGTTCGGGCGTCAGGAGCATCAGTTTGACCACCTGCTGGGTGATCGTGCTTCCGCCCTGCGCGGCGCGCCCCGCGATGACGTCTCGGCCGACGGCGCGCAGGATGCCGTTATAGTCGAGCCCCTCATGCTCGTAGAAGTCGGCATCCTCGGCGGCGAGAACCGAGAGAACCACGTTTCGCGGAACTTTCGACATCGGAATCACGGTCCGGCGCTCTCCGAAAATCTCGCCCATGACCTTCTTGTTGCGGTCGTACACGCGCGTGGTCTGCTGCGGCTTGTAGTCGCGCAAGGAGCTGACCGACGGAAGATCGCGGCTGAAGTACGCATACGTCCCCAACACCAGCAGTGCGCCGACCACGAGTGCAGCGCCGATCAACTTGGGAAGCATCGAGCCGCTGCTCCGTCCCCGCTTCCTGCGCTTGCTCCCCTTGCGCTTTTTCTTTTGGGTTCGCTTCCCTGCCATCTCGTCCGTCGCGTCCGTCGGCGCCTATAGCATCCCCTGCTTGGCGCCTTCCCCCTAATTCATGACAGTTGGGAGCGCCTAATCATTCCCGCGGGATTTCTCGAGGATTTGGGCGGCGTTCTTCACTGAATTCATTAGGAATCTCGCCTTGAGCTCCCGTCGTCGTTCGGCCGGAAGCCCAGGCCTGCCATCGCGTGCAAGCGTCTGCATCGCGATCGCCGCCGCGACCGAGACATTGAGGCTCTCGACGAAGCCGCGCATTGGGATCGAAAACGTCCCATCGGCAAGGCTCCTCAGCTCGGGCGACACGCCGCGGTGTTCGTTTCCGAACACCACCGCCAGACGAGGTGTGTCGTGCAAGTCTTCGGGCTGTGTGTTGGATTCCATGGCGGCGATGTAGATCGCGTAGCCGTCCTTCTTCAAGCGTCGTGCACACGCTTCGGCGTCTTCATACCGAATGACATCCAACCACCGGTGCGTTCCTTTCGACACCCCCCGGGACGCCCGAAATCCGCGCTCGCCAACGATCACGTGCACCGTCTGCACCCCAAACGCATCGGCGCTACGGAGCACAGCGCTCGAGTTGTGCGGGTCGATGATGCGGTCCAGCACCAAGACCAAGCTATCGGTCCGACTCCGAATCACATCTTCGATCCGGCTCAGGCGCTCGGGAGTGACGATCGGCGATAGCGTGTCGATCACCATCTCGGCGGACCGTTCCAACGGGGGAGGGCCCTCGATTTCAATCACGTCCGGGTCGTCGGAGCGCACCTATTGTGCGGTCTTCTTCGGGTCGACGATGACTCCAACGACGAGGGTTCCGCCCTGATAGCTTTGCCCAGCGACGAAAAACGGATCGCCGGCGGAGGCCACGACCTGCAGGAGCGGCAGATAGTCTGACTTGTCCGGCCGGTTGATCGCCGCCCTCACCTTGTAGCGCCCATTGGGCATCACCCGAAGCAGGGTCAGCTTCACCCTGCGGCCATTCGGCAATGACACCAAGGCGTCCTTGCCCGGGGTCAGCGTCAGCTTCGGTCGGGACAAGATCTTCATCGAGCGGAAGGCATTGAACGGCGGCCTCCGAAGGGCGGTCAGCTTCTTGAGCTGCGGGTCGACCTCGCCGGCCTCCTCCTTTGCGAGCACAACCAGCACCTCGGCCGGCACCTTCGATGTCGAGGCGGCGCGATCGGATTTCACCAAAGAGCTGCTCTGAGCGGACGCCCCGGAAGCCCTAAAGACCACTGCACAACTCAACAAGACGGTGATCACCAGCAAGTGTCGAATGAGACTCATGGAAGCCCTACCTCTTCATCATCGATCCAAACCACGGCCAGCGATTCGCCGGCGCCGCCCTCGACCTCGAAAATCGTCCCCGTGTTGGAGCCAAAGTCGACTTCGAGCACCTCGGAACCACGCACCACGGGAACCGAGTCTACCGTGGGTTCACCGGGCCATGCCATCACGGCCAAGAAGATCGCCGCAGCCGCGGCAAACCCGGTGGCTACGCCGCCCCACACCCGGCGCTCGCGCTTGCCGGGCACCACGCGCAACGCGGGCTGCTCCCGCTCCGGCTGCTCGATCGGGACCACCGGCGCGCTGATCTCGGCCTCGATCCGCGCGAAGAGCGCGTCGGAGTTGATCTCCCCGGCCCAGTCCTCCGAAACGCTCTTCATCGCCTCGCGGAGCTGCTCCCACTCACGCAACCGCGCCATACCCTCCGGCGAGCCCTCGAGGCTACGGCGCACCGCGGCCTCCTCTTGCGGAGCGAGCTCTCCGTCGAAGAACATCTGAAGCTTCTGGTCTTCTGTCTTCGGGCTTTCCATGGCTAATCCTCGGGAACCGCCTCCCCCGAAAGATAGGGGGCAAGTGCGGCCTGCATCTTCTTTCTAGCGTGAAACAAGCGGCTCATGACCGTCCCTTTGGGGACTTCCAGGGCTTCGGCCATCTCTTCGTAGCTCATGCCTTCGATCTCTCGAAGCACGATCACCGCGCGGTGGTGCTCCGGCAGCTCTTGAAGGGCCGCCTGAATTGCGCCCCCAAGCTCGCGCCGTAGCGCCGCCTTTCCAGGGTTGGAGTTCGTGACGCTCGGCACCAGCGCGCCGTCCCCCGCGACCTCGCTCTCTTCATGAAGTGCGCGCTCGTCGAAGTCGAGGCTCCTCCGCCTGCTGGTGCGTCGAACGTGATCGATGGAGACATTCATGACGATGCGATAGAGCCAAGTGTAGAAGCTCGAGCTCCCTTGAAACTTGTGTATGTTTTTGTGGACCTTGACGAAAGCCTCTTGAACGGCATCCAGAGCATCATCTTCGTTCTTGACGACGCCCATGGCCACGGCAAACGCTCGACGATGATACTTGTCGAACAGCATTCGAAAAGCCGCTGTATCTCCTGCTTGTACGCGTTGTACCAGGTCATGATCGCCCTTCTTGGAGGATCCGTCTGAGGACTCCTCAGATTTGGACGCGCTGGACAGCGGTTGATTCACCCAAGATCCTCGACGTTTTCAAGGGGTTAGTCGACGTCGCGACCCACGGCAGATGGTCTACGCGCAAAACACGATCAAGGCCAGCTTTCGACTTCGCGCCGTCCCGGGAATCCCGGTTTTTGGCTGGTTTTCGAAAGTCAGACAGCTACCTTCAGCTGGTGCTGGACCTGAGCTCTCTGAATTCTCGTCAGCGCGAAGCAGTCGTTCACGAGGGGGGGCCGCTCGTGGTCTTCGCCGGCGCTGGCAGCGGCAAGACGCGCGTGATCACGTTTCGCGTCGCGCACCTGATCTCGACGCACGACGTGGCGCCTTGGAGGATTCTCGCGGTCACGTTCACCAACAAGGCGGCTGGCGAGATGCGAGAACGCCTGTTGAGCTTGCTCGGTGAGCAGGGCGCCGCCATTCAAGTGGGCACCTTTCACGCGACTTGCGCCCGGTTGCTTCGGCGCCACGGAGAGAGCTTCGGGATCTCCAAGGACTTCACGATCTACGATGACCAGGACCAGCTGGCGTTGGTCAAGCGCGTGCTGCGCGACTTGGGGCTCGACGAAAAGCGATATCAGCCGAAGGCGATGGCCGGTCGGATCAACCGAGCCAAGCAAGAGGTCCAGGGGCCTGACGACATTGAGACGCCCGATTCCTGGGCGGAGGTCGTGCGCCGTGTGTACGCGACTTACGAGGAGCGGCTTCACCAAGCCAATGCGCTCGATTTCGGTGACTTGATCTATCGGACGGTTCGGGCGCTCGAATCGGACGAGGCCTTTCGCGATGCCGTGGTTGGTCGCTTCTCGCACGTGCTCGTCGACGAGTTCCAAGACACCAATCACGCGCAGTTCCGGTTGGTGCGGTTGCTGTCCGAGGGGCATCGAAATCTGTGCGTCGTTGGTGACGACGATCAAAGCATCTACCGATGGCGCGGCGCCGATCGCCGCAACATCCTCGATTTCCGCGCATCATTCCCAGACGCCACCCTCGTCAAGCTCGAACAGAACTACCGCTCGACGAAGCGAATCCTCCGTGCCGCCAACGCGGTGATCGCGCGGAACACCGATCGGGAGCCGAAGGAGCTTTGGACCGACAACCAGGAGGGTGATGCGATCCTGGTGGTTCGAACCATGGACGAGCGCGACGAGGGGCGTCTCGTGCTGCGGGGCGTCCGCGAGCTTCTCTCTCAAGGGCACAGCCTTTCCGACGTCGCGGTGTTCTATCGAACCCACGCTCAGTCGCGCGTCATCGAAGAGTCCCTCCGAAGCGCGAACATCGGTTACCGCATCGTCGGCGGGATGCGCTTTTACGATCGCGCGGAGGTGAAAGACCTGCTCGCGTATCTGCGCGTGATGACCAACCCCGCCGACGACATGAGCCTGCTGCGAATCATCAACACGCCGAGCAGAGGGATCGGCAAGACGACGATCACGCGGCTTCTGGACTTCGCGGCGCAGTACGGGAGAAGCCTCTCGGAGCTCCTCGACGACGATGCCACTCTGGCCCAGTTCGGCAGCGCCGCCCGCAAGCGTCTCGGAGCGTTCCGTGGCCTCATGTCTTCCTTGCGCGACGTCGGAGCCTCGGGGGCGCCTCTCGGAGAGATCGGCGCAGAGCTCGTCAACCAGAGCGGATATGCCGAGATGCTTCGGCACGACGACACGCCCGAGGCCGATGCCCGATTTCAGAACATCCAAGAGCTCGTGGCCTCGATGGACGAGTTCGAGCGCGAGCGTACCGAGGCCACTCTTGCCGATTTCCTCGAGAATGTGTCGCTGCACACCTCGGCCGACGAGCAAACCGGCGGTGCGCTCGCCGGAGGGCGCTCTACCGCCGGGGATCGGGTCACCTTGATGACCGTCCATGCCGCCAAGGGCTTGGAATTTCCAATTGTGATGGTGACCGGTCTCGAAGAGCAGGTGTTTCCTTTCAAAGGGATCGACCCTTGGGAGGACCCGGACGAGCTCGAAGAGGAGCGCCGCCTCGCGTATGTGGCGTTCACCCGCGCCGAGCAGCGGCTCGTGCTGAGCTTTGCCGCGGTCCGAAGGATCTTCGGCCAGCAACGCGTCGGAATTCCCTCACGCTTCTTGACCGAGCTCCCCAGCGAGGACACCGAATGGATCGGTGCGCGCTCGAGCTCACCTGCGCGCGCGTCAGCCCCGGAGGCGCCTCGCCGAGACCCCAACGACAGCTACGTGGACTACAGCGAAGGTTCCGACCTCTCCGACCTAGAAGGCCTACGGCGCGGCGTGCAGGTTCGGCACCCAAAGTTCGGAGTCGGTGAGGTGACAGAGGTGATGCAAGGATCACCGCCGCGGGTATCGGTGCACTTTCCGGGGTGGGGTACGCGGAAGATCATCGCGTCGTACTTGGAACCGGCTTAGGCGCTCGCGTGGGGGCGGCGGGGTGGGGATGAAGGGTCCGTGCTCCGCGATAGCACCTCGCCCAGGCACCGTACAAACAGCGCCGGTTTAGTTACACCGCCCGCGCTGGTTTGGTTACACCACCCGCCCACCCCCACCTAGGCGCTCGTGTGGGGGCGGCGGGGTGGGGATGAAGGGCCCGCACTGCGCGTAACCGCCTGGCGAGTCGCCGTAAGAAACAGCGTCAGTGTCGGTGGCTTTGGAGGGGGGTTGGTGGGTTGGTGACCTGGTTTGGTTTAATTACA
>Ga0209456_10000617_pt1 | contig 18883 bp, 10 predicted proteins | sample COG_11_FD_184755 | JGI IMG/M metagenome (GOLD analysis project Ga0209456, IMG submission 184755) | Pelagic marine sediment microbial communities from the LTER site Helgoland, North Sea, for post-phytoplankton bloom and carbon turnover... | ecosystem: Environmental > Aquatic > Marine > Neritic...
GTAGAATGACTTTTATTAAATGCATAGGAAGCAAAAGCTTCCCAGTCTTTCCAGATCTTCTCTAAAATTTCTCTTGGATGGCCATTTTTTTCGCCCCCGTCAAGGAACTGTGGCTTTAGTTTCTGAAGTAGGGTAAATATTTTTTTACCCATAGCTTTTCTGAGAACATCAGCGTCACCTTTCGAAAACCCAGCAAGCTTTTGTGATAATAACATCACCTGTTCCTGATAAACGGTTATTCCGTAAGTTTCTTTAAGGTTTTCCTCCATAACCGGGAGGTCATAGGCAATTTCCTCATCGCCATTCTTCCGCGCTATAAAACTGGGGATATACTCCATTGGTCCCGGACGGTAGAGTGCATTCATGGCTATTAAGTCATCAAATACAGAGGGCTTCAGATCTTTCAGGTGCTTCTGCATTCCTACAGATTCATATTGAAATATGCCAACCGTATCCCCTCGCTGAAATAGCTCATAAGTGGCTGTATCATCCAGGGGAAATTCATCCGGATCTAGTTGAATATTATGCCTGGCTTTTACAATTTTAACGGTATCTTTTATTAAGGTCAGTGTTTTCAGACCCAGGAAATCCATTTTCAATAAGCCTGCATTCTCAACCACAGAATTATCAAATTGGGTTACATAAAGGTCAGAATCTTTAGCCGTGGCAACGGGTACAAAATTAGTTATATCATCAGGAGTAATGATTACCCCACATGCATGGATTCCGGTATTGCGCAAAGATCCTTCTAATACCCTGGCCATTTTCACTGTTTGTGCCTCTAAATCATCTCCTTCCGATATATTAAGCAGATTATTTACTTTCTCCAATTCGTCAGAGCGAAACCGCTTTTTAAGATCAGCTTCGGGTACGCCAAATATTTTGCTCAATTTAGACATATTGGGAATCAATTTTGCAATACGATCCGCATCATTTAAAGGCAGGTCAAGAACTCTTGCGGTATCTCTGATAGAAGATTTTGCAGCCATGGTACCATAGGTAATAATCTGAGCTACCTGGTTAGCCCCGTATTTATTGATGACATAATCCATAACTTTTGCGCGCCCTTCATCATCAAAGTCAATGTCTATATCAGGCATTGAAACCCTATCTGGGTTTAGGAAACGCTCAAACAGGAGGTCGTATTTTAAAGGATCAATATTGGTTATCCAAAGACAATAGGCTACCACAGAACCGGCGGCAGATCCTCTTCCGGGACCCACAGAAACGTCCATATTTCTCGCTTCCCTGATAAAATCCTCTACAATTAAAAAATAGCCGGGATAACCAGAATTCTCTACTGTTGTTAATTCAAAATCAATGCGCTCCCCAATCTCATCTGTAATCTCGCCATATCTTTTTTTGGCGCCTTCATAGGTGATATGTCTGAGATAGGCATTTTCACCGCGTTTTCCTCCGTCTGCTTCGTCCTCCTTAATCTTAAATTCAACTGGAATTTCAAACTCGGGTAACAGTACATCCCTAGCCAGTTCAAAAGTTTCAATTTTGTTTACTATTTCCTGAATATTCAGAATAGATTCAGGAATGTCTTTAAACAATTCCTTCATCTCAGACCCACTCTTAAAGTAGTACTCCTGGTTGGGCAGGCCATACCTGTAGCCCCGGCCCCTGCCAATTGGCGTGGCTTGTTTCTCACCATCCTTCACACAAAGCAAAATATCGTGTGCATCTGCATCTTCCTTTGAACAATAATAAGTATTGTTGGTGGCTACTAATTTTACCTGATGTTTTTTGGCAAATTCAACCAATACTTTATTAGCTCTTTCTTCATCTTCCTGACCATGCCTCATTATTTCAAGATAGAAGTCATCTTTAAAAATAGATTTCCACCACAGTAAAGCCTCTTCTGCCTGATTTTCACCAATATTTAATATTTTGGAAGCTACCTCACCATAAAGATTTCCGCTGAGGACAATGATATCATCTTTGAATTGGGCAATAATACTTTTATCAATTCTGGGAACATAGTAGAATCCATCGGTATAAGCAAGAGAAGACATTTTTGCCAGGTTGTGATAACCGTTTTTATTTTTAGCCAGCAACACCATCTGATATCCATAATCCTTTACATTTTTATTAGAATGGTCATCACAAACAAAAAATTCGCAACCAATAATTGGTTTTATAAAATTTCTTTGAATGGTGTCTTCATTTTCAGTTTCCTTAGCCTTATCTTCTTCTACCATTTTATTGTGGGCCTTAACCTCTTTGACAAAATGAAAAGCACCCATCATATTGGCGTGATCTGTTAGTGCTACAGCAGACATCTTGTTCTCAGAAGCACTTGCAACCAGATCCTTTATTTTAATGGTAGACTGCAGTACAGAAAACTGAGAGTGGTTATGCAGATGTATAAATTCTGCATCTTCAAGTGACTTTATATTTTTGCTCAGGTCCTCCTCGGAAACATCTATAATATCTAAATTTTTCAGATGTTTGGCTATTTTTTCAGAGGCCTTCTTTAAGTTAATATGTTTTAAACCTATAAATTGAATTTCCTGTGGGTTGGCTTCGGTAAATTTTTCAAAATAATCTGGTTGTACATCCAATTGTTCTTTGGCGTATTGCTTTCTTCTTACGAGTTCCAGAAAACAACGGGTAGTTGCTTCCACATCTGCTGTGGCATTGTGCGCTTCAGCAAAGGGAGTTTTAAACAAATATTGATGAAGCTCAGTTAGCGTAGGAAGCTTAAACTTACCACCTCGTCCTCCAGGAAGTGCACAGAGTTTGGCCGTATGTTCGGTACATGTGTCCAGAACAGGTAATTCTCCTAGCAACGTTTTTAGATCTGCCCGATAAAATTCAGCCCCCATAATGTTAATATCAAAACCAACATTCTGGCCGACAACAAATTTAGTTTTAATTAGTATGTCATTAAATTTCTTCAATACTTCTGCCAAAGGACTTCCATTCTTCTGGGCTAGTTCAGTGGAAATTCCGTGAATTTTTTCCGCGTCATAAGGAATGTTAAAGCCTTCAGGCTTAATCAGGTAGTCCTGCTGGTCTAATAAATTTCCCAGGGCATCATGCAATTGCCAGGCAATTTGAATGCAACGAGGCCAATTGTCCGTGTCACTAACCGGAGCATCCCACCGCTTTGGCAGACCAGTAGTTTCCGTATCAAAAATGAGGTACATATTTGTTTGGTTTCAACTTGAAAAAAAGTAGCTAAAAATAATCAAAAACAAAATTAAGAAACAGCAGAGTTTTCACGAGTTATTAACGCCAGTGCAGATGTTATTTTTTAAGTACTTTAGAGAGATATATTTTTAAGACTTTCAAACGCTAAATAAAAATGAAACTTCAGATCAAATTGTCAAATTTACTACTGATTTTGAATGTCTTGATTTGCTCATCAGTTATACAAAAATCCCTAGGGCAAGATAAGAATAATCGGCCACCCAACTTTATCATAATTTTTGCAGATGATCTTGGTTATGGAGATCTTGGGGTTTATGGCCATCCTACTATTCAAACGCCTAACCTGGACCGGATGGCATACGAGGGTCAAAAATGGACTAATTTTTATGCGGCGGCCAGTGTTTGTACTCCAAGCAGGGCGGCGTTACTTACTGGAAGATTAACAGTAAGAAGTGGCATGTCTAGTAATAAAAGAAGAGTGCTTTATCCGAATTCCAGCAAGGGTTTGCCTGCAACTGAAATCACCCTTGCCGAACAGCTTAAGCAGGTGGGTTATAAAACCGCATGTATAGGAAAATGGCATTTAGGGCATAAGGAGCAATACCTCCCAACCAACAATGGTTTTGATTATTATTATGGAATTCCATATTCCAATGACATGAATATGGTGGTTGATATTCCTTATTGGGAGTATTGGAAACAACCCAATGAAGCTATTAAAACAACTCATTTTAATGTTCCATTAATGCGGAATACAGAGATCATAGAACGTCCGGCCAATCAGAATACCATTACCGGCAGATATACCGATGAAACTATTTCATTTATAAAGAAAAACAAGGAAAACCCATTTTTTATATATTTAGCGCACAACTTACCCCACATACCCTTATTTGTATCAAAGAAATTCAAAGGCAAAAGTAAGCGGGGGCTATACGGCGATGTACTAGAAGAAATTGACCATGGTGTTGGTAAAATAATTGCCGTTTTAAAGGAAGAAGGCCTCGAAAATAATACAATAGTTGTCTTTACTTCCGATAATGGTCCATGGCTCAGCTTTGAGCTTAATGGGGGTAGTGCCGGAGTTTTAAGAGCCGGAAAAGGAACAACATGGGAAGGCGGTATGAGGGAACCAGGAATTTTCTGGGGGCCGGGCTTAATTAAACCAGGATTGATAATCGGACTTGGTTCTACGATGGATCTTTTTACTACTTTTAGCAGTTTGGCTGGAGCCAAAATTCCAGGCGACAGAATAATTGATGGGTACGATTTAAGTGAAACTTTGCTGCATGGGAAACCAAGTCCGCGGGAAAAGCTTTTTTATTACAGGGGAACCGATCTTTATGCCGTGCGTTTAGGAGATTACAAGGCACATTATATTACCGAGGGAGAATATGGCCAATTTGGTAAAAAAGAAGCGCACAACCCTCCAATTTTATATAATTTAAGTACTGATCCGGAAGAGCGATTCGATATAGCCAATGAAAATCCGAATATCATTAAAGAGATTAATTCACTTATTTCTCAACACAGATCCAAATTGGTATTAGGTCAGGATCAATTGGTAGAAATAGAATAAAAGGAATTAGTTTAAAAGTATTGGTGGTTTATAGAAAACACTTATATTTGCACCCCATTTTAAGGGGAAAAAATAAAGAATTAATAATCGAGGGTCGGGCACCCTACAAAATTAATGTGATATGCCAGTTAGAATTAGATTACAAAGACACGGAAAAAAAGGAAAACCATATTATTGGGTAGTAGCAGCAGATGCACGCTCAAAAAGAGATGGCAAGTTTCTTGAAAAATTAGGAAGCTACAACCCAAACACCAATCCTGCTACCATTGAATTAAACATTGATAATTCTGTTCAATGGCTGGTAAACGGAGCTCAACCTTCAGATACTGCCAGAAGAATTTTATCTTATAAAGGAGTTTTATACAAGCATCATTTATTAGGTGGTGTTCGAAAAGGTGCTTTGACGGAAGAACAAGCAGAATCAAAATTTAATGCCTGGGTTGAAGAAAAAGCAAAGACTATTGCAAAGAAAGAGGCAGGATTAGATAAGGAAAAGGCTGATGCAAAAGCAAAAGCATTAGAAGCTGAAAAAGAAATAAACGAAAAACGAGCTTTAGCTGCGTCAGAAGCATTAAATGAAGATGCTGAAGCAGAAATAATTGAAGAGGCAATTGTTGTTACTGAAGAGGCCGGAGCTAAAGCAGAAGTAACTGAAGAAGCTAGTGCTGTTGCCGAAGAGCCAGTAGCTGAAGAAGTTGTTAAGGAAGAAGCTGCAACTGAAGAAGTTGTAGCGGAAGAATCTGCTACCGAAGAAGTTGCAGAGGAAGCTGCTCCCGTAGCTGAGGAAGTTGCAGAGGAAGCTGCTCCTGTTGCTGAAGAAGAAGTTGCCAAAGAGGCTTCTCCTGCTGTTGAAGAAGAAGTTGCCAAAGATGCTGCTCCTGTTAAAGCAGAAGATGCTGCTACAGAAGGGGACACGGAAGAAAAGCCAGCTGCTTCTGATAAGAAAAAATAATTTTTAGAACGAAATGCAAAAGGAAGATTGTTTCTACCTGGGCAAAATCGTTTCAAAACATAGTTTTAAGGGTGAGGTACTTGTTAAACTCGATACCGATGAGCCCGGGATATACGAAAACATGGAATCAGTTTTTGTTTCATTAGGAAACAATCTGGTTCCATTTTTTATTGAAAAGTGTTACCTGCATAAATCGAATCTGCTGCGCATTAAGTTTGAAGACATTTCGAGTGAGTCCGATGCAGATAGGATCATGGGCTCTCAGTTGTATCTACCCCTCGAATTTCTACCCAAACTCAAGGGGAAGAAATTCTATTATCATGAAATTATAGGGTTTACGGTTATAGATAAGCAACATGGAAATATTGGAGTCATTACAGGAGTTAATGATTCTGCTTCACAGGCCCTTTTTGAGGTTCAAAAGGAAAAGAAGCAATTGCTGATTCCTGTTGCGGATAGTATTATTGTCAAAGTTGACAGGGCTAATAAGATTCTTTATGTGGCAACCCCTGAAGGATTGGTGGATCTTTATCTTTCCTGAAATTTTTGTGATCTAGTAAAGGGCTTATGCCTTTTCATTTTTCACTATCTTTCAATGAAACATTGATTTAAAATAGAAATGCAAATGAAAATTGCTGCATACCTTGGTACAGTTCTTTTGCTTATCAGCTGTACCAAAAAGAGGAAGATTAGTCCAGAAAGTTTTAAAATACATCCGGATTTTAAGATAGAGCTGGTGGCTTCCGAACCTTTGGTCTTTGATCCTGTTGATTTTCAGTTTTCTCCTTCCGGAAGCGCTTATGTTTTAGAAATGCCAGGTTATCCATTAAGTGATGCTGAAAGCAGGATTATTCTTTTAAAAGATAATAATGAAGATGGAATATTTGATGAGAGGAAGATTTATGCCAAAAACCTTGGAGTAGCCTCTTCGTTTATGTTTTATAAAGGAGGCTTGCTGGTGGCCTCTCCACCTAATCTTATTTGGATCAATGATCAAGACCAAAACGATGAAGCCGAAGAACGTGTTGTTCTTATGGATGGATTTAGTAATGAGAATTTACAACATAATTTTAACGGTTTAACCTATGGATTGGATAACTGGATTTATGCAGCAAATGGTGGAAACTCAGGGAATCCTTACTTTTTATCAAAGCCTCAAACAATTCTCGACTTAAGGGGGGGAGACCTTCGTCTGGACATAGAAAATGAAATTGCTCAAAGAGTAGGGGAGTCTTCAGGAGGCTTTAAACTTACATTTGATTCTTGGGGCAGATTATATGAAACACACAATCTGGAACATGTGTCCCAATTGGTTTTTGAGGATCGATATTTTCAAGACATTCCTATTTATCCCGCTCACACCCTTACGAATATTTCTGATCATGACGAGAATGGACTGTCCAGAATATATCCTATTGGCGAACAGGATACACGTGTGAATCATCCAGAACAATCTGGATATTTTTCCGGGGCCTGTGGAATAACTTATTATGGTGGAGGAATTTTTCCGGAAAATTTGAAATCTCCGCTTTTAGTAGCCGATTGCGTGCTTAACCTTGTACATATGGACTTACTCACCCAGAACGGATCTGTTTCTAAAGCGGTTAGGAATAGGGAGAAAGTTGAGTTTTTAGCGTCCTCAGATAGGGCTTTCCGTCCGGTAAACATGTCTGTTGGTCCAGATGGGGCTCTATATGTTGTAGATATGCACAGGGTGGTTATAGAACACCCGGAATGGATCCCTGATGAAATGGAAGCAACAATGGATATTAATGCCGGAAAAGATCAGGGAAGAATCTACCGGGTTGTTCCAATCTCCTATCATTACAATAAATCAAAGAATCTTGAGGAGGTTTCAGAACAGGAACTGGTAACGGCTTTAGGAAGTAAAAATCAATGGACAAGAAAAACGGCACAGCAAATTTTGGTTACCAATAATATAATACATGCAGTCCCTATGGTTATAGAACAATTGAAAACTTCTGAAAATCCATTGGCCAAACTACATAGTTTATGGACTTTGGAAGGATTGAATAGTTTGGATAATAATCAGTTAAAAGATGTATTAAATGATCCTGATGACCCCATTATCGAAAATGCTCTTAAAATAGCGGAAACAAGGCTTGAGGAATCTCCCGAATATATAGCCCAAATGCTGGGTTTGGTAGTCAAAGGAACTCCCAGGATTAGGATGCAGGCGGCTCTTTCTTTAAGTACCATGCCCGATACTTTGTATAATTCACATAAAGATGAAATTGCATCAGTAATTAGAATGACTTTGCAAGAAATTAAATCAGACCAGTGGAGCAAAATAGCTATGGTACTGGCCCTGAGCCGACAAGCATATGCCTTTACAATAGAAGAATTGTTAGGTGGCAGGGTTATATTAAATGATCAGAAAGAGGTTATAACTCATTTAGTAAAGGTGATTGGAAAAGAAAGGGATAACCAACATATTGCAGTTTTACTTTCTACACTACAAAAAAGTGATGCTCCTAGGGCTTTAAAGGCTTCATTAATTACTTCTCTTTCTGAAGGATATGCTCAAGGACAGGGTAAGGCTCTGGATAATGTACAAAGAAAAATTATCCTAAAAGAACTCATTGCCCTCGAGAATACTGATCTTGTTGAGATTATAAGAGCAACGGGTGAGTTGCGATTGGTGATGGGAATAGAAACCTCAAAAAAGATTAATGATTTTATCGCTCAGGCACAAATAGATCTCTTAAACAACCAAGGTAGTATTGAAGACCAATTAATACAACTTCAATTGATTGGTCTTTCTGATTATAAGCAAAGAGCCTCTTTGCTTTACACACTATTAGATAGTAAAAGACCATTGGTTTTGCAAAGGGAATCCCTTAAACAATTATGGAATTCGAATGAGAGGGAAGTGGGCCCCAGACTTATAGATATGTGGCCTTCTTTAGGTCCGGAAGCCAGAAAACATGCAACAGATATTCTGTTGTACAAGTCTTTTAATCATGATCCACTGCTAACGGCTATGGAAAATGGTATTGTAAATTTAGGAGAATTTAATCTGGATCTGGAACGTAGGAGGGTAATGTTGTTTTCGGATGATGAAGACATACGAAATCGTGCCGAAGCATTATTTTCAGATAGCGGAGTTGTTCAAAGGAAACAGGTAATAGAAGAGATGAAACCTGCTTTGGCTTTGAGCGGAGATTCGTTAAAGGGGAAAGGTGTGTTTGAGAATTTATGCTCAAGTTGTCATATTTATGGAAATTCGGGGAACGAAGTTGGTCCGGTGTTAACTGAAATCAGCAGAAAAAGCAAGGAGGCCTTGATCCATGAAATACTAGATCCGAATGCCGCAGTGGATACCAGATATTTAAACTACAAAGTAGTCACGACTGATGGAAGTATCTATTTTGGTCTTGTCAGCAATGAAACAGATACAGAACTGGTCTTAAAAATGGCCGGCGGAGAAGAAATAGTTATTCCAAAAAATACAATAGAGGTCTTTTTGTCTACAGGAAAATCTCTAATGCCTGAAGGGCTGGAAGCTGGAATTAATAAACAACAAATGGCCGATTTGCTGGCGTTTCTTCAACAAGCGCAATAATTTATAATATATTGGCCACTGATAGTCTAGTAGACTTTTTTTAAGTAAAGAAATACAATGATATCTACATTCCTGATATTGGTTTCGAGTTTCTTAACTATTTTCCCTGAAATAATCAGGAATAGACAAAAGCCTTTTCTAAGTTAAGGACTTTTCACAATACCTCAGACATTTTTTAACTTCCTCTATTGCATTAGATCCATCAGGTATTTCGTATTCCAATTCAATCGTAGCCGGAAACTTATAATTATTATCCCGCATTAATTGCAGCGCCTTGGAAATAGGTGTATCGCCAGTACCCCATGGAACATTCCCTTTTCCATTCTCGGGCGTTTGACGATCTTTAGTGTGCATACTCATAATACGGGCGTGTTTACTCTTTATAATTTCAAGTGGATCTGTATTTCCAGCGGCTACATAATGGCCTAGGTCCAGATTCAAGGTGTTGTACTTTGATTGTTTTAATGCCGTATCCCAAAAAGTGGGTGTCTGTTGTTCATGACCATGGTACGCCACAAAAATATCGTGTTTTTTGGCCATATCTCCCAGTTTTTGGGTATGCGCATCATCACCGGGGTGTTCCAATGTTACATGACTTGCTCCTAAGGTTTTAGCTGTCCGCATTCCCCAATCAATTTCTGCATCAGTATTGTCCATTCCAAAGGCCCTGGGTTTAAAGGCATAGATAGTAACACCGGCATCATTATACATCTTCCTGAGTTCCATAAATTTATCCATGGATACTGTAGACCGCCATTGTGCAACTTCTTTCTTATAAGCTGTCATTTTTTCCTGCATTTCTGCGAACTCTTTTTGCTGTTCATCATTCAGGACTTCTCCTTTGCGTTTAGATCTCATAAGAGTGAAATAAGCCCGACGGTCAACAGGATTTTCCGGTTTCCCGGCATAAGACTCGGCTGGATCTCCCATAAGTTCAATGGCATTGATATCGCAATCCAGTATGTATTTTAACGTGGCCTCGGCACTTTGATCGGGCATACTCCTAAAAGAATAAGTGATTACACCTATCTGAACCCCATTTATAATTGAATTTGGCTTGTCATGGGATTTTATTATTGATGGAGCCGCAAAAAGTGAAGGACCTGTAATGGCCGCACCGGCTGCGAAAGTGGCAGACGTTCCAATAAATTTTCTTCTGCTAAAATTACTTTTGTTATTTTCCATAATGTTGTTGGTTAGGTGTTCTTTTAGTTTATCAACTTCTCATTTTGGAGCAAACCGAATATCTTCATTTGCCGCATTGTCCACGGAATTTCTCCCTCTTCTTCTAAATTATCAGTTAAGAGAATACGTAAGAATTTAGTTTTATTTGGTTCAAAAGATAGAATTGTATCCGCAGTATCACATTTTCCTGTTTTGATTGTATTCCAATTGGCTCCATCTGAGGAAACTTGTAATTTATAAGATCTAGGATAGCTCTGGAACGGAGGTATACGGTCACGATAATTTCCCCGTCGTTTTGGAGGTGAATTAAAATGTATTTCAGTTACGGTGGTAACATCTGGAAATTCTATCTGATACCACATGCCTTTGCTTTGTCGTTCCCCAGTTGTCCATCCCTCAAAATTAAACGCACCGGATGGAGAGGCCGAACCACCAATTCGTGAAGGTGTTGTATGGCTTGCGGTTACTTTCCAAAGCTCAGACGGAACCAGGATTTGGGGTACAGAGAGCAATATTTCCCGAAAATGGTAAGGCCCTTTTTGAGCTTTGCTTTTTAAACGCACCTCAGCCACCTGTTCTGGCGAAATTATTGAAGCTTCGTTGGTCAAATTTACGCGAATGTAACTGGCAATATCGGCAATCCAGTCATCAGACTGATCACCCATCCCCACCATGATCCCTCCAGGATAAGTCTGCCCATTTAAAGGGCCTTCCAATCCATGTAGGAGTGTTTTTATGACATATTCCGGATGCGACTGAACCCTGGGAGATCCGGTCAAAGGAGGTGCCATTACTGTTCCATTCCCTAAAGGAGTGCCCGTGCCATCTAGACCATGGCACTGCACGCATAGTTCATTAAAAATGATGGAACCCCTTTCCATAATCTCCTGTTGGGGCGCTGTTAATTCGGGACCCGTATCAATCATCCAACCCTTAATCTGAAGTGGATTCAAGATTTGTTCTGCTACTACTTGAATCCCTTTGGCCTTGTTCAATGTCATCAAGGCTGTAACGTCATCACGTAAAGATGGTATATTTGTTATGTTAGCTGTGAGCATAGCCTGTAAAGCAACATCTACATTTGTATCCTTCATCAATAGGCGATAGTCTTTTACCAATTGCTTATCACCGTCTTTATATAAAGATTCACTTACCCGAAGTGCCTGTATTCTCACGCGCGGATTTAGGTCTTTTAGCGATTCACGGACCAGCACTTTATCTAGTGCACCCAAACCTTCCAAGCTCCACAAAGCATGAAAACGCGCTAAAAGGTTCTTGCCCTCTCTCACCATTTTTTTAAGCTCCGGGACTACACTTCTATCCTGCGACAAAACAATCAATTGCTGCGCTTTATCACGCCACCAACCATTAGGATGTTCCAAGTACTTTATTAGTTGTGCCGGACTCTCTTCAAGCATCCTGGGTTTTGTTTTATCGCGCGAATTTCCTTCATATGAAATACGCCAGATACGTCCCAGGCCTACTACTTTATCTAACTGATATTGTTCGATCTTCGTCCGCAGATAGGTTCCTTTTTGTGCCCACTGTCCCTCCTGTATTATTCCGTGATACATATCCACAATGTACATGGTGCCATCCGGTGCAGTCGCCATGTCAACCGGCCTGAAAAGGGGATCTGTACTGCGCAGGAATTCAGATTTCTCATCCTGATAAACATTGTGCAGTGTAGTAAGTCCTTCGGTAACAACCGGGTTAATCTGCCGGACTATCCGCGCCACTGGTTCGCCATAAAACAAATGTCCGTATAATTCTCTGGGCAAACGATCTCCTCGGTAAATATCGTTGCCAGCAGACCCGGTCACCCTGTTCAATGAGCCGTCGGGTTGGCGAACTTCATCCATACCACCCTGCATATCAGCAATTTTTACCGGGGCACCCCAGGGAATTTCGAAACCTTCAGCAAATTGATTTTCCACCTTGAAAGTCCCATAATGAATGGGGAATTGAAAATAGGAAGGTACACCGCTAGCACCTCCCTGAAACCAAAGCTTACCATCATCATCATGGGTAATGCCCCATTGTGCACGGTTGTACCCTGTTTTCTCACGAATTACTCCCCCTGGAGTTTCTTTTACCCTGAAGGCATTCACTGTACTGTAAAGCCAATTATCCATGCCCCAATACATAAAGGCCTGCTGATGTTCCACATTTCCGGAGCGACCGTATTTATTGGTAAAAAATTCTTTTTTATCCGCTTTGCCGTCCCCATTGGTATCGGAGTATTTGTAAACATTATCCTCATCTGAATTCATTGTCAAAATAGCGTCCTTTCCATAAGGGAGAACAAATCTGGGAAAGATTAAGCTGTCTACAAAAACACCCCCGGTTTCATATTGTCCGTCGTTGTCGATGTCCTCCCAGCGAGAAATTCTACTAACCGGTTCCAGGGTTCCATCTGAATCAGCATTTAACATATAAGTTCGCAATTCCAGTACGTACATTCGTCCGTTTCCGTCAAAGGAAATAGCCCCTGGCTGTTCTATTTGTGGTTCTGTCAGAACAGGTTCTATCTTATACCCGGGAGGTAATAGAAAGTGGGTTACTTCTTCATTAGGATAGAAAGGAAGTACTGGAGATTTTGGGTCCAGATCAACACCTTTCCAGTTTTCACTTTCCGGATCTGCATCTTCAGGAATGGTTAAAATAGGTAAGGTATCCGACATGGAACTAATTACTTTCTCAATAGGGTGAGGCCCCTCGCTTTTTGGTTTGCAACCCGGGATTATAAAAGAAATTAGAAATAATAAGAAAAAACCATAAAGGACCGGAATTTTTATATTCCCGGATATTTTAATATTCATACTTTAGATTTAGAACCAACTGCGAATACTATACCTGATGAGTGAAAATTAATTATATTCAGCCCAACTTACAAGTGTTTAGTAAATCTTGTCTTAAAAGAATTAAGAAAACATAATTTTTTCAATGTATCGTAGCCTCTCTTTTTGCATCCTGGTCCTTCTTTTTGTTAGCTGTAAAAATAATGCAGAAGTTGTCGCTTCTAAGGTGGTAAAACCTCCAAATGTAGTTTTAATTTTTACCGATGATCAGGGTTATCAGGATGTGGGAGTATTTGGAGCTCATGACATCCCTACGCCAAACCTCGATCGGATGGCCGGCGAAGGCATAAAATTAAGTAGTTTTTATGCTGCCCAGGCAGTTTGCTCAGCCTCAAGGGCGGGTTTGTTAACGGGTTGTTATCCTAATCGTATTGGGATTCACAATGCCTTTATGCCAGATAGTAAAATTGGACTGCATCCTTCTGAAACCACTATCGCAGAAATGCTTAAAGCAAACGGATATACTACTGGTATTTTTGGGAAATGGCATTTAGGGGATCATCCGGATTTTTTACCAACCAGACAAGGTTTTGATGAGTATTTTGGAATTCCCTATTCCAACGATATGTGGCCCTTTCACCCACAACAGGGCCCTGTGTTTAATTTCGGACCTTTACCATTATATGAGAATGAAACCATTATAGATACTTTAACCAACCAGGCTCAATTAACCACTCAAATCACAGAGCATAGCATAGATTTTATTAACAGGAATAAAGACCGTCCCTTCTTTCTTTATGTACCCCATCCGCAACCTCATGTGCCCTTGTTTGTTTCAGAGAAGTTTAAGGGAAAGTCGGGCAGGGGATTATATGGCGACGTCATTATGGAGATCGATTGGTCCGTAGGTCAGATTTTGAATGCCTTAAAAACCAATAATCTTGATGAAAATACAGTAGTAATTTTTACTTCGGATAATGGTCCCTGGTTATCATATGGGAATCATGCGGGTAGTGCTTTGCCATTTCGTGAAGGTAAAGGCACAGCCTGGGAAGGTGGCCATAGAGAACCATTTATAATTAGATATCCCAGGGGATTAAAAGCAGGCCGGAATATTGACACCCCGGTAATGGCTATAGATATCCTGCCTACGCTGGCCGAAATAACTGGTTCGGAATTACCGGATACTGTTATTGACGGCAAAAGTGTTTGGAAATTACTTATTGGAGACGGTGAAGAAGAGAGCCCTCAGGAGGCATATTATTTTTATTATAGAGTGAATGAACTGCACGGTGTCAGGTACGGAAAATGGAAACTTTATTTCCCTCATAATTACAGAACCATGCAAGGTCAGCAGCCTGGCAAGGATGGTCTTCCCGGCAATTACGTGCATTTAGATTTAGAAGAAATTGAACTTTATGATCTTTCCGAGGACTTAGGCGAAACCGCAAATGTAGCTGGTGAATATCCGGAGGTTGTGGAAAAAATAAAACAGCTGGCAGATACTATGCGAAAAAAATTAGGGGATTCATTGAAGGAAATAGAAGGAACTGAAAACAGACTGGCGGGTACTATTGAATGAGAAAACCATTTAAATTTAAACAATTCACCATTTACCAGGATCGCTGTGCCATGAAGATAGGCACAGATGGCGTTTTATTGGGCGCCTGGTCTAACATCTCTAATTCACCCGAATCAATTTTGGATATTGGTGCCGGTACAGGCATCATTGGGTTAATGCTGGCTCAAAGATGTTACGCGGAGAGCATCGATGCCATAGAAATAGACGAAGATGCTTTTGAACAATGCGTGGAGAACTTCGAGGCTTCACCCTGGGCAGACCGGCTTTTTTGTTACCATGCTTCTTTTGATGAATTCCTCCATGAAGTAGATGATAAATATGATCTGATAATTTCTAATCCCCCTTTTTATTCTGAAGAAGTTTCCAGTGGTGATAATGTAAGGGACCAGGCCAGGCAGAATAGTTCCCTTCCTTTTAGTCTTCTTTTAAAAGGAGTATCTGAGTTGCTCTCTGAGAATGGCCGTTTTGCCCTGGTAATTCCTTATAAAGAAGAAAAGAGCGTTTTAAAGGAAGCCTTAAAAGTTGGACTTTATCCAGCACGTTTACTGCGTGTAAAAGGCCATCCGGATTCAGAAGTTAAGAGAAGTCTTGTGGAATTCAAGTTTAAAAAAAACCCGGTATTGATGAGTGAACTAACTATAGAAAAAACAAGACACGAGTATACCGAAGATTATATAAATCTTACGAAAGATTTCTACCTGAAGATGTGAGACTTAGTTTATTCGGTGGATAGGTCTGGTAAGGCATGTAGGACCACCCCCACCTTTATAACTGATTTCTTGCCCCTTATAAGTAAAAACAGTGCATCCCGCCGCGCGTAAAGCATTTTCGGTATGAGGATTACCGGCTACCATAATACATTGCCTTGGGGCAACGGCCAGCACATTGCAACCCATAGATTCAAATTCATGTTCCGGCACCTCTATAAAACTAAATCCGCGATGTAGTAATTCATTTCTGAATGAAATGGGCATCAGCGGGGAATAAACGACTGCCAGATCTTTATCTACCAGGCTTAATATAGACATTAAATGAAAGACATCTGAATGGCCTTTGTAATGTGGAAGTTCTGCCACTACCACTTCAATTTTATATGGGGCCAGCAGTTCTTTTAGTTGTGCAATTCCAGATGAATTAGTGCGATATGTATGCCCAACTGCCAAAGTATTTTTATCTAACCAGGCCACATCACCTCCCTCAAGCGTTCCAGGGGCTTTAATTGTCCCTAAAACAGGAATATCATTGGCTTTAAATATTCTATGTTGCGCCTCAGGCTCCAATCTTCTTCCCTCTTTTCCCATTGAACAGATGATCATTCCAAAATCAGTAGCAATTGACGCATCTCGACAATAAATAGAATCAATCTTCGTGTTAGAATCTTTAGGAAAGTGTTTTACTTCCGTATAATTGTTTAATAGTAATGTTTCAAATTTTTCATATTCACTTATGCATTCATCAAATTTAGGTTTTGATATATAATTTAATTCCTGCCATTGTTCGGCTAGAACCTTATCTGAAACAAATCCGTTGCGGACAGATTTCAGGTAAACTGTTTCTAGCTTTAAATATTCTGAATGAGAAGTCTGCATCGTTATTTCTCGCGTTTGTTCCATTGCATCAACACATAGAATGGAATTCCTACCAATAGTAATAGAAAACCATAAAAAACGGTAACTGACCCTGAGCCAAAAATAGCCCATATAGAATATGTCCCCCCCAAAGTTCCCAATGTAAAAGTTTTAATCGCATTGTTGAAATGTAAATTCTTTTCGATCAGCACAATTATGTATGCTGCCGCAACGAATAAATATGGAACTAGTACTGTGAAAACGGTAATGTTCAATAAAAAAGTAAAAGCTTTTACTAGTCCATCAGAAAGGTTCATGAGCACCAACAGGGATGTTAAACTACTTCCGATCAATAACCCAATATAAGGAGCTCCAGAACTGTTTTCCCGTTTAAAGATTCTTGGAAACATATTATCTTGTGCTGTTGCCATAGGCAATTGTCCTGAGAGTAGAATCCAACCATTTAGACATCCTATTCCGGAAATGGCTGCCCCCGCAGCAACGAAGTATCCTGCAAAATCTCCCCCAATTATTTGACCTGCATCTGCAAAAGGTTTTGGTGAACTAGCCAATTCATCAACAGGTATAATTCCAAACAAAACAATAGAGCTCAATAAATAAACCAATGTGACAATGATGGTTCCTAACATCGTTGCCTTGGGAATTGTTTTTTCCGGATTTTCAATATTTCCTGCAGGAATCGAGGCACTCTCAATACCCAAAAACGCAAATAAGGTAATTGCAGCAGCACTTGAAATTGCAGTCCAACTTGATTCCCCCGTTAAATTAAAAGATGGAAAATTATTTTTGTCAAAAAAGAAAATCCCAACAATTATAACAAAAATCAAGGGTAGTAATTTTAGAACGGTTGTAATCACTTGTATTTTTCCTGAAGATTTCATCCCTTTTGAATTGATCCAGGTCAACAACCAAATCATCACCAACCCCACCGAAACGGCAATTACTGGATTGGTGTCCAATACCGGAAAAAAATGACTTAAAGCACCAATTATAGCAATTACAATAGCGGCGTTACTTACCCAGATGGCAATCCAATAACCCCAAGCAACCAAGAACCCTATAAAATCGCCAAACCCAGCTTTTGAATAGAAATAAGGCCCCCCACTTTTATTGATAAACATCTTGCTCATATTGCTAAATATTTTTGCCAATACCAATGCTCCCATTGCTGTGAAAACCCAAGCCACTAGGCTTATACTTCCAAAACCAGCTAATGATGCCGGAACGAGAAATATGCCAGCTCCAATCATATTTCCTATGACAAGCGATGTAGCTGTAATCAAACCAATTTTTTGAGGTTTTGAATTCATATAAATTGTTTTACGGGAGTTTAATTTATTACGTAAATTAGAAGCATAACCAATATACAATTAATAATCAATGTCAACTAAATTCTTTATAGACCCTGATATTTCAAAAGCAGAGACGTTACCAGCATCTTTTTATCGAGATCCTGTTTTTTTTGAGGCAGTTAGGGAACGCATTTTTTACAGGTCCTGGCAATGGATTGGACATGAGGGTTTAGTGGATTCCAGGCAGAAGGCATATCCATTTATATTGCTTGATAACTTTTTAACTGAACCCATGCTTTTAACCCGGGATAAGGAAGACAGGATTTCCTGTCTTACCAACGTGTGCACACATCGCGGGAATTTAGTTGTTGAAAGCACAAAGACTACTAAAAAACTTATCTGCGGCTACCACGGGCGAAGCTTCGATCTGCATGGGAAAATGGAGCATATGCCTGAGTTTAAAGATGTTGAGAATTTTCCAAGGCCATGTGATAACCTCAATAAATTTCCATTGCGACATTGGGGACCTTTTTTATTCGTAGGACTCAATCCTGCATTTGAACTGCAAAAAATACTGGATGCCATGAATGAAAGAGTGGGATTTTTGCCATTGCGGGAGTTCGTTCTGGATGAAAAGCGAGGCGATGACTATTTTATTAATGCAAATTGGGCTCTTTATTGCGATAATTATTTGGAAGGATTTCATATCCCTTTTGTCCATGAGGACCTGAATGCAGTTTTAGATTACGGCAACTATGATACACTTCTTTATGACTATATGAATTTACAGATAGGCTACGCTGAAGGTACCGAGGAGGTCTTTGACCTTCCTGAAAATCATCCGGATTATGGAAAGAAAATAGCAGCGTATTATTATTGGGTGTTTCCGAATATGATGTTCAATTTTTATCCCTGGGGTGTTTCCGTAAATTTGATCCAACCCCTTGAAATGAATAAAACCAAAGTATCCTTTTACAGTTATGTTTATGACTCTTCCAAATTGGATAAAGGGGCTGGTTCGCAATTGGATAAGGTAGAAATGGAAGATGAAGCTGTTGTAGAGGGAGTACAGAAGGGCATACGATCCCGTTTTTATAAGGCGGGCAGATTTTCGCCAACACGCGAAAAAGGGGTGCATCATTTTCACCGGCTTTT
>Ga0209456_10000618_pt1 | contig 18881 bp, 13 predicted proteins | sample COG_11_FD_184755 | JGI IMG/M metagenome (GOLD analysis project Ga0209456, IMG submission 184755) | Pelagic marine sediment microbial communities from the LTER site Helgoland, North Sea, for post-phytoplankton bloom and carbon turnover... | ecosystem: Environmental > Aquatic > Marine > Neritic...
CACAAAGCGGCGGACATAAAAGGTGCTGGCAGTGCAGATCAGCATGTTCCGAGTCCAGAGATTGAGGCGCAAACCGTGAGCATAGAACGTTTTAGTCAGTTCACAAGACCCAGAACAGCTCCCGCCCGGCAGGTACAGTGCGTTCCTGTGACGATCTATTTAATCGCGAGTCCAACTGTCTCCTCGCGTGAGCCACGCAGCGACCGGTCGATCATTTCACCGGCACGGTGATGACCGGTGCCTTCTGGGCGGCCCCCGGGTCGGCGAGACGCATGCCGATGAATGTCTGGAGGAACAGGAAAACCTGCTTGCTCTGCGTGTCGGTGGCGTCGATGTAGAACCACCGATCGCGGAAGCGAATCCGCACGGTAGCGTTCTCCGGACGCTTCTCGGAGGAACGGATGTTGATTAATCGGATAGCCGAGGTGCGCGGTTCGACGATGCCGGCCTCGAGGTGGGCCGGAGGTATCTCGATACCGGCCCCGAACACGTGAAGGACATCTAAGGCTGATCGTGATTGCACGTGAATCGCCGAACCGGAACTGCCGACCGCCTCGCGAAGCGGCAGAATAATCGGTGATCCGTCGAGCTTTACATCGATGCCGATCAGACCGAGTAGCTCGCGGACGCTGTTGACCTGCTCCTCATCGTAGTCGTGGATATCCCAAAAATACCTTGGCTCGGTCTTGCTCTCGGGACCGGCAACGACATCCAGCACGCCAGCCAGCCGTAATTGGTCATACAGCTCGATGAAGCGTGCGAACGCCGGTGAGGGCGATTCCTCGCCGAGCAGCGGGTTTCGAAGCCCGTTGACGCGGCGGACCGCCAGCGAGAACACACGGCCCGGGTCCCTGGCGCCGCTGCCGATGAGAAGCCACTCGTCCACCGAGACGGTGGACAGCATCCGCCGTGTGAATTTCTCACCACTCAGCGGTACATAGGATATGGTGGGATTCTCCTCGTAAGCGACACCGGCCGAGAGCGGCACCAGGTTGCCGGCATAGTCGTCGCTGTCGCCGATGCCGATGTTGGTCGCGGCCTGCGCTCTGAATTGAAGATTCGCGGTGACGCTGGCCACCGACATCATCCCGAAAGTCTCGTCGTAACGCAGTCGCACGAGCATGTTCAGGGTCTGCTCGTCCGACGTACGGTTGATCGTTTCGGTATACACTCCGCGACCCGCCGAAATGGATTGCGGACCGACGACGGCGCAGCCGCACAAACCCAGCACACCCACCACGAGCAGGGCACTTTGAGCGCGCACCAGGCAGAGGATGAACGCGTGGAAGGTCAGCGCCCATGAACGCGTACCGACCTGGCCGGTAATCTCACCCATCGGTGCTACCCCATCGATTGGTTTATTGAAGCAGGCGCGGCGGAGCTAACCGTGACTGACACCCCCGCAGGGATCGACCTTGCCGAAATCCCCCCAGCGATGGCTTATAGGATAGTATAGCCAGCCGGCAGCTGCACTGCCTGCTCTACATACTGTCCAGTATCGCGTTCTTCTTGGCGATGCACCCAACCACATCCATGGCTGCACAAATCAGAGCAGGTGCAGTAGAAAGCCGCGACTCCCGTAGGGATAAGCCGCAATCAATCGTGTGCTAAACTTCAAAGCAGTGCAGTTCGATCAGTGGCTTATTTGCCGCTAGCTGCGGGCGCAGCCAGACAACACCAATAAGAACGCTCGGTATTACCGGAGGAGCAGTTTCTTGAACTTTTTCATCGACCGCCCCATCTTTGCCTCGGCCATCGCCCTGTTCATGGTGCTGGCGGGCGCCATCAGTGCGCTGGTGCTGCCGGTCGCCCAGTACCCGCCGCTGGTACCGCCGCAGGTGCAGGTCTCCACGCAGTACATCGGTGGCAGTGCCGACGTGGTCGACGGCACCGTGACCACACCGCTGGAAGAGCAGCTCAACGGCGCGGCCGGCATGATCTACATGTCATCTGCGAGCACCAATAACGGTGATTCGATCATTAACCTGACTTTCGAGGTTGGCTACGATCAGGACATCGGCCAGATGGATGCCCTGACCCGCAGTAATCAGGCTATCTCCGAACTGCCGCCCGAGGTGCAGCAAGTCGGGCTGACGATCCAGAAGTACTCCACCAACCTGCTGCTTGGGGTCAACCTGACCTCACCCAACGGCACCCACGACGGCACCTTTCTGCAGAACTACGCCGATATCCATCTCGCCGACCCGCTGGCGCGTATCCCCGGGGTCGCGCTGGTGAATAACTTCGGTTTGAGCAAGTACGCCATGCGCATCTGGCTCGATCCCGGCAAACTGACCAACCTCGGACTGACCGCCATGGATGTCACCAACGCCATCCAGGAACAGAACCAGCAGGTGGCGGCCGGCAAGATCGGCCAGGCGCCGGCCCCCAAGGGCCAGCCGTTTCAGTACCAGGTCAATACCCTGGGCCGTCTGCAGCAGGTCGAACAGTTCGAAGATATTATTGTCAGGGCGCTGGATAACGGTGCCGTGGTGCGTATCAAGGACGTGGCCCGGGTGGAACTGGGGGCCGAGGAATACACCTGGGACATCAAGGTCGACGGCAAGCCGGCGGCGTTTGTGGTGATCTCCCAGCTGGCCAATGCCAACGGCCTGCAGATCAAGAAGGCGGCCGTGGAGACCATGGAGCAGCTCGCGAAGAACTTCCCTGAAGACATGGAATGGTCCATCAAGTACGACACCACCACGTTTATCAGAAGTTCCGTGCACGAGGTCATCGTCACCCTGTTCGAGGCGGTGGCGCTGGTGATCCTGGTGGTGTACATGTTCCTGCAGAACATGCGTGCCACACTGATCCCGGTGATCGCCGTACCGGTCTCCCTGATCGGCACCCTGGCGTTCATGCTGATGTTCGGTTTCTCCATCAACATGCTTACCTTGCTGGGTTTGGTATTAGCTGTGGCCCTGGTGGTCGATGACGCTATCGTCGTCGTGGAAAACGTCATGCGCAAACTGGAGGAAGGCGCAACCGATCTGAAACAGGCCACGCGGGACGCCATCGCAGAGGTGCGCAGCCCGATCATCGCCACCACCCTGGTGCTCATCGCCGTGTTCGTGCCGGTCTCCTTTATCCCCGGTATGACCGGCCTGCTGTATAATCAGTTTGCCCTGACCATCGCCATCTCCGTGTTCCTGTCGGGTATCAATTCCCTGACCCTCAGCCCGGCGCTGTGCGCGGTATTCCTGCGCCCGGAGACCGGTGCAAAAAATGCCTTCTTCCGTGCCTTCAACAAGACGTTCGACGCCTTGTCGCATGGTTATGCCAACAGCGTCAAGCTGCTTTCCAACGTCTGGGTGCCGGTCATGCTCGCCTTTGCCGGTCTGATCGTGCTCACCGCGTTCCTGTTCGGGCAGGTGCCCACGGGGTTCGTGCCCGAGGAGGACCAGGGCTACGTCATGCTGGTGGCGCAACTGCCTGATGCTGCAACCATCGAACGCACCGAAGCCGTCATGGGACAAGCGTCGGAGATGGCCGAGAACACGCCTGGTGTCGCCGATGTGCTGGCGGTTGCCGGCTACAATGTCATCGATGCCCTCAAGCAGTCCTATGCGGGTGTGGCCTTCGTCGTCCTGGAGCCCTGGGAGGAGCGCAGCACCCCGGAAACTCAACTCAAGGCCATCATGCAGAACCTGCAAGCCAAGGTCAGTCAGATACCGGGTGCCCGGATACTGGTGGTGAATGCGCCTTCCATTCCAGGCCTGGGTTCCACCGGCGGTTTTACCTTCGAGATCCAGGATCTCGACGGCCAGGGTGTCGACGCGCTGGGCAAGGCGGCGACCCACTTCATCGAGGAGGCACATAAACGGCCGGAACTCGCCGGCGTCTATACCACCTTTAACCCGGAGGTGCCGCAACGCTTCCTCGACGTTGACCGCACCAAGGCCAAGACGCGCGGCGTGTCGATTAGCGATATCTTCGACACCCTGCAAATCAACCTCGGGTCACTGTATGTCAACGAATTCAACAAGTGGGGACAGGTCTACCGCGTCTATGTTCAGGCCGAGAAGGACGCGCGCGCCACGGAAGAAGACATCGGCCGTCTCAGGGTGCGCAATGAGTTTGGCGATATGATCGAGCTCAATGCCTTTCTCGAATCCAAACCAATGACCGGCCCTTTCAACCTGCCGCATTACAACATGTACAGCTCAGTGGCTGTAAACGGCGCCAATGCCCCCGGTTACAGTTCCGGACAGGCGATCGAAGTCATGGAAGAACTTGCGGCGTCGGCGCTGCCCAAAGGTTTTGGTTTTGAGTGGACAGGTCTGACTTACCAGCAGCTCAAGGCCGGTAACCTCGCGCCGCTGGCCTTCGGCCTGTCGCTGGTGTTCGTCTTCCTGGTACTGGCGGCGCTGTACGAGAGCTGGCTGATGCCGTTCATGATCCTGTTGACCATCCCGCTGGGTTTGCTGGGCGCTGTCGGCGCGCTGATGCTCCTGGGCCTGGAGCTGGACGTGTACGGTCAGATCGGCCTGGTCATGCTCATCGGACTGGTAGCCAAGAACGCCATTCTGATTGTCGAGTTCGCCAAGGAACTGCGCGACACGGGTCACAGCATCATGGAATCGGCCATGACAGCGGCGCGTCTGCGCCTGCGGCCGATCCTGATGACAGCGCTGGCGTTCATCATCGGCCTGATGCCGCTGGTGGTCGCCACCGGCGCCGGTGCCGGCAGCCGTCGTTCGCTGGGCACCGCCGTGGTCGGTGGCCTGGCTTTTGCCACGGTGATGATCGTCTTTGTGCCGGTCATCTACGTGCTGCTGGAAAGACTCAGAGAGGGCAGGTCCGGAGGTGAGACGCGTGATGAGAGCGACGCGGGTGGCAAGCCACCGGACAAGACGAAACCCGAATATGAGCCACAGGACGCCTGAATGCGATTTACGAAACCGGAAACAGGACACAGCACCATGCAAATGATAAAGCCGGGAAGGTTGACAGGCACGCGAACGCTGATCGCCACCGCGTGCACATGCCTTCTGCTGCTGGCAGGATGTGGCGACAAACCCGAGCAGGCGCTCAAACTGCCACCACCCGATGTCCGGGTAGCTGAAGTCATCCAGCAAAAAGTTCCCATCATCATGACCTTCAGCGGCACGGTTAAATCGATTAAATCGGTGGACATCATTCCACGGGTATCCGGCTACGTTGAGGAACGTTTCTTTGAGGAAGGCACCGTTGTCAACGAGGACGCCCCGCTCTACCTGATCGATCCGCGGACTTACCAGGCCACGCTCGATGCCGCACTGGCGCAGCTGAAAGAGCACGAGGCCAGCGCCGAATTCTGGAAGAGCGAGGAAAGACGCTACACGAAACTGGCCAAAACAGGCGCGGGATCCGTCGAGGACAAGGAAAAGGCCATCGCCAGATACCAGGAGGTACTGGCCGATATTGATGAGGACAAGGCGAATATCGACACCGCCCAGCTGGATCTGAGTTTCACCAATATCACCGCGCCATTCACCGGTCGTATCCAGGACACCAAAATCAATGTGGGACAACTGGTGCATGAGCAACAGGACGTCCTGACCACTTTGAAACAGATCGACCCCATCTACGTGATATTCAACGTCAGCCGCCGCCAGGTGGACAGGATCCAGCGACTGCGACGAGAGGGCCTGGCCTTCGAAACCTGGAAAGACTTCATCGTCGAAGTCGAACTGGCCGATCGATCACGCTATTCGAAGCCGGGTAAGATGAATTTTATCAGCGCCCAGATCAATCCCACCACGGACACACTGGAGTTCCGTGCCGTGTTTCCCAACCCCTTCGACAAGCTGTCAGAAGTTGCCCTCATTCCCGGTCAGTACGTGCCGGTCATCCTCACCGTAGGCGAAGACCCGAACACCTTTCTAGTTCCGGGCCCCGCCCTGGTGGAAAGCCAGGTCGGCACCCAGGTTTACGTGGTCAACAAGGACAACAAGGTCGAGAGCCGCACCGTGGAAGTCGGGCAGTCCCACCAACAGCAATGGATCATCAAAAAAGGCCTCAAAAAAGGCGAGCGAGTCATCTATGACGGCCTGCAGAAAGTGCGTCCGGGCGTGGTGGTCAACATCAAGGACAAGGATTCGCCCCCGCAAAAGACCGGCTGAAGTTCCATCGTTTCGCTATTTTTCTCCAGATTAAATCAAGCTTTTACAATTTCTCTTACAAGCTCGATTTTCCTTAAGTGCTGCTCCAGTGTTTTAATCATATGCTTGGAAATCGGCAAATGTTTTCGTTCCACAGACCAAGCAGCCATAAACCGCTCGACGGTCCCTGTTGCCGCACTGAGAACCAACTTCTCGGACAAACGCGCCTTTGCAGCGAAACGTGTTAGTACGTCGATTGACGTGTCGAGCATGCTTTTAGACCTCAAGAAACCCAGCGCCATATTAGGATCATCGATATAAGCAATCGTTGAAACAAAATCATACCCCGGCGATAGAGCAGGATGCCGTTGATCCCGGTAGATCAAACTCCAGTTTTTAAGATGCATATCTGCGTTACCAATAAGCACACTAAAAACCAGTCGGCGGATAAATTCCTCGATGCCTTGTTCGCCGATTTCTGCCCAAATCACTTCGGTGATGTTACGGTAGCTGGCCCGCTCATACTTCCTTTCCGGGTAAACCCCGAATACTTGCGCGAAATCCTCACTATGGATCAGCCCGCCCTCTTCCGTCCGGTCGAAGCGCTTGACAGCAAGCGCCGAACCTTTCAAACGCCCAATCCCTTTCGGCAAACCGGAAACAACTTCCAACTCCACCAATTCAACATCCGCTACTTCCATGCCAATCATACGGGCCAGCGTCATCATCGCGAATTCGTTTTCCGGCACACCTTGGAATTTCGTGGAAGGGAGTTTGACGATCCAGCGACCCCCAACACCCTCGGCCGGAACGGTGAGTCCACCGGCCGTCTCCATCACAGCGGAAAATTTGAGCTGAACACCGGCCAGCGAAAATCGTAGTGCCGTTTCCTGGCCACCGTGAACATGGTCATGATCACTACCTTCATGCTGACCACCCCGCGGCCAGGCTTCCCCCTCGGCTGGCTCGATTGTAATAGCGCCAGGTAGATCACGCCCAAGCACCCAGAGAAGGAAAAATTCGCGTTGTGCGTTTACACCTGCGCGCTCAGCCAAATAATCGCGCAACGAACCCTCCGGGAGAAGATTCGAAAAAAAGGTCGGTAGCCGCGTTTGAGTCGGGCGAATAGTTGTGATCAGCTCACCCAGTTGATCTTTGAACGACAAGCTCAGCGTTGGCCGATCAGGGGCATCGATGTAGTCTTGCGAGAAGGCGAACAAAATCCGCTCACCCGGAAGTAACGTCAAAGTGCCAATCGCCCGGCCATACAGCAGGACATTGAGGACAGTGACATCAGGCATCGTTGTCTTCGTCACCCAGTTGATAAAGGGGACGCTGCGTCTCATGGTCCGTGCCCGCTTTGCCGGCTTGATCGACCAGGCTTGTCACGGCCGGAACATGCTGACGCGGAATCAGCATCACTTCAAGACCCAGTGCTCGCGCGATTTCGAGGAGATTGGATGCGCGCAAATCGACAGCGCCGCTCTCGACTTTGGACAGGCGACTCTGAGGCACCCCAATTTTATGGGAAAAGGCCCGCTGGCTGAGCCCTTTCTTTTCACGTGCCGACTTTAATGCATCGGTGAGAAACTGAATCGAGTGTCTCATCATGCGATACCCAATTAACTATCAAATATGCTTTTCGATACTTTATTAGATATCACATTTTGTGTCAATAAAATATATCTAATTACATATCTCTGCGCACCACTGATACCTTATTGGATATCACACAACGTGCTATTCCTGGTATGCCCGAAAATCGAATCGCCGGGAAATGCGGCGCAGCAGGCGCAGGAAGACCTTCGCGGCTACGTTGACACACCGCGGCGATCCGAAGTTAGTCCGTTGTATGCTGCCCTGCCAGTCGCCTGCGTGCTCCGTAAGCCCTGGCCCAGGGATTGGCGGTGATACCGTGAGCGATGATACTGAGAATAATGGTACAGACCACCGTCATGGCAAGCGGGCCACTGTCCGGGAGACCACTGTTTATGACGATCACTGCAAACACGATACTGGCCAGGCCGCGGGGACCGAACCAGCCGATAAACAGTTTACCCTCGGTGTCGATACCGCTGCCGGCGAGCGAGAGGAAAACCGGCAACATGCGAATGACGGTGAGACTCAACACGGAGTAGAGCAGGATCATCCAACTGAAATTTCCGACCGCCTGGCCCACCACCGCCGAGCCGAAAATCACCCAGGTGATCAATGCCAGCGTATCGCCGGTACCCTCCGAGGCACGTAGGAATTCATCGCGCACTTCATTGGACAGATGGGAGTCCAGTATCCCGAATAGAATGCCGCCGCTGAACGCGGCGATAAAACCGCTACCACCCAGATACTGGGCGACCGCGAAACAACTCAATGCCAGCGCGACCACCGGTATCTGAATCCAGGTATGCGTCAGCCATTGTTTGTGCCGGGCGAACTTCAGCAACCTGGCCGCAAGAAAGGTCAACACCAACCCGACGGCAAGACCGATACCGATTTCCTCGATAACCAGTTTCACTGCCAGCGTCCAGGGTCCTGCATCACCTGCCTTGTCCAAGGCCAGTGCCAGGAACACAAACAGTATCGGCACACAGATACCATCATTCAGACCGCTCTCGACATTCAGGCCCTGGCGGATCTCATCGGGTACCGCTTCATTAGTGACCACCGCCTTGCCTAAAGCAGCGTCGGTCGGTGCCAGCATGGTTGCCAGCACGGCCATGGCGAACAAGGACAGGCTATCGACCAGCAGCATGGCAACCCCGAAGCCCAGCAGGATGGTCAGTGGCAGGCCAATCAACAGCAAGCGCGTCGGCAAGCCACCGGTTTTTCTCAGCACCTTCATATCGGCGCCGGCCGCGTCGGTGAACAGCACCATTGCCAGTGTCACCTCGGCCAGACCACGGATAATCTCGCGGTCGATTTCCATGCTGTGCAGGTCAAGAACCACAGGACCGATCAGCAGTCCGAAAAAGGTGAAAATGATCGGTCCGCTGATCCAGGTGCGTTCAACGGCACCGGCAATCGAACTGTAAACCAGTACAAAAGCAGCGAGCAGGGCCAAGTTCTCATACATACTTACCGCCCCTGATACTAATCTTTCCTGTAAAGCTTTTGGATAAAGTAAAAGATCAACGCCGTAGTCCAACCAAAGATAATTACACCGTTGGCGGCCTGGATGGAGGCCAGCGTCCGCCATTGGCCGGTGAGCGTGACATCACCGTAACCGAGGGTGGTGTAAGTCACCATCGAGAAATAGAACGCCGTTTCCGGATCGGGCAGCTCGGTGATCGAGGTGTTAAACAGGTACACCAAGGCCCACAACCAGGCCTCGATGACAATGGCGAGGAACATCCACAGGGTCAGCAGCCAGACCAGCACAGCCCTGTCAAAGTGCCCTTTTACCGGACCGAAGCGTGTCAGACGCCATTCGATTGCGTGGTTTCCAACGAGCATAAACACAGCGTGGATGATGGTGCATGAAAACATCAGCAACAAAGCGATAATGATTCTATCGATCACCATATCCAGAACTCTCCCACAGATTCGACCGCTTTTATTCTGTTATTCCGATTGCTTCCGATAGTCCTGCACGACATCGTCCAGGGTGTCATAAAAGGCATCCTCTCCAAAAAGCTCCCGCAGCCTGTAGCGGCTGGTCTCCTTGACATCATCAAGCACCTGCGCAACCACCAGGCGTATGCCTTTTTCCTGCAGGATGCCGAACAGGGAGCGCAGCGTCTCCGCCGCTGAATAATCCACATCGTCAACCGCGGACGCATCCAGGCAGAACCAGCGTATGGGGGGGTCTGCCTGATTGACCAGATCGGTGATCTCTTCCGACAGCTGTTCCGAGTTGGCGTAGTACATGCTGTGAGTGAAACGGTAGATCAGCAGGCCGGGTAAGGCCTGTGCGCCTGTCGCGACCGGCTCTGCGCGCAGGACACCCGACTCGGCCGGCACCAGCACCACGTTCTTTGGCCGGTAGCCGCGCCGGGTGTGATCGATGAGCGACAGCACGATGGCGAGTATGATGCCCTGCTCCACGCCGACGAACACGACCATCAGCGCGGTAATCAGGGCGACCCAGAACTCCGAGCGCCGCTGGGCAAAGATACTCTGCATGCCTTTGACGTCGATCAGGTCGACACCGATCAGGAACACCACCGCTGACAGCACCGCATCCGGCATGTAGGCCAGCGGCCCGGTGAGAAACAACAGCACCAGCAGAACGATAACAACAGTCACCAGCAGCGATAACTGACTGCGTCCACCGGCACTGTCGACCATCTGCGTCTTGGTCGGACTGCCGTTGACGACAAAGGTACCGGACAGGCCAGCACCGATATTGGCCAGCCCCAGACCGACCAGGTCGGTGTTCTCACTGAAACGTTCGTTGTAGCGCGCGGCATAGGCGCGCGAGGTGGCGGCGCTCTGTGCCAGGATGACCACGAACATGGCGAACGCGGTGGGCACCAGCTTGCCGATGAGATCCCAGCTCCACTTCACCTCCGGCAGCCCGATATGGGGCAGACCGCTGGGGACGGAACCCAGTACGTGCACGTGCTCCTTGAGACCCAGTGCCCAGCTGAGGGCAATGGCGCCGATCACGGCGATCAGTGGCCCGGGGATCTTCTTCGAGAGCTTTTTCGAACCGACAATCACCACCAGCACGCTGAGCGCAACGGCCAGCGCGTAAAAATTGATCTGCTCGATCTGCTGAATGTCATTCCAGATCTTCTGCAGGGTACCGTGCCCGCCACCCTTCAGGCCCAGCATGCCGGAGATCTCGCCCAGCGCGACCTGTATGCCGACGCCGGTCAGGAAACCGATCAGCACGGTGCGCGACAGGAAATCCGCCAGGAACCCCAGACCGATGATGCGCGCCAGTATGAGAAATCCTGCGGCCATGAAGGCGAGCACCGCGCACAGCGCCACATACTCGTCGGAGCCTGTCGCGGCGAGCCCCACCAGGCCGGCGGCGAGAATGGCCGCCGTCGCCGAATCGGCACCCACCACCAGGTGCCGCGAAGACCCGAAAAACGCGAACAGGAAGGTCGGGATCAGTATGGTATAGAGACCGAAGATCACCGGTGTGCCGGCAATCTTGGTGTAACCCATCACTTCGGGGATCGCCAGCGCCGCCAGCGTGATGCCGGCGATCACTTCGGCCGGAATCTGCGAGCCCTTTATCGGCAACAGGCCCTGCATAATCGGTAAACGGAACCCCCCGGTTTTATTGTTTGCATCTGACATGGAATGCCTCCTCGCTCAGACTGCTTGTTAAGTCATGGAGCCTCTGAAACCCGGCAGTCCACGCGCCTCGTCGCTGGCGGCCAGGAACAACGCCTCATCGAGGATTTCCTTACCATCGTCCGTTACCTCGAGCTTGCCCTGCTCGTCGACCGCGAAGGCGAAATCATCGAAGGTGTGTTTGCCCGCCAGTATGTCCTTGTCGAGCAGGATACGGGTGCGGAAAAAATTCGCCCACTTGAACTCCGAGAACGGTGCATTGTTCTTTATATAGCCGTGATGTTCGCGGACAATCCAAGCCAGGCTGCGGTAGGGATCGAACGCGAGATCCTTGATATGCTCTGGAAGCGTTTCCGGCTGCTGCGGGCCACCGCCGGAACGATCGAACAGATACACCCAGTTCCGCTCGTGCATGGTCTTCCAGAAATACACGTCCTCCAGGGTGCTGGCATTGGCCATCACATTGACGTAAACACAAATATCCTTGCCGCGCTCCTTGTGCAGGGCGTCGTACAGTGCCCGTACCAGGTGATGATGATCGACCAGGTAGAAGCGCTTTTTTCTTATCACGATCGGAATCGGCCGCACGCGAAGATAATCGTGCAGCTTGCCCGGATCCTTTTTGTACTTCTTGCGCATGCGTCCGGCGCGGACAGTGACCTCCGCCTTGCCAACCGCGAACTGGGTGGGCGACAGGTCCTTCACCCGCAGCTTGTAGAAGTCGCCGTTTCTTGCATCCGGCGGGCACCAGGGGAACTCCGAATCACACAAATGCTGGGTCATGAGTCATCACCTCCTCCGCTAAGCATAGACACCCTGAACGGATTTGCAGTTATTCTTCATTGGGTCAGTTCTTGCAACGAACCAATCTAGTGACCTATAGAAACCTGTTCTGCGAGACCTAAACCTATTTGTTTTGCTGTTACTGTAACGCTTTCGGCAATGCCGGCACCGGTTTTGCGGTATTGCTGTCCTCCCCCGTCATGACCATCACCGATGCCGTCGTACCGACGCGCAATGGAATGTCCTTTGGCGGGTCAAGCAGGTGCACCCTTACGGGCACACGTTGCGCCAGCCGGATCCATTCAAAGGTGGCGTTGATGTTCGGTAACAGGTTATAGCCGGTGCTGCCGTCATCCTGGGCGATGCCCCAGCCGAGGCTGTCGACCTGCCCTTCCAGCGGCCGGTCCGGATAACTCATCAGCGTCACAATAGCGCGATCACCCGCCTTGACGCCCTCGATGCGATCTTCACGGAAATAGCCGTGTATCCAATAGCTGTTGATGTCGATGAGCGCCAGTGCCGGCTGGTTGGCGACGGCCTGACTGCCGAGACGAAGATTCAGATTGGCGACGTAGCCATCCACCGGCGCCTTGACCTGGGAAAAGTCGAGGTTCAGTTGCGCCTGCTGCAGTTGAGCATCGGCGCCAAGCACCGCGGCCTCGGCCGCGCGCTGGTCATTCGCTTTTCTTTCCAGTTGCTGTTGGGACATTGCGCCCCTGTCTCTTTTTCTGATATTGCGGGCACGGTCGGCCTCATCCTTGGCATCGTCCGCTTCAACCTGGGCCTGCTGCAGGTCGGCCTTAGCCTGATCGACAGCTGCCTGGAAGGTGCGTGGGTCGATCTCAAACAGCAGGTCACCGGCCTTGACCAGCTGGTTGTCAACGATCGGTAGTTTGACAAGCGGCCCCGAGATCCTTGGAGCGATCTGGATCACCTGGGCGTGCACCTGGCCATCGCGCGTCCAGGGGTTGGTCAGGTAGTACCAGTACTTGTAGAGTACGATGCCGACCGCTACCAGGACGATAAGGCCGCTTATCAAGGTTTTCAAAACTGTACTGTTCATAGTACTCACACAGGAATCAGAAAGGTGCCGATCAGGCCGGTATAAATGGCCGCGATTGCCACGAAGATCATTGGCGGATAGAGCATAAACCGGGACAGGCGGTAACGGTTGAGCAGCAGGACTGTCAACAGCGCCGCCACGACACCGAGGGTAGACGCCAGTAACAAGGGGGGGAAGTAGACGCCACCAATGGATATCTCACTCGGAATATAGTCCAACGCCCGCTCCTTATTGTTCGCTAATCAGGCAACCGTTGCAGATTATCACAGTCCACACCCTTGAGCGCGCCAGACTGAATCAAAACCGCGCCTCCTGCCACTGCGCCCAGTTGATTTTCTCGGCAAGCCGCGCATAAGCAATGCCTCCCTCCGACAGGCCGCGGAAACTGCCCAGCAAGCGGTAGAAATTTTGATAGTCTTCGCTGCTGAGCTGGCCCTCACCGACTCGCGCGAAGGTCTCCTCGACACGCGCTTCCAGCTTTGCCAGACGCTTCATCACCCGCTCTTGCATTTCGGCGCTCGCGCCGAGTGCCATAGCCGGGTTATCGGCCCAGAGCTGCAGCTGCTGTTCGGCAATCAGGCGCCAGGCCCGCACGTCGTCGAGCAACGCCTTTACCAGAAGATCCGCTTGCGGCAGGTCACGCATTACGGCCAGCGCCTTGATCCGATGAGCGAGCGCGTGGAGACTGGTGACCAGTGCCTGCACCTGCTCGGGGCTGTTATCGGGGAACGCCCTATGGTCGATCTTTCCAGCCCACGACGCCAGCTTCTGCGGCAACTCCAATAGATTCGACCGATAATAGATCGTTTTCCAGTGATCGACGATCCCCTTGTTCTGGTCCCAGTCCAGGGCCAGGCGCGACATCAAAAAGTCACTATGGCGGAAAAAGCGCTTCAGTGTGCGCAGGAATTGCTTCTCGGGGCGCGGCGACGGGGGAAGATACCAGATAGCAACGGCTAGTCCGCCCGCCAGCGCCAGCGAGGCGATCGTATTCGCGTACTGGGCGAAGTCGTAGGTCTGCTGGTTCTGGACGCCGATGATATTGAGGAACATCACAATCATACCCATCTTCGCCACACTCTGCTGTGGCTGCCAGAGCCAATAGTAGATCGCGAAGGTCACACCGAACAGCATCACGCCCAGCTGCAGGTAGCCTGACAGCTGCGGCATGACGAAGACATAGAACACCCCGGCGAAAACAGCGCCGAGCAGGAATGGCTTTAGAATCGTCGCCGGGTCCAGGCGCACCATCAACGATGCCATTATGAAGATGAGCCCGATCTCCACGAACGACGCGTGTCCCGGTGGATCGAGGTAAAACCAGACGGGGAACGCGATCCATACTGCCGCCATGGTCCTGATGGCTGCCTGCAATCGATCCGGATCGAGTCCGGGGCGGCCGTGCATCTTCTCCGGGACGACGCTCGAGGCCGGCGCGCCATACCCTTTGATGTCTCGGACACAGTCAAAAAGAGAGCGGCTGAGCAGCTCCAGGCGATCGAGCTGGCTCTTGGTCACCGCCACAGCCGCCTGCTGGAAATGGGTCAGGGCGCCGGTTGCGGCCGAGTCGATCGTCAGGGTGATTGCCTGCGGACCGTGCGCCGGGGGTTGCCCGGTCAGCATGGCCTCGATCGCCGCGAAGCGCAGGTCAAGCTCTGTGCACACGGTCTCCAGATTTGGCAGCAATACGCTTCGATCGAGTGGCTGAATCTCGGCGAAACTCTCGCGCCATTGCTCGAGTGCCTCCATGAGAGCAATGGACTGGCGATGGAAGTACCGCCAGCGATGGCGCAATTCCCACACCTCGTAGCTGTCCGTTTTCGCTGCGAGCAGGGTCTGTTCGTGTTGATTCAACAGCTGGACCTCCTGCAGCCTCAGCGGGCGTGACTCCTCAGCCGTGCCCTGGCCGTTCAACAGTGCACGGTAGGTTCGGTAGATCCTTGCCTGGGTCGTAACCAGCTTGCGCGTGGCCTCATCGAGCGCGCCCCGGGTGTTGCTTGGCCAGAGGAACACGGTGACCAGCGTGTAGACCAGGATGCCCATCCCGGTTTGCTGGACGCGCAACACCGCGACGTCGAAAGCGTCGTTCGCTTCGCTGGCGGCATGGGTGCAGATGACCAGGCAGACGAAGGCGCAGCACCACCAGAAGTACGTACGCTTGTTGCCCGTGACCATGTACATGCAGAAACCGAGGTAGACGGACAGGATGCCCATGAACCACCAGCGGTCCTGGGCGAACAAGGCGATGATTGTCAATGCTGCCGCGCCTGCAACCAGCGTGCCCAGCATGCGCATGGCGCCCTTGTTCAACGACTGTCCAACCGTCGACAGGCTGATCATCGCCACGGCAAAGCCGGCCCAGTAGGGATTTTCCCAGCCCATCCCCAGGGAGATACCGTAGGCGATCACCATGGCCAGTGCGGGTTTGATGGCCTCTTTGGTTCGCCTTGATAAAGGGATCATGGTGCATTCACTGAAGGAAACGGGGCCAGAGAGCAGTATTTTCTAATATTGACCGTTCTTATTTCAAATTGCTACAACACATCCCCTTGCGTACCCTTCGTTCGCGGCCTTCGAAATTGACCAAGCCGTACCTGCCCATTCGTCAAGGCTTCGATTCGATTCTTGCGCATTAGCCGCGCTCGCCTTGAAACGCCCTTTCCAGAATATGCCTGTGGCATGAAGACCGGGCCGCCGACTGGTTCAGGTCGTCCAGGTAACGCAGGTAATCGGCTCTAGGAAAGTTGAACCACATGCTGGGGAATCCCAGGCAAAGGGAATATTGCTCTCTGACCCTTGTTTCACTTGTTTCAAAGAGTGTTGAGACGATGAAAAGGGAACCGGCATAGGTAGTTTTCCGTGTTGACTTCCCGTTGAATAGTCTTCCACTCAGAAGGTGTTATTCACAACAGTCATGCAACCATGACGATATGTCTGCATGAAACGACAGCCAATTGACACTCAGTCTATTTATCGCTCGTAACTTAATGTTATTCCTAGCTATAATAAGATTGTACAAAAAATAGCCAATTTAATAAAAACGCCGTGCTTATAGGGTTTAGCGTTTGTTTACAAGATTTCATCCACACACTTATCCACAGCATCTGTGGAAAACTTTTATGGCCTTCTGGAGAGCCATCAGCATATTCTATTGGTGGATTAGCCACGCTGTTAGGGCTGGCGCGATTTTCACACTCTCACGGACCAAACCATTCGTGTCACCGGTGCCGCCGAAGGTGGTCAATCCTGTACGGATAAACGTGATTGCTACGGGCGCACCGGGTGACACGAAGATCATCCTTTAGGGCTTTACGGTGCTGCGATAACATAACGCGTTATATGAGCAGCAAGACAAAATGGAATGAGCGTTATCGTGCCGCGGCCGGCGAGCGACAGGCATCACGGGTCTTAAAAGAAAACCTGCATCTGTTGCCTGACCATGGCCGCGCGCTGGATCTGGCATGTGGCTTAGGTGCCAATGCCATACTGTTGGCACAACAGGGTTTGCATGTTGACGCCTGGGATAGTGCTGATGTTCCTATTGCAGCTTTGCAAGACGCCGCGCTCAAGCGACAGTTATCCATTCAAGCGGAGGTGCGAGACGTTGTGGCTCATCCACCCGAGCCGGAAACAGTTGATGTCATTGTTGTGAGTTATTTTCTGGATCGCAACATTATTCCCGCATTGATACACGCACTTAAAACTGGTGGACTGATCTATTATCAAACCTTCACCCGGCAACGTGTTTCCGATCGAGGCCCGCAACGAGCGGAATTCAGATTGGCCGATCAGGAATTGCTGCATCTGTTTTCCGGCTTGCAGGTTTTGTTCTATCGTGAAGAGGGACGTATTGGCGATGTGCACAAAGGTCTGAGAGATGAGGCGATGTTTATCGGAAGAAAATAGGCATTACCGCCCTGTCACCGGAACACGGCCCGCCTCTGCTTATTTGCTGTTAACGTGAAATTGCTCGCAGCTTCTCGGCATAAGTACGCGCTGCCGGCTCATTTCCCATATCACGATAGAACGCCGCCAGGGCGCCGAGGATGTCACGGTTATTCGGATGCTGATTGTGCGCGCCCTGTAAAATCATGATCGCCTGTTCCGGCTTACCTGTTGAATTCAGCGCAACAGCGTATACATAAATATAGCGCGCATTCCCCGGCGTTAACGTCGATGCCAGGCGGAGTTCCTCGACACCTTCATCGGTGCGTTGCTGCCGCACCAGGGACAGCCCTAAGGCATGATGTATGCCCGCATTCCCGGGACTCGCCTTGGCCGCCCGGCGCAATACATCTTCGGCCGCTGTTTCCTTTCCCTGTGCACGGTAAAGGTCCGCCAGATTGACGTAGCCCGGGACATACGCCGCATCGAGATCCGTCGCTGTTTTATACGCTGCAACCGCCCTGTCTGCTTCACCCAGTGCGGCATACAGGTTGCCGAGATTGGTCTGCGCCGCGGGGCGTTCGGCCATGGCCTGCTGGGCTGCGACAGTTTCCTGCAATCCTTTCTCCAGCAGCGACCGCTGATCCGTTGATAACTCGCCGGCCGGGATGGACGCCAGCACCCGCGCCGCCTCGATGCGCACCGCACGTACCGGGTCATCCAGCATCGGGAATGCCAGTCGCACGCGTATTTCCGCCGGCACAGTTTCCAGTGCCGCCACCGCGGCGGCGCGGACAGCCGGGTCAGCATCAGAGAGTCCCTGTGGCAGTACATCAATCGTCGCAGCACTCAGGTACGGTCCAATCTGAGCATATGCTGTTGCCCGCGCAATCGCCGGTGTATCCCTGTTCCGAATCAATGCCGCCAGCGCGTTGCCGCCGTCGGCTTGTTCCTGCCAGGCACCGTGCAAGGCCTCTGCATAGGTCTGGAAACCTGTCGGCGCATCGCCGTACCAGGTTTTAACCTGCCCCGCCGCCCACGCGGCATCCTTATCATCGTGACAGTTGTTACACGCGTTGGGCGTCCCCAGCTTCACCGAAAGGTCCGGGCGCGGAATGCGCATACTGTGATCGTGGCGCGGGTCGACCACCATGTAGGTTCTGGGTGGCATATGACATTCTGCGCAGCTCGCCCCCGGCGAACCGGCTTTGTGAAAGTGGTGGCTGGTTTGTTCATACTTCGCAGCCTGGTGACATTGCAGACACACGCCGTTGCCGGGTGCTCTCAATGCCAGGCTGTGCGGCTCATGACAATCACTGCAGGTCACACCGGCGTGATACATCCTGCTCTGTATAAAGGAACCGTAGACATAGACCTCGTCGTCCATCTGGCCATCGGCATAATACATGCCTTCATCGAGACGCCTTGGCAAGTAGTGATCCAGTAACGGCTCGCCATGCACATAGTCACTGCTTATCGGACTGCGCCGGGAATGACAGCGGGCACACATCCCGATCTCTTTCTCACTGCTGCGGACTTTATTGCGAACAGCACTCCCCGTTTCCGGGTTGATCTTCCAGTGGCTGTCACTGCGCTCGTCGAGTGAAAGCATCAAGCCTTTGCCGACTTCGAACTTTTCAAAACCCGGCTTATGCTTTGCCCATGCCACATGATCCGATCCCGGCCCATGGCACGCTTCACAGGCGACATCGATGTCCGACCAGCTTGTCGAGAAGGTCCGGGTGACCGGGTCGTAGTTCTTTTCCAGATGTGTTGAATGACATTCCGCGCACATGCTGTTCCAGTTCTGGCTGGCT
>Ga0209456_10000619_pt1 | contig 18841 bp, 11 predicted proteins | sample COG_11_FD_184755 | JGI IMG/M metagenome (GOLD analysis project Ga0209456, IMG submission 184755) | Pelagic marine sediment microbial communities from the LTER site Helgoland, North Sea, for post-phytoplankton bloom and carbon turnover... | ecosystem: Environmental > Aquatic > Marine > Neritic...
CTTACAATACTTGGTCTTATCATGTACCTTCGGTTTGGATGGGTGGTAGGCAATGTTGGCCTGGGTTGGACAATGGTTATTGTGATTTTGGCGAGTTCCATAACCTTTATTACCGGACTTAGTGCCTCCGCGATTGCCACGAACATTAAGGTAGGTGTTGGAGGAGAGTATTTTATGGTATCTCGAAGCCTGGGTATGGAAACCGGTGGTGCCATTGGTATTCCACTTTATTTCTGCCGAACATTGAGTGTAACTTTTTATTCCTTTGGATTAGCCGAGGCCATTCTGATTTTCTGGCCCGCGGATTGGGGGGCAATCCCTTCCTTTGCCTTGCAAGGGCTTACTGCTGTTTTGATTATTTTGGTGACCCTTCTTTCTGGAAAAAGTGCAGCTATTACGCTTAAAACCCAAATACCCATTATGATTTTAGTAGGGCTTTCCATTCTGGCTTTTGCAGGCGGAGTTTTAACGAACGATACACATGCCCCATTAATGAATGCTTCCTATGCCACAACAGATAGCGGCGGTTTTTGGTTTGTTTTTGCTGTTTTCTTTCCGGCAGTAACCGGTTTTACAGCTGGAATTGGTATGAGCGGAGATTTAAAAAAACCACGGAAATCAATTCCCAGAGGAACCCTGGGAGCTGTACTGACCGGAGCTTTGATCTATCTTATAATACCTGTTTTATTTGCCATCACGGGTCTACTGACTCTAGATCAGTTAACGGATGAAGAATTCGGTCTGAAGACATGGACGTCGGTCGCATTATTTGGAGGATTATTAGTAATTCCAGCGGTGTGGGGCGCTATTTTATCTTCGGCATTTGGAAGTATCTTGGGCGGACCAAGAGTGTTACAGGCACTTTCCATGGATGGTCTTGCACCGAAATTTCTTTCAAAACTGTCAAATACCGGTCAACCAACAAAAGCGACTTGGATTAGTGGGGCAATTGCGTTACTGGCAGTGTCCCTGGGGGAGCTTAACACCATTGCCCAATTAGTATCTATATTATTCTTAACCCTATACGTAACTATTAATTTCAGTGCGGCATTGGAGAGTCTTGTAGCAGATCCCTCGTACAGGCCCAGAATCAAAGTTCCCTGGTATGTTTCTATCTTAGGTGCCGTTGGTGCTGTTGGAGTTATGTTTTTGATCAACCCCTGGGCGTGCTTGTTCGCTCTGGTTATTGTGGCAGGCCTTTATATTTGGCTTCGCTCCAAATCGCTGGAACAGCAGTGGGGGGATGTGTCTGTAGGGTTCTGGATAAAGGTCGCTAGATATGCATTGCTTCAGCTTAAAAACCGTAGTATTTATAGACGCAATTGGAGACCATTAATGTTGATTTTTGTCAAAAACGTTGAAAAACAGCTTAGCCTCATCAAACTTGGCGAGTTGCTGGGGCAGCATCACGGGATACTTACTTTGGCCCATTTAATAAGTTCAGATGGAACCATTGTAGATGCCAAAAGGAGGACCATTGAAACGGAAATGAGAATGAAAATAGCACATCACGGATTCCAGGCATTTATTGAAGTTCACTCAGTGGCCGATTTCCATGATGGCTTTGTTGAAATTTCTAAGGGACATGGACTAGCGGGATTACGGACAAATACCATAATGTTTGACTGGTCCCATGACAAGGAAGGACAGATTAAAGAACTAAAAGCAATTAAGGCACTTCGTAAAAAGGATAAGAACGTTATTTTATTAAATTGTAAAACTGGTCTGACACAAAGGGGTAAAATGATCGATATTTGGTGGCGCGGACAACGAAATAATGGAGATCTTATGTTGATGTGCGCTTACCTGTTAAAATTAAACCGGCATTGGGAGAATGCTCAGATACGTATTTTATCTGTCATAAAAAATGAAGAGCATAAAATTGGATTACGCAATGGCATCAGGAAATTACTCCCAAAAGCGAGGATTAATGCCTCAGTCCATGTATTTGTGTACGATGGCATTTTCAAAGATATCCTATATGAAAATAGCCGGGAATCAGATATCGTGTTCATGGGTTTACCGGAAGTTAAAGAAGGTGATGAATTCCAGATTGCAAAGAATTTGGATGTGCTGTGCAATGGCTTAAAGACTACGGTCTTTGTGCAGAACAATAGTATGTCACATTCGCTACCAATTCTTTTAAAAGTTCATGAATAGGGTATAGACCAGAATTCCAAAAATTTGTTTAGCCTTTTATAAAACCGTCCTAGCCTTGCTCTTTTTTTTCTAGATTCCTGGCCTCCTTTTGCAACAACCTGAGACTCTTCCCAAATGCGTCCCATTTGTGGTCTCTTTTATTTGTCCTAAGAATTCAGGTTTTAGGGGACCGAGATTTTATCCGTTACCCTTATTGTTTGACCAAAATCACTTAACATACAGACCACCACAATAGATAGAACCACAGATGTAGCACTCGTCGGAGTCGAATACTATGAAAGACAATGTTACGGAGAACAGCTTCACCGGCACGAGCGAGACGCCCGCACTAGCGGGAGCGAGGGTCATGCTCATTTTGGCCATGTGGCCAGGCATTTTATTCAGTTACTACACTGTCTGTTTTAATAGCAACCTGTTCTATTGATTTTGGCTTTATAGTTAGTTCTGCACTCATTGCCGGATTGCCATCAAGAAGTATGACAATGATATACTTACCGGGACCAAGTTCTCCACTGAAAATACCTTGCCCGTCATAATCGTAGCGTTGCAGCCAAACTCCTTTTCCTGACACTTCTTCCATTTCGAAATCAATTACAACTTGTCCGTCCCGATACCAACGCCAGCCGAAAGATGATAAGGTAGCCGCATCATTAACCTGTAAATAGGCGTAGTAAGCCCCTTCTTGTGGATTTTGAACATTGACCTTCATACCGGGCGGTGTCATATTTGTACGGAAGACTGCATATAAATCGGTAATATTCTGCGAAAAGATCGTACCGGGGTCAATTGCTTGCCCGTTTGCCTCGATTTTTGTGGCAAAAATTAAGCCTCGTGGTGGGAGTTTTTTTGCAATTGAAGCATCGGCGAGCCATTCCTGATATGCCCAGTATACTATAGTTGCACTAAAAATTAAAATAATGGATATCCATAGAAATTGTATTTTTTTGTTCGAGAATACAGTAGAAGTAGTGCTAATCTTTCCTTTCCCTTTCATGTCTATCGATAAGGGAACGGTTAATTCATCATTTGATATCGCATATAATGTAATGTCTCTTTCAATATTTCTAAAGGCAAAATCACCAATTTTAACTGTTTTAATTTCGGGATGATTTTTAATTTGAAAATAAATATCAGAACTAATCAAAACGGAATTAGCCACACCCATAGATTCAATACGAGAGGCAATATTTACACCATCCCCAAATACATCATGGCCTTTACGTACTATTTCTCCAATATGTATACCAATTCGAAGCGGCACATATGGTTCTTCTCTCAAATTATGTTGTATGCTGATAGCACATTTTATTGCACTTAAAGCACTTGGAAATAACATGAGACACCCATCACCATAAGCCTTAACTATTTCTCCATCATATTTTTTTGACTGAATTTTTAAAACTTCTTCAAAGCGCTTAAGTTTTGATAAGGCGAGTTGCTCATCTCCTTGCATCATAGAGGAATATCCAACAATATCTGCAAATATGATTATTGAAATGAGTCTATCAAGATTATCCATAACCTACCAGGTATGATCCATTATACTTATTTAAGGTAATCAAATGGATTGAGCTAGTCAAATTTGATCTAATAACTCCAAACAAATGATAGGATTTTTTAATATTAAAACCTATTCAGCTATAGTGCTGAAGCCATCCAGGACCGGAGTTTAGACCGAGAGGGGTGGTTGAGCAAAGAGCAAGCACCAAAATACAAATCCCAAATCCCAAATGAGTAGATTGCTACTATCAGTATTGGAATTTGGAACTTGTAGTTTGGAATTTAACAAAAAAGGGGTGGTTGGGATAACTCAAACCCAGGAGACCTGCCCGTGGTAGGCTGGCCATACACAGCGCATTGACAGCCAATTACGAACCGAAAATAATTTGATAACAATATCGGCATTAAAGTAATTATTCTCTATATTAGATAAGAGAGATAGTATAAGCAAACGGAAAAAATCAGATGTTCCCCGGCTGTAAAGCATGTTATGATTTTCCTGATGATGACTAATTTGTTAAATAAATGGGTCGGAAGATAAATATATTTGTGATCTACACCTTGGAGGATAAAGATATAATGCTTCATCTTTTGCCTCATTTGGACCCATTGAACGAATCTTTCGATTTATCTATTTGGCACGATGATCCAATTATTCCAGGGCAGCCTTGGAAAACTTATATTGAATCACGCATACATCATACCGATATATTTCTTCTCTTGGTTAGTGATGATTTCATGAATTCTCAATTTATCCAGCAGATTGAATTTAAAGCTGTCATTGACAGGCATAAAGAAAACAAGTCTGTTGTTATCCCTGTAATTATTGATAATTGTCAATGGGATATTGATCTTAAATTTATAGACTACGACTTTAATTTACGTGAATTACAGATATTGCCAGAGGAGGGAAAGCCTATAGGGGATTGGGATTCACCTGAGCTAGTATATAACATCGTTGCGGCAGGTATAAGAGCGATAATTAAGCCATTTGTAGATAATTTGAATCAGGAGGAATCCAAAAAAGAAATAGAAAAGAAGGCAGCGAATGACATAGGTGAAAAGCCGGTAGAGATCAGTTTTACAGAAGAAGGAGAAACCGATAGAATAACCGAGGAACGGAAAAGTTCTAAGGAAGAAATTGAAGCTGTGGAGGAGAACAGACTATGGGAGGAAGCCGAAGCCAAAAGAAGGGCTGAGGTGGCAAAGAGAATTATGGAAGAAGCAGAAGTATCGGCCAAAAGAAGAGCCGAGGAGGATAGATTATGGGAAGAAGCTTTGGCCAAAAGAAGAGCCGAGAAGGAGCAGAGGATTAGGGAAGATGCAGAAGCATCGGCTAGTAGAAAAGAAGAGGAGAAGAAAAGAGGTAAGGAAGAGGAAGAAACCAGGAGAAAAGCCGAGGAAAAGAACAAATTTGAAGAAACAGAAGCAGCGGCAACTATTCTAAGAGCCGAACAGGAGAAAATACGTGAAGAAGAAATGGAGGTTAAAGGTTATGCCGAAGAAGAAAATCGGATAAAACTTGCAGCTGAAGCGAACGGGAAAGTTGAAAAAACGCAACAAGGGAAAGACACCAACATAAAAAAAAGAGTGCTTACGGCATCCCTGGTAGCAGTACTTGTTGTTGTTGTGGGAATATGGGCTTTCTCAGTATTAAATACAGGCTCCGAAAAACCCTTACCCGCTTTGCCGAAAATTAAAGCAGCAGATATTAAGGATTCAGTTGCTTTGGAAAAAACTGGTATTGACTCCTTGAATAAGGTAGCGACTCTTGCAAAACTAGATGTTGGTGACATCTACGAAGGAGGAATTATTTTTGCAATTAATCATTCTAACAATACTGGTAAAATCGCACATCTTGAAGACGCCGGTCCAATGCCATGGAAAAATGCTGCTAAAATTCAAGAGCAATTAGGTAAAGGATGGAGATTGCCAACTTTCGATGAATTAAGAATAATGTACCAGGTTATAGGACAGGGCGCAACCAATAGCGGTGAATTTACTGATGAACTGTATTGGAGTGCCACTGCTTATGATGAATACCAGGCGCGACTCTTAAGATTTCAAGATGGCAATACATCATATCATTACAATAAAAATGGAGAACACCGGAAATTTAAAGTTAGGGCAATTCGCGATTTTAGACGATAACCAGCAGAATTATCATCAAATTATTGTTATATATATTCACCACATTATAAAGCATTACCGAAGTGGTGGTGGATAGGCTGGTAACAAGCACCAAATCCCAAATAACAAATCGCATTACCTAAATAATTACAAGAAGCATTTTTCTCTTTTGGAATTTGGAACTTGTAATTTGGAACTTGTATTTTGGAATTTAATTAAAAAATAGTGGTTGATCTTTTTTAATTAAGGATAGAGTAGGAGATAGGCAGCTATTAATTATACATGTTGTTAGCCTTAGCTATTTTTGCTTTATTTCCTGTTGAATTAGTTTCTTTAAGTTACCAATATCTTCCACCATATCTTTTGAAGCTTAAGGCTTTGTATCTCTAAAAAATTTTTGAGCAAAAATGTGGCGTACAATGTCAAAATAATTTCTCTAGCGTTAGACTAAATATCAAGGTCTTGCTGTAATTTAGGTTGATTTTCAATTAATAAGTAAATGGGTCCCCACTCTAATGAATGGGCCCTAGATTGAACTTCTTGGTAGTTAACTTCATTTCCTCTTCATAAAATTGACTAAGACTAAAACCCCTTTACGAATTTATTTTAAACTAGTTATTTACCTTGTATTAGTTCAATGAAATCAGGCTCCTTTTTTAAGCTATATAAATCTGGGTCATGTTTAATATATTCATAATTTCCAAACCCATTATCTATTGCTTTCTTGAGATTTTCAATTGATGCTGTTTTATCACCTATTAATGCATAAAAACATGCAGCATTATAAATAATAATCAGGTCATTTGGGTTTATCTCAATCCCTTTACGCATTTCTATTTTAGCTTCTTTTCTTCGACCCAATCTTTCTAAGGTGAAAGCATAAAATTGGTGCGCACGGGCGTCCTCAGGGTTATGCAACAAATAGTCGGGGTAAAATAATGCCGCGCGTTGAATAGTATCCTGAAGATTTTCTTTGTCTTCTAATTTTTCATAGCACATCTGCAAATCACCATAAGCCGAATGGAAATCACCATTAATTTCTAACACTTTATTAAAATCAATGATTGCTTCAGAATCTCTGTCTTTCATTCTATAGAGTCGACCTCTAATCCAATAGGCAAAAAAATTGTCAGGGTCAAATGAAATTGCCTTTTGAACAGCTATTAATGCTTCGTCGAGTGAATTTTTATTGTAATAAACCAAACCAAGAGCGCTATAGGCTTCAGACGATCCAGGATCATAGATGAGTGCTTTTAATGCTGTTTCCTCGGCCTTTTCAAGCCATATGAGTTTTTTATCATGAGTTTCATATAACAAGGCATAGGCCTCACTCATACCGGCATATGCAGCAGCATATTTTGAGTCAATATCAACAGCCTTTTGAAAAAGATCTATAGACAAGAGTATATAGCTCTCTGTATATCGAAACAAAAACTCGCGAGCTCTTAAGTTAGCATCAAATGCGTCGCTATTCGTCGTTGCTCTTTTACTAAGTGCCACTTTTTCTTTAGGACTCAACCTTAGTTGCAATGACTTTACGATCTGCTTAGATACCTTTTCCTGAATTTCAAATACATCTGCCATTTTTCCACGGTAGATCTCAGCCCAAAGTTCAGAGTCCTTTTCCACATCAATTAACTCTGTTGATATTCTTAAATCAGTATTATGTTTGCGGACTGTACCTTGCAAAAGGTATCTTGCTTTTAATTCGCGCCCCAATGAGCCAATTTCCAAATTTGAATTTTTATAGCGCATGGAAGTGCTTCGAGAAGCAATCTCAAGCTCTTTGATTCCGGACAAACGAATAATGATTTCTTCTGTCAGTCCATCACTAAAATAATCACTGCCATTTTCCGAACTGATGTTGCGAAAAGGTAACACTGCCAGTTTTTTATTGTTTTTGTTGAGCTCATGGTTTGATTTTGGTGATACCGATGTCACCTCTTCAACATTTTTAGTTTTCTTGATTCCTTTTAGGGACAATTCATATACCCAAGCAAAAATTAAATTGAGCGGAAAGCCTATGATCAAGACAAAAATCAAGGTTTTCATGATATATTGTGGTGCATCAAAATTTGAAAGAACAAGATCTGCCACCTGAGCTACTAACCATGCTACTATTAAATAGGCTATTGTCGATTTAATTACATTACGCCTTTTGAGTTCCGTTATGAATTTTTTTATATTCATGTATCACTCTAAGATAGTCATTTATACCGTAGATAATAGGAGGTGAAATAAATTGCATTAAATGCAATATTTTTAGTGTTCACATTGTAGAGAGTCACAGAAGTAGTGGTGGTTGGGGTAGTTAAAGCACCAAATTCCAAGTACCAAATCCCAAATCCCAAAAGAGAAGATTGCACATTTTAGTATTGGAATTTGGAGCCTGCCTGACGGTTTACCCGCCTTAGGAGGGTAGGCAGGTTTGTAATTTGGAATTTATACAGAGTAGTAGTTGGTCCCGATAGCTCCTTCTCCATAGTATTCCGAAGGAGAAATTATCGGCATTGTAATACAGGATAGAGTAGGAGATTGGAAGCTATTAATTATACACTGTTGTTTGCTGTTTTTTTAAATTAAAGTTCAATTCATTAATCTTTGCTTATCTTTTTTCGAACCCATCGAATTGCCGAACTTGCTCCTATGGCCGCAAATGCTGCAAAACCGTTAAACAAAATATCAATGATGTCGAATACTCTATTCGGAAGGAATATCTGGATAAATTCATCTAGTGCTCCTATGGTAAAAGCAATTAGAAAAGCGACTAAACCAGCGTTAGGAATTTTTTTGCCTTGTATTGCTCTTTCAATAAGCGCTTCGTGAATGAAAATAGCCAATATACTGTATTCAAAAAGATGGGATCTTTCTGCAAACCCTAGTCTTGCATAAAGCATAATGTAGACTGCCGAAAGGCCCAGCCAAATCGTAATTTCAGCTTTTCCTGGTCGGGTTATCAAACCGTGTAATATGACAGTTGCTGCAATAGCTATCATAGTGTAAAAGAAGAGAGCCCCTTGTAGGTCTTGATCCATTTTTGGGACCAGACCCCCACCGAAAATGAGAGTCGAAATAATGGCAACCAACACAAGAAATGTATAAAACCAAAGTCGCTTTTCCCGAGATGATGTAAAAACATACATAGTTAGAATTTTTTGCTCTTTTCAGCTCTTAGCAAATTGAAAATTAATTGGATTTCCTAAATGCTCTTCTTCTAATAACATATAACATTTGGATACAGTTATTAACTATATATCTTTTATATAAACTAAGATAGTATAACAAATGTTATAAGTATAATACATTTAAAACGCAGGCCACCATATTGTAGAGAGCGACAGATGTTGATATTTGATAAGGCTTTTGAATGAAGTGATTATATGATCTATTAGATGAAATTGATTAATTTAAATACATCAAAGTCAATGATTTAGATAGGATTTTCTATTTTTACGACTCTAACATATCGTTTTGTTGATGGATAATGTAACTAAACCTATTTCAGATAAAAATAGTCTTAGAAAAAAATATTAAAAATTTCAATAAAATGGCTTAAAAGAATAAATAATTCATGAAGCTATAAAGGATGCTGTAATTACAAATAACAGGCTATCCCTATCCATTTCATTCAATAACTATTAAAGATTCCAATACCTTAAATAAAACAAATATGAAAGTAGCGGTAACCATAGTATTAATAATGATTTCATTTGTTTTTGAGCATCCTGCTTATTCACATGACGGACATACAGATCCTGTTCTTCAGGAACTAAATGACTATATCATGGCGATACAGCTAATGAGGATAAAAGATCCGGGTGCGGATGAAATATTTAAAACCTGGCAGGAACTTAGGAACGAATCCTGGGCGATACGCAAACTGACTGATGAGCAGAATTTGCTGATTAACACCGAAGAAGTTATGAAACAAATTGGTAAAACCAGGGCAAAACGGAAGCAGTTATTGGATGAATGCCGTGCCTACTTTGCTAAAATAATTCAGCGGAAACCTGCCATTCGTTTTCTTATTGACCAATCTATTACCAGTAATTGGAACTCTCCTTTTGCTGAAGTACAGGTTCAACACTTTAAAGTTTTGTTGATTGAAATAAAAAATCAAAGAAATTCAAAGGTGGATATTACAATGAAAAGCAATGCCAGTGATGAGATATTATTTTGGAATAAACAATTTTCATTAGAAGCACTAAGCTCGCGATATACCTTTGTCGTATATGCTCCATTGCAGGAAGTCCAAATCACAAATAAACTCAAGATCAGTGATCAACTCGGTAATAGTACAAGTGTTGCACTAGGCGTTAAGGGTATTCCCATGCAAGAAGCCCCATTTGTACTACTTGCCGACAGTATCGCTACCCATGTTGTTGTACCTGGTCATAGTAGTACTCCGGTTAAAAAAGAACCCATTTTTTCTGAAGCTATTAAATTTTCCATTACTGATAAAGAAAGTGGAACTCAGATTGCCGCCAGGGTAGAAGTAAGCGATATGGACGGTAACAATTATTGGACTCCAATTAGCGGACCATCTTATGCTGTTAATAGAAATAGTGATTGGGGTTGGCGAACAACGCTTTGGGATTATCAACCCGGGCCCTATTTTTATATAAAAGGTAAAGCACAACTAGGTGTAAACCCCGTTGGGAAAAGGGCTAAGATTTATCATGGTTTTGAATATAGGCCATTGGAGGTGGAAGTACCTGAACAAGGAAGCGTTAATATCGCCCTGGAACGATGGATTAATATGCCCAAGCTTGGTTGGTACTCAGGTCAAACACACATACATACTACAGATATAGGTATTCCTGTTCAATTTAATAAATTCTGGCCTTTGATTTCCCAGGCAGAAGATCTCCATGTCTCATCAATTTTAACCCTAAAAGGAGAATGGGAAACACATGCCATTTACGCAAATGAATTTCCTATGGGGCAAAGGAAAGCGTTTAGTACCCCTGATCATATTATTACTTATGGTGAAGAGTTTCGCAGTAATCCTTATGGTCATCTTGCTTTTATTGGACTTAAATCTTTAATACAACCCATAAGTACAGGAGCTCTCGGTGAATTGGGTGGTCCGGATTACCCTCCTAATTCATACATTTTGGAGGAAGCGTTGGCTCAGGGGGCCGCCACTATTGCTGCCCATTTTGGTAATTTCACAGAAGGTGTTGATCAAATCCAGACAGGGTGGCCCTCTACAGGATTTGAAATGCCTATAGATATTGCCTTAGGAAAAATACAAATAGCCGAAATTGCGGGTAATGGAGGACAAATGAATGTCTGGTATGACATACTGAATTGTGGGTTTAAAATTCCTGCGACCGCGGGACCGGACTGGAACATAAAGGATACGCCACGCGTATATGTTAATCTGGGAAGTGAGGATTTTAACTTGGATAATTGGATAAAGGGCCTGCAAAATGGTAATAGTTTTATTACCACTGGTCCCATGTTATTTTTCAAAGTGAATGGTGAGCATGCAGGAAGTTCATTTAATGTTGGTAGCGGCACTGTTCAATTTCAGGTAGATGCGGAAGCGTTAACTCCCGATGGCAAAATACCAGTAGAAATAGTTTATAATGGTGAGGTAATTTATACGGCTACAGATCTGTCCACCCAAATTACCTTGAAGGATTCCGGATGGATTGCTGCACGATGTGAAGGGGCGCATTCTAATCCAATATATATCAATTTTGAAGGAAGACCAGCCGGGTATGCCGAACCTGCCGAAAAATTCATCAAGATAACAGAGCGTTTGGCTGAATGGGTGGAAACCAAAGCCCTTTTTTATGAAGAAAATCAAAAAAAAGCCGTTCTTGAAGTCATTGATCAGGGGAGAGATGTATATGAAAAAATCATTGAACAGGCTGGGGAATTGGGGAGGAGATATTAGTAGCCATATGAAGATAAAAATTGTACTCTTATTTCTTTTTTAGCATACAAGCAAAAAAAAGGAACGGCATGTTCCTGTTGAAAATAAAGTTGAAGATCTTTGGTTAGATGAAACAACAATGTATCTTCCTGTCACCGGAGAGTGGACCAATCGTGTAAAAATGGCCGATATAAATGAGGATAGTTTGCTGGATATTTTATTCACGAATGGTGGCAGCTATTCTGAACCACGCCCACAGGAATACAGCCGTATCTTCATAAACCAGGGATTGGGAAAAAAATTTCAGGAAATTACTTAGGATTTTATGGGTTTCCAAAATAGGTGTGTAATAATTCCTTGTATCGAACCTCCCCATGCAATAATTGTAAATCAGGATGTAGTTTTATCCATACCAGGTCCCTATAACCATTTTCAAGTGCTTTTTCCAAATAGTCGAGGGCCTCACTTTTTCGGTCCTGAACTGCCAGCAATTGAGTAAATTCAAAGTAAATCGTTGAATCCAGTTCCATCGCTCGTTTTCCAATTTCCCAACCAGCATCTTTTTCTCCTAACCGCGTAAGTACTATTCCATTATAAATATATGATTTTGGGTCATCCGAATTTTCATCCAGCCACTTTGTGGCGATTTTTTTATATTCAAGAAAATGTCTCCTGGCCGTTTTCCTTTTTCCTATTAAATTATAATTTATTCCCAGATCATAGTGCGCAGAGGATTCTTGAGAATTTTTCTCAAGGATTGCTTCTAAAACCTCAATGGCTCTATCATACATTCCCTGAAGCCGGTAGTCATGTGCTAATCGGTATTGATTCATCAAAAAGTTTGGATTAAGATCCCCGGCTTTGAGATATGCTGCCTCAGCCTTCTCAAAGTCATTCAGCCCGACATAGCTTGAGCCAAGATAAAAATGCCCCCAAGGATTATCTGGCACATATTTAATCATACGATTGGACCAGAACAATGCAGAATCCATTTGACCAAAAAATTCCAGATATACCCAGATTATTCCACTATTGGTAAGCATCATATTTGGATTAATCTGCAGAGTTTTTTTATATTCATCCAAAGCCATATCATATTGACCCTGTTTTTGAAAATACCAACCCAGATTATTGTGTGCGGCTGGATCATCGGGATATAATCCAATTCGTCTTTTTGTATATGTAATGCCTTTGTCCAAGTCATTTTCAACATTTACGGCATAAAAAGCAAGAATGCCAAATTTTTCCCTGTCGGTAAGATTATCAATGGATATTATAGCCTCATCCAGCCATTTACGCCCCTCGTTCCGATCAAATTTTTCAAAAAGTAAATTCCCCAGGGAAGCTTTCGCCGCCGTAAAATTACTATCAATACGGATAGCATTTTCATAATGAATCCTTGCTTTTTCAAAGTCCAGGCGGAGATGACTTTCAATACCAAGCGAATACTGTTTAAGTGCCTGCAAAGAAGAAGTAGTTACTTTCTTCAGGGGTTTGCTTTGGTTAGAAATCTTATTTCCAGATTCACCAAGGCTTCGTCTAATCTTCTTACTTAGCTGATCAAGTTTTTCAATAATATCATCCTCACTTTTGGCATAAAGGACCTCTGACTTTAGAATATTTGTTGTTTTGGCATCCAGGATTTTGGCAGTAAGAATATACTGCGTACCCACCTTGCTTATAGTTGGAACAATAAAAATTTCTACCCCTTCGCGAATGGCAATTTCCTTACCAGTTTCTTCATCAATATTTGTAATGTCCTCTTTTTCCATTCGCTTTAATGTCTCTATCATTCTCTGGCGGGTCAAAACATTTATATATCGTGATTGATTTATACTCAGCGTAAAGGCCGTATTCAAAGAATGGTCAAAAATTGTTTCATCTGTATGATTTTCAAAATCTGAGATCACAATCCAATCCCGTTCTGTAAAAGGAATAGTGGTGCCACCATATGTAATAAAAATAATGATAGCAATCACGACGGTAATGATAACCGGGGTAATTGTTCTAAGTAGTCGGGTAATTATTGGCTTCCGCTGATCTCGTACTAACTTCTCTGCCGGGCTTTCTCTAACCGGAGGTTCTTCACAACTGACGTTATACATCTTAACCGGCTCGTCAACATTCTTTAATGACTTCTCTTCTATAAATTGAGTTTTTATATCAGCCTTATTTTTCACATCCCGGTAAACGGATTCTGAAATAGTTATACAACCCTCGTTCGTAGATGCCTGTAAACGGGAGGCAATGTTCACTCCGTCGCCAAATACATCGGATTCTTCAAATACCACTTCCGCTTCATGGATGCCGATTCTCAACGGAATATTTTTTTCTCTACAAGCTATCTGAATTTCGATGGCACAACGCACTGCATCGGAGGCAAGATCAAAACTGATTAACATCCCATCTCCCATTTCCTTGATGAGGGTCCCATCATATAGTTTAAGGAATTGAGTATGTATTTCGCGGTTATTCTTGAGCACCTCAAACGCACGTTCCTCGTCTGATCCCATTAAGGTAGTATAACCTGCAATATCAGTAAACATGATTGCTGCTAGTCGATGCTGTTGCATGTGAAGATACCGTTATACCAACGAATCATTTGCATGACCGTTAGAATTATTATTCTTAATCAATTTAGGCGGAGTTTTTTTATAAGGCAATGATTTTTATCAGGTGTGGGCCTACATTCAGGTTACTGTGACTGAGCTATTTCTGATTCTTTCTTTCCGTCTTTGCTGATAAGCGGGGATTACCCCGACAATAGGGAATTAGGGAATAAATATCAGGTTTGCCTTATGATGAGAAATATGTGTCGGGATTAACTTAAAAAGTCTTGTTTTTTAACTCAGTTCTTTGTTATAAGACGTTTTACTTTACTTTATATACATTGTAATTCCTGGACCATTCAGCTGATTGGCCAGGTTTAATAAATATATTAACAAATAACTCCGGGCTAATCACATGTTTCGTCCCCCAAAGATTCACTTTGTTTGTTTGAAAACTTCCAGTTTCACTAATCCCAATTTTACTCTTAAGGTTTATTAATTCCCATTGTGCTTCAACATTTTCACTACCTGTGAGGTTACTAAAAAAAAATTGCTCTTTGGGCGAACTATTAAATTTAATATCATTTTGCCTGATATCAACTTTTTGTTCAGGATTAACAGTATCCGCAAATAGTTCAGGTTTTAATTGAAATTGAAATTTTAATATATAATTGTTCCCAATTAGTTCTTTATTAATTGCTGTAAAATTGTGAACGTATTCATCTGTAATAATATCTTTTTCACCTGTATTTTTTAAACAATATTTAATTGTAAAACTATTTTCTTGTAATTCAATCTCTTTTTCCAATAAATATGAATAGCCATTGACGGCTTTTGATTTGCAGCTAATTAAAAGCCTGGTTGATTCGGAAATAATATTAAATTCGGCTGGTTTAATCTCATAATTTTTACTAAACAGGTACTGCCTGTCATCTTTTTTTAATAATCCCACGCCTATTTTGTGAAACCAACCACCAATATCCGTCTCATCAAAGCCTAATGCTGTATCAATTCCGAATTCATTATAAAATCCTTTTCCAAAATGATGCTCATTTTGACAATCAGTACTTTCAATACTTGACAATAGAATATTTTGAAATTTCACTTCCACAATTTTACCGGTCCAGTCAAATCGTGAAAAGTTATAATTTTCAACAGGAAGGTCGACATGAATTTCCAGGTTTTTGTTTTTAAGAATATGTGACATATTAAGAAAAGAGGAATTGATTAATCCTGAAAGAATATTTTTATATGATTTTGCAGAAACATGTCTGGCAACAAGTGGATATAATTATTAACTATATATCCTTTAGGTGAACCAAGATAATGATTGAATATCTAATACTATTAGTTCAGATAACTTTTAATTCGTCTAATTGTAAATTAGACCACCACATTGTAAAGAACTACAGGCGTTGCCTTTGGTGGAGCTGGGGCCTTCCCGCAACCCTGATAAGTCTCACTATACTATAACCGGATACTGGTATGGCACTTGCAAGATGCTGTAGCCAGTAAGGGGGTTAAATAATAAGCCCAACCTGGTCGAGGTCGGGCCAATTAATATTAATATGTAACTTATTAATTTAAGGTATGAAATCTCCTACACTACAGATCAATCCAATATAGTCTGTTGGTGAGACCCCTTGAAGTTCCTCTGCTGTAATCGTTTCAGATTGGCCAGCTACTGTAAGTGTATAGGTATCGTCTCCATTATCGCATATTTCTACGATTTGGCCTTGCACCTCACAGGTTTCACAATTTGTATCATTATCATCGTCGCTGGAGCAACTGCTAAAACCAAAAGCCATAATTGCTAACATGGACATTCCTAAAATACATTTCTTAAACATAACTATCTATTTTATAAAAGGGTTAAAGGACTAGAACGAATCTTTTTACCATATATTTCATTTAAGTGATCTCATAAATACAATGGCCAAAATATTATATAATAGATTTTACCAGGACACTAGTGGGATACACATGCCAACTGGGGGCTTTCCAAAGTTATGTATTGAATTGAGGAATGGGCAACTTATTTTTTAGCCTTGATAAAGTTTTCAACCACTTTTTTACTATTTTCAAGGACCATAACATCGAGTTTGGCGTCTATCAATTCTTTACCATTTTCCTCCAGTTCGGTAATGTGAAATCGCATTTCTTTGTCTACCAAACCTCCGTAACCTGCAGCGTTTTTCCATACTAACGCCAGATCACTTTTACGTATAATCCTTAACTCCACGCCTAGATTTAAATGATAAGTCCTCCACTTGGTCATCCCATAGGTAGCTCTCCAGCCCATTAAAGGAACAATGACCTCTATAATGTAATCGGCATCAACATCCTGATGTCTGCTCAGGTCCTTGAGTTTTGCCGGCATCATAAATTCATAGGCTTCATCTTTTAGCTCCACCTTTGTTATTAAACCCTCTGCCCGTAAGAGGCTGTCAATGTTTTTTTGCAATCTGGCCGAAGGATAATATCTATATCGCTCCCTATTTTCAACTGCGTCTGATTGCGTAACTTTTGCTACCAATCCCGGTCCCGCAGCATCTTTTGGTGTCATAAAAGATAGAGGAGGGGCCTCATACCGAACCACCAGGACTTTGGCAGTTTTTATATTCTCTTTTTCTTCAGGTGTCAGTTTTGCCTTTTTTTGCCCATAAGTATAAGATATACATAGGGTTGCAAGCAACATGAAAGTCAGGCGAAAAAGCATTGGTTTCTTCATGGTTTAAGATTTAGGATTGGCTTGGCGACAATATGTTAACGATGCCATGAATATTTTATTTTATCTATTTTCTTCTAAAACCCCTAGGAGATTAACCAGATTGATCTAATTCATCTTTGATGAGCTTGAAACCATTTTCAAATTCTGCTATCATTTCAAGATTGCTATTAATCAAATACTGCCCATGTTCGGTAGGTATTTAATTCATCGGGTTTTTATGTACATATTGTAGAGAGTAGCAGATGTTAGCCATCTCACAGGCGGGACGCTCGAGCCAACAGGGGGTATCTTATAAGGCGCTCTTTAAGCCGGCTATTAACTGATCAATGTCCTCCATACTGGTGTAATGCAAAAAAGACATTCTCAACACACCCGGTTCTAAAGGGACACCCATATCCATAAGGGGCCTAACGGCATAAAAATCACCCATCCCTAACATCAGTTTATGTTGTGTTAAGGTCGCATAAACCTCTTCAAGACTTTTATTAAGAGGAAGAATCGAGACGGTAGGCACCCTTCCATCGGTTTTATGAGGGCCTAAAATTTGAAGTTCATCCCGGGATCTCAAAAACTCAAGTAAGCGCTCCAATAGGGTTTTTTCTTGTTCACGAAATAATCTGTTTAATGCACTGTTTCTTTGAGAAGGCACTGCCTGTTCATCAAAATGATGTTCATAGATCGTATCAAAATAATCCAATATGCCGCTCACCGACCCAATTTGGGCATGATCCGGACCAGCAGGGGTTATCATGCTTCTGGTAATACCCTCCTTGAAAAAATGCGATTGGTTTTCCATCTTTTCTATTAATTCATGCTTAACGTACATCAAGCCTAAATGTGGCCCAAAAGTCTTGTATAATGAAAAAAGATAAATGTCTGCCCCCAGAGCCTTTAAATCCGGAAAGCTATGAGGAGCGTAAGCCACCCCGTCTACTGCGCAGAGTGCTCCATGGGAATGAGCCTTTTGACTGATTTCCTTTACAGGATTCACATGGCCGATCACATTTGAACAATGTGGAAATGCCACCAACCTGGTTCGGTTTGAAAATAAACCGTCCAGATCCTCCAGACTTAGTAATCCTTTTTCTTTGTCTACATGCCACTCTACAATTTTAATTCCCCGGTCTGCTAACCGCCTCCAGGCGCCGGCATTGGCCTCATGATCCTGACAAGACACAATAATCTCGTCTCCGTCTATCCACATGGGACGCATGGCGTTGGCCAACACATAGACATTTTGGGTAGTAGACGGACCGAAATGAATTTCGGAAGCTTCTACATTCAGGTATTCGGCCATCCGCTTATAAGACTCATCCATCAATTCCCCTGCCAGCATAGAGGCGGGAAATGGATAATAGGGCTGCACCTTGTTTTTCAGGTAAAAGGAAGTCAATCTATTAATAAATTGGATACAGGGGTAAGAACCCCCGGCATTTTCAAAAAATGCCCACCCCTGCAGCGAAGGTTCTTCAAAAGCGGGAAATTGTGCGCGTACAAATGATAAATCGAGTTTCATAATTAATGAGCATGCTTTAATAATTGTTGGCTATGACTAGGAGTTAATAGGTTGTTATTTCTAAGATACAGAATTATCTATAAAAGTACTATAGTAATTTAGTCATGGTCATTGTTTTATTTCGTATATCTCTAGATGAATTTTTATTAATTCCTTAATTTATAATACTGTCTCTGGCACCTTAACTCATGTTCCCCTGATCATCCATTATGCTGTTTCTGCTTTCCATACAATTGGAAATAATACCAGGCGGCGATACCACCTATGAAGGAAAATAAAGCCAACATCCAAAACACATGTTGATGACCCACTGCACCTGGTGAATTCTCTAAGAGAAACCCCATTGCGGGCCCTGCGAATATGTCTGG
>Ga0209456_10000622_pt1 | contig 18797 bp, 18 predicted proteins | sample COG_11_FD_184755 | JGI IMG/M metagenome (GOLD analysis project Ga0209456, IMG submission 184755) | Pelagic marine sediment microbial communities from the LTER site Helgoland, North Sea, for post-phytoplankton bloom and carbon turnover... | ecosystem: Environmental > Aquatic > Marine > Neritic...
GCGCTTCCAACTCCGCGGTTTCAGCCTCCAGCCGGGCCTGCGCTTCCAACTCCGCGGTTTCAGCCTCCAGCCGGGCCTGCGCTTCCAACTCCGCGGTTTGAGCCTCCAGCCGAGCCTGTTCCGCCTCCAATTCGGCCTGTTCCGCCTGCAGCCGCGCCTGTTCCGCCTGCAGCTCGGCCTGTTCCGCCTGCAACTGTTGTTCCGCTATCTGCTGTTCGAGGAGCTGTTTCTCCTCCTGTTGTCGTGCCGCCTGGTCCTGCGCCAGCGCGAGTTCCTGGCTCTCTAGTTCTACCAGTCTTTGTGCGTTGATGACCTGTTCCTCGAGCATAGTCACGCGTTCTTGCAATTCTTTGTTCTGAAGTTCGGCGGATACCAGCGACTCTTCGAGGGTGGAGATCTTCTCCTGCAGCATGCCAATCTCTTTCTCGGGCTGGGCAGTGGTAATTGCCTGTGCTGACTCGGTTCCGGTGCCGCCGCCTTCTTCTTCCAGGCTGGCCTGGACGATCTTCAACAAATCCCGCCCGGCGGCCGCGCTTTCCTCAGCCGGGCTTTCCGCGGAACTCGATGAAGGCTCGGTCTCGACGGCGGCGGAAGACTCGTCCGACGGAACCTTGACAACGTCGGTAGACCCGGCAGCGGCGATCCTGAACGACTCCCATTCTTCAAGCTGTGTCTGATAGGCCTGGCTTGCCTCATCCTTGCCCACGACATCTGGATTGGTCAGCCGGAGTATCTGTCCCTTCTTCAGGCGGTTGATGTTGTTGTCTATGAAGGCGTCCGGATTTTCCCTTAGCAGGGCGATCATTATCTGGTAGACGTTGATGTCACCGTCACGGGCATCAAAACGTGAAGCGATGCTCCACAGGGTGTCACCCGCCTCAGTTGGCCCGTACTCCGCGCCCGTGGCCGGCTGTCCGGAAGCCATTGATTCGGCCGCGACGGATTCCGCAGAAGTTTCGCTGGCGGGACTCACCCCTGAATCATCAGAAGACAACTGCTCGACCTCCTGGAGCACGCCCGGAGAGCTTATAGCCGTGGGTTGTTTCTCCGCATACAGGGGAGGATCCAGGAGCGCCGTGTACTCGCGCAACAAATTCCCATCATTCCACGTGGCGCGGATCAGGAAATGCAGGAACGGCTCCTTGGCTGGAAAAGTTGTATTGATCCTTACTTTTGGCGAGCCGCCCTTGACTACCGTGAATTCAAATGTTTTGAGAAACGTGTCCCGGAGAACACCGGCCTGTTCAAAATCCTCCGCGGAACCCAGTTTTAGTTCCAGGGAATCCAGTGCGCCGTCCTCCACTGAAGTGAGTTCGATTTCGGCGACCAGAGGCTCGTCGAGGGCGGAGAGTACACTTAATTTGCCCAGGCCGAGTGCGTGGACCGGACCGATAAACAGCAGTGCCGTCAATCCCAGCAGGATGCTGGCGAGTCTGAAATAGCAGGAATCGTGCGATGTCATAGTGGTGTCCACTCGAATTTGGCCGAATAGTAGTTAAAAAATAAAACGGCTTGTTTACCTATAGTTATCTTACTATTTTAGATAAATTCCTTACAAAGTCTAAGTAACTTCATAATTACATATGGTTTTCTACCAGATGTTCGGCTATCTGTACACTGTTCAGGGCGGCCCCTTTGCGCACATTGTCGGCAACAATCCACATGTCAATGCCGCGTTCATGTGATATGTCGTCTCGTATTCTGCCGACGAATACCGCGTCCCGGTGCGCTCCCTCGGTCACCGCGGTCGGATAGCCGCCGTCTTTCGCTTCGTCCAGCACCTCCACTCCCGGGGCATTCCGCAGCAGTTCGCGAACCCTGCCGGCGGTGATTTTCTGCCGAGTTTCCAAATGAACTGCTTCTGAGTGCCCATAGAACACAGGGATACGAACGGTAGTGGCATTCACCCTAATCGAATCGTCTCCGATAATCTTACGGGTCTCCCAAACTAGTTTCATCTCTTCTTTGGTATAGCCGTTATTCTGGAAAACGTCTATGTGGGGAAGCGCATTAAAGGCAATTTGTTTGGGATAAACCTTTATTTCAGTCTTTTTTCCATTCATTAAAGCGGCGGTCTGGGAGGCCAGTTCCTCGATCGCGCTCTTCCCCGAGCCGGAAACCGCCTGGTACGTGCAGACGTTGATACGCTCTATGCCCGCCTCGTCATAGACCGGCTTCAAGGCCACCACCATCTGGATGGTGGAACAATTCGGATTGGCGATGATACCGCGCGACTTATAACCCACGATTGCCGTCGCGTTCACCTCCGGGACGACCAGAGGTATATCATCGTCGTACCTGAACTGGGACGTGTTGTCGATTACCACGCAACCGGCGTCCGCGGCTTTCGGAGCATATATTTTCGATACCGAGGCACCCGCCGAAAACAAACCAATGTCCGCATTTGAAAAATCGAATTCCTCCAGATTGCCGACTTTCAATGCCCTGCCTTTGAAAGATACCGTTGCACCCGCCGATCTCTCACTGGCTAGCGGAAACATCCGTTTAACCGGAAATTCGCGCGCTTCGAGAATCTCCAGCATGACACCGCCGACGGCCCCGGTCGCGCCGACAACGGCAACGTTATACGACTTACTCATTACTAAAATATCGCGCCCTGTTATTCCAGTTCGGCAATGACCGCATCGCCCATTTCCTCCGTGCCGACGATCACACCTTCACCTCTATACAAATCGACCGTACGCAGCCCCTTGTCCAGAACCGATTTCACCGCACTTCCAACTTTGTCCGCCAACTGTGGCTGCCCCAGGGAGTAGCGCAGCATCATTTCCACCGACAGCAGCGCAGCCAGAGGATTAGCCTTGTCCGAGCCGGCGATGTCCGGCGCCGAACCGTGTACCGGTTCATACATTCCCTTGCCTCTATCGTCCAACGAAGCGGAGGGCAGCATGCCGATGGACCCCGTAAGCATTGCCGCAATATCCGACAGGATATCCCCGAACATGTTTGTAGTAACGATAACGTCGAACTGCTTGGGCTGGCGCACCAGTTGCATCGCGGCGTTGTCGACGTACATATGGGTCAATTCGCAGTCGGGATATTCCTTACCGACTTCGGTGACCACCTCGCGCCAAAGCTCCGTACACTCCAGGACATTAGCCTTGTCTACCGAGCAAAGTCTTTTGCTGCGTTTTTGAGCAACCGCGAACGCCGCGTGCGCGATGCGGCTGATCTCGGATTCTTTGTATACCAGGGTGTTGAATCCCTCCCGCTCGCCGCCGACCGCTTCGCGCACGCCCCTGGGCTGGCCGAAGTAGATCCCGCCGGTGAGTTCCCTGACGATCATGATATCCAGCCCGGAGACCAGTTCAGATTTCAGGCTGGACGCGTCCGCCAGTTGTGCGTAGGTAATGGCGGGTCTGAGATTGGCAAACAGGGCCAATTCTGACCTCAGGCCCAAAAGTCCGCGTTCGGGGCGTTTCTCGAAGGGTAGTTGCTCCCACGCCGGGCCGCCGACCGCTCCGAGCAGAATTGCGTCCGAATTCTTCGCCTTGTCGAGGGTTTCCTCGGGTAGCGGAGTCCCCGTCGCGTCATAGGCAGCGCCACCCACGAGCCCCGATTCCAGTGCAACCTGCATTCCATACCGGTCTGTAAGGTTGTTGATCAGCTTTTCTGTCTGCGTGGTAACTTCGGCACCAATACCGTCACCGCTCAATATTAAGACTTTGCTAGTCATGACCAAATAGTATCGAAAAGTGATGTAATCCTGAAATACTGAAATTGCCCCGGCATGCGTCGAAGCAGCCCGAAACAGCGTTCAAGTCAGCTCGTCGAACAACCATGGCGCTTCGCGTCGCCGCTGTTCCTCATATGCCCGAATCTCGGCCGTGTGCTCCAGCGTAATACCGATATCGTCCAGACCGTCGAGCAACCGCCGTTTTAATCCGGCGTCCAGCTCAAAGTTGAAGATCTGGTCCGGGCTCGCGCTCACGGTCTGCGTGACAAGGTCAACTCCCAGAGTGAAACCTGGCGTTGCGGTCACTTTCCGAAATAAATCATCAATCTCATCTTCCGCAAGTGTGACTGGCAGTATGCCGTTCTTGAGGCAGTTGTTATGAAAAATGTCAGCGTAACTTGGCGCAAGAATCACCCGTATCCCGAAGTCGAGCAGAGCCCAGGGTGCATGCTCACGAGATGAGCCGCAGCCAAAATTCTTCCGCGCCAGCAGAATCCGCGCGCCCCGGTAACGGTCCTGATTGAGTTCGAAATCCGGATTCAATCGCCGCTTGCTGTGATCGTCGCCTGGTTCCCCTGGGTCGAGGTAACGCCAGTCGTCGAACAGATTGGGACCAAAGCCCGTACGATTGATCGATTTGAGATACTGCTTCGGGATGATCTGATCCGTATCCACGTTTGCCCGGTCGATGGGCACAACAATACCTTCAATGCTCGAGAATGCTTCCACGATTACCAGTTCCTCACATCAACGAAATGCCCGCTCACCGCCGCGGCCGCCGCCATGGCTGGCGACACCAGGTGAGTGCGGCCGCCCCTGCCCTGCCGTCCCTCGAAATTGCGGTTGGAGGTCGAGGCACAGCGTTCGCCGGAATTCAAACGATCGGCGTTCATCGCGAGGCACATCGAGCAACCCGGATCACGCCATTCAAACCCGGCCTCGACAAACGTATCGGCCAGCCCCTCGGCCTCGGCCTGTTGCTTGACCAGCCCGGACCCGGGGACCACCATGGCCAAATCAATGTTGCTCGCCACCCTCTTCCCGCGCACGATGCTTGCGGCGGCCCGAAGATCTTCTATACGCGCATTGGTGCACGAGCCGATGAACACCTTGTCCAAGCGGATATCCGTAATGAGCATTCCCGCCTCAAGACCCATGTACTGCAATGCGTGCCCGATTCCTTCCTTTCGCGCAGGATCTTTTTCGTCCGCCGGATCCGGTACCTTCCCGTCCACGGCGCAGACCATTTCCGGTGAAGTGCCCCAGCTTACCTGGGGCGCAATCTGTCCGGCGTCCAATTCGACGTCCAGGTCGAACGAGGCATCCGAATCGCTGTGCAGATCCGACCAGACGTCACGGGCTTTATCCCACAATTCTCCGGTCGGGGCATAAGGACGGCCGTTGACGTAGTCCAGGGTTTTGTCATCACAGGCAATGATGCCTGCCCGCGCTCCGGCTTCGATAGTCATGTTGCACACCGTCATCCTGCCTTCCATACCCATGTTACGGATAGCCGAGCCTGTGTACTCGACGACATAGCCGGTGCCACCCGCAGTTCCAATGCGGCCGATGATTGCCAGTATGACGTCCTTGGCGGCTACGCCCCGCCCCAGCTCACCATCGATATTGACACGCATGTTTTTCGATTTGCTCTGCAGCAGGCACTGGGTGGCCAGAACATGCTCGACTTCGGAAGTGCCTATTCCAAATGCCAGCGCGGCAAATGCCCCATGGGTAGCCGTGTGAGAATCCCCGCAAACCACAGTCATTCCTGGCAGCGTTGCGCCTTGTTCGGGCCCGATGACGTGAACGATTCCCTGTCTGATGTCCTCGATGGGGTACTCGGTAATTCCGAATTCCCGGCAATTTGCCGACAGTGTCTCGACCTGAAGCCGCGACACGGGATCGGAGATGCCGGACCCCCGGTTCACTGTCGGGATGTTGTGATCCGCCACTGCGAGGTTCGCATGCACCCGCCACGGTTTCCTGTTGGCTAGACGCAGTCCCTCGAAAGCTTGCGGCGATGTCACCTCGTGAACCAGGTGTCTGTCGATATACAACAGACTGATCCCATCCGCCTCGGTGCGGATGACGTGCCCCTGCCAGAGCTTGTCATATAATGTGTTTCCGGCCATAGTTGATATCTAATGCAGATGGGTTCGTATGTTTAACTAGGATCCAAAACTGGAATATGTTAGCACAATAGATGCGCGTAATAGTGAATCAGCAGATGGAAGACTCGACTATCCGACCCGGTCAGACCGCCCGGTTCAGGGACCTGATTGTCTGGTGGGCCGACCGCCTGGGCCGGCATCAGGTGCCGCTGCGGGACAAATTCGATGACATCAACGACCTGCTTTCGCCAGATGCGGTCCACCACGAACTGATACAGGAAATTGTACGCAAGGTCTATTGCCTCAATCGCTGCGGGCACCTGAACGCAGCGATCACCCTGGAGGATACATTTACCGCGCTCGGGCGCGTGCGGGAAAAACTTCTCAAATCGATGCGATCAGATGTTGATCAAATTGACCTGCTCGACAATATCGGGTGGTACACGAGGCAGTATTTCGGACCGCTGCAAGCTGAGCCCGGCGTATCCGGTACGATTCGCGAATCAGTGGATGCAAATCCTCTTGACCAGGACTTGAGGGCCAGCAGCTAAGCAAAAACGCGTCAAGAACCTTCTTTATTGACAGGCCTTGACGACTTTTGGCTGGCAGCGATGGACATGGCAAGTGCGGCTCCGCAGGCAGCCACCGCAGCCGCAACTCCGAATGCAATACCAGGTCCCGCCTCGGACCACAAATAGCCGCTGTACAAGCTGCCCAGAGCGCCTCCGATGCCGAAGCTCACGCTGCCGTAGAGCGCGACGCCCCGATGCTGGTGGCTTCCCTTGAACTGACCTCGAACGAGCTGGAGGGCGGCCGCGTGGTATACCCCGAACGTGACCGCATGCAGTGATTGTGTAAACACCACAAGCACGAGCCATTCCGGGTACAACGCAAGGAGCACCCAGCGCAGTACGGTCACGATAAAGCTGAACATGAACAGCCCGATCGCGGAAAAACGATTGTGCAGTCGGTGCATGAAATAGAATATACCGACCTCGCACAAGGTACCGAACGCCCACAACCCGCCGATCAGGCTTGTCGAGTACCCATGCGCACTCAGGAATATAGAGAAGAATGCGTAGTAGGGCGCATGACTGGCTTGCATCAACAAGCAACAAAAAAGAACCGCCGGAACCTCTGGATTCCTGAACAGGTCTCTAAATGGCAGACTGCGCACCTCCGATGAGAATCGCCCCGGTTCCGGGATCAACAGGGTCGCAAACCAAACGCAGAACAACGCTAACGCAACCGCCGGCAGTGAGATGACCGCGCCATACCGTTCGACCAGTGGACCCAGCAGAAGCACGAACAGAATGAAGCCTAACGACCCCCACAGCCGGACCCTGCCGTAGTAACGCTCCGTATTCCCTAGATGGTTGAACGTGGCCGTCTCCACCTGTGGCAGAACGGCGTGCCAGAAAAAACTGAACCCAAACATGACCAGTGCCACCGACCAAAATTTATCGCTCCAGTACAAGCCGAGGAAACAGGTCAACGCCAGCATGGCGGCCACCCGGGCCACGGGCAGCGCGCCCCTGCCGTGATCCGCCATCCACGCCCACAAATTAGGAGATACGATCTTGGTAGCCAGCAGAATGGCCATGATCTCACCGATCTGCAGCGGATCGAAACCCAGCGACTGCAGGTACAAAGGCCAGTAAGGCGTCAGGGCGCCCAGTGATGCAAAGAAGAAAAAATAAAACCCGGACAGCCGCCAGTAAGGCATATCCGAAATAACGATTGTCTAACCGATCATCGGTGCGGCCGGAGTGACGTCGGCGTTCTGCCCCCGGTGTCTCAGGAAATGGTCCATGAGAACCAGCGCCAGCATCGCCTCGGCAATGGGCGTCGCACGTATTCCGACGCACGGATCATGCCTGCCCGTGGTGACGACTTTGTTGTCATCACCTTCGCGGTCGATGGATCTGCCGGGCACCTGTATGCTGGACGTAGGTTTGAGGGCGATGCTGACCCGGATGTCCTGCCCCGTGGAGATGCCTCCGAGTATACCGCCGGCATTGTTCGAGACGAATCCTCGCTGCGTCATTTCGTCACGATGCTCCGAACCTCGCTGCAGGATGCTGCCGAATCCGGATCCGATCTCTACGCCCTTCACCGCGTTGATGCTCATCATTGCCTTGGCTATATCCGCATCGAGCCGGTCGAAAACCGGTTCGCCCCATCCAGCCGGCAGACCATGCGCTACCACATCGACTCTCGCCCCGACGGAATCACCGCGCTTGCGTGTTGCGTCGATCAGGTTGGCCAGTTCCGCGGTTTTGTTTTCATCCGGAAAGAAAAACGGATTGTTCTCCACCTCGTCCCAGTCAAAATTTTCCATTCGGACAGATCCGATCTGAGACACGCAGCCGCGTACGACGACCCCCGCGGACTCTTTAAGGCACTTTTTCGCAACCGCTCCTGCGGCCACCCGGATCGCCGTCTCCCGCGCCGAAGACCTGCCTCCACCGCGGTAGTCCCTCAATCCGTACTTTTGTTCGTAGACGTAATCGGCGTGACCCGGGCGGTAGGTATCCTTGATTCGCGCGTAGTCTCGCGATCTCTGGTCCTCGTTGTGGATCAGCAACCCGATCGGGGTGCCGAGGGTCCTGCCTTCGAACACTCCCGACATGATATGGACCTGGTCGGATTCTCTGCGCTGGGTAGTGTATTTCGATTGCCCCGGTTTGCGGCGATCGAGATCCCGCTGAATGTCCGCCTCGTCAAGCAAAACCCCCGGCGGGCAGCCGTCCAAGATCCCGCCGAGCGCCGGACCATGGCTTTCACCGAAGCTGGTCAGGGTAAACAGTTTTCCGAACGTATTTCCGGACATGTGACGATGGTATCAGATTGCTACCAGTCAATGAATTTGAATACATCTCCAGGCGAGCAAGCCAAGGACTAATTCGAAACGACCAATCCTCTCCTGTGTGCGCCATTGATTGCGTCCAGCATCGTAAACACCGGAATGACGTGGCGATAAGTTCGAGCCAGCGTCATGAAGGGCAGGTCTCCATCCATCGCGGTGTCCGTGTTGCCATCTCGTCTGAGGACACTCAGGGCGTGCTCGATCGCCTTGAAGACGGGAACCAGATCCGACAGTTCGTCATCGATATCATCCTCCGCGCAGCGCTGCAGTTCCCGCATTTCATAGATCGCATCATCGATGAGATTCTTGTACTCCTGCCCGGACGCTGGAACCGGCCGCATTAGCGGTCAGGAGTTTTGTATTACGATGGACGGGAACTTGGCGCTATAGTCCTGCTTCTGGGAAGCCAGCCTGGCCGAGGTCCGGCGTGCAATGCCGCGGTACACCTCCGCAATAGCACCGTCGGGATCGGCCACAACGGTAGGGCGCCCCCCGTCGACGTCGGTGCGGATCCGTATATCGAGGGGGATGCCACCGAGGTAAGGCAATCCATATTCCTCGGCGATCCGCTGCCCGCCGCCTTCGCCGAAAATATGCTCTTCGTGGCCGCACTTGCTGCACTTGTGCATGCTCATGTTTTCCACGACGCCGAGTATTGGGATCTCCACCTTTTCGAACATCTTGTAGGCGCGGCGGGCGTCTAACAGCGCGATATCCTGGGGCGTCGTAACGATGACGGCGCCGCTTACCGGTACACGCTGGGCCAGCGTCAACTGCGTGTCCCCCGTACCCGGCGGCAGATCGATGATCAGATAGTCCAGATTGTCCCAATGCGTGTCCTTGAGCAATTGTTCGAGCGCCTGGGTCACCATCGGACCGCGCCATATCATCGGAGTCTCCTCGTCTATGAGGAACCCAATCGACATGGCCTGAATATGATAACTGGTGAGCGGCTCCATGCTCTTTCCGTCTTTGGATTCGGGTTTACCGGTGACTCCCAGCATGCGCGGCTGGCTCGGACCGTAGATGTCGGCATCGAGGATGCCCACCCGGGCACCTTCGGCGGATAGGGCCAGAGCGAGGTTGACGGAAACCGTGGATTTGCCGACGCCGCCCTTGCCGGAAGCCACCGCGATCATGTTCCTCACCCCTTCCAGGGGTTTCACGCCCTTCTGCACGGTATGGGACACGATCTCCCACCCAACGTTCACCGTAGCCTTGTCGACGCCTTCGAGTGCAAGCAGTTTCTGCTCCACGCTGGCGGCGAGTTCGCCCGCCCAGCTCTTTACCGGGTAACCCAGGCTCAGTTCCACGGTTACCGCACTTTGATCAATGCTGATGTCCTTTACGACCTTGCCGGTTACCAGATCGACATCGGTGTTTGGGTCGATGATCTCCCGCAGGATGTCTTTTGTATTCTCTTGAGTCAGGGTCATGTTTATCTCGGTTGGCTACGCAACGACCACGAAGCCTGTTAATCAGAATTCAAGCGGTCATTATTCCACAATATCGCGCCTGCTGAATACACTCGACAACCGTTGTGCGTATTGGCGAAAGGTGTCATAGCTGATACCTTAGGCACAGCCGGATTCCCGCATATCCCGCAACACAGCAATAACAAGGAACAGTCTTGAGCCCGACCAAGCGCCGCATCCTGGTAACCAGTGCTCTGCCTTACGCCAACGGTCCGATACATATCGGACACATGCTGGAGTACATTCAGACCGATATATGGGTCCGATTCCAGCGGCTACAAGGTCATGAGTGCATTTACGTCTGCGCGGACGACGCGCACGGCACGCCTATCATGCTGAAAGCCGAGGCCGATGGCGTCACCCCGGAAGAGCTGATCGCAAGGATCGCGGTGGAACATCGATCCGATTTCGACGAATTTCACATCAGCCTGGACAACTTCTACACCACCCACTCCGAGGAAAACCGCGAGTGCGCCGAGAATATTTACAACCAGCTGAACGCGGGGAACCACATCGTACGCCGGGTCATCAAGCAGGCATACGATCCGGTCAAGGCCATGTTCCTTCCGGACCGCTACATTCGCGGGGAATGCCCGGTTTGCGGCACGGCGGATCAGTACGGCGACAGCTGTGAAAACTGCGGCTCGACCTACAGCGCCACCGATCTCAAGAACCCGGTATCGGCTGTGTCGGGCGCGACCCCGGTGGAGAGGGAGTCGGAGCACTTTTTCTTCAGACTGGGCGATTTCGAGGAAATGCTGAGAATTTGGACCCAGGGCGACCACGTGCAGAGCCAGGTCCGCAACAAACTCAAAGAATGGTTCGACGCGGGTCTTCGGGACTGGGACATATCGCGTGACGCACCCTATTTCGGATTCCGGATCCCCGGGCAGAAGGACAAGTACTTCTACGTGTGGCTGGACGCCCCGATCGGATATCAGGCGAGCTTCAGCAACCTGTGCTCGAAAAGCGAACTGGATTTCGACGACTTCTGGGGCAGGGATTCCCCCAATGAACTGGTGCATTTCATCGGCAAGGACATCCTCTACTTTCACGCCTTGTTCTGGCCGGCCATGCTGGACGGCGCCGGGTTCCGAAAGCCAAGCGCCGTGTACGCACACGGATTCCTTACCGTCAACGGTCAGAAGATGTCCAAGTCCCGGGGCACATTCATTACGGCACGCACCTATCTCGACCACCTGAATCCCGAGTATCTGCGCTACTACTTCGCCGGCAAGCTCAACAGCCAGGTCGAGGATCTGGATCTCAATTTGGAGGACTTCCTCGCCCGGGTAAACTCCGATCTGGTCGGCAAAGTCGTAAACATCGCCAGCCGGACCGCGGGATTCATCAAGAAGCGATTCGAAGGCCGTCTTTCAGACAATGTTTTCGATCCGGCGATGTACGATCGGTTCGTTGCTGCCGGCGAGCGCATTGCCGATCACTACGAGCGGCGGGAATTCAGCCGCGCCATGCGCGAGATCATGGCGTTGGCGGACCAGGCGAACCAGTTCATCGCCCGGCACAAACCCTGGGAAATCGCCAGGGACCCCGATCAGGGCGCCTATCTGCACGACACCTGCAGCCTCGCGATCAACCTGTTCCGGGTCCTGATGACCTACCTCAGCCCGGTACTTCCCGTGACGGCGGGCCGGGTCGAATCCCTGTTGAACTGCCCCGTGTCCGCCCCCGGTGCGTGGACGACGCTGGCCAGCCCCCTGGTCGGCCATCCCATTGAACCTTACGAGCATTTAATGAAAAGGGTCGAAAGCAAAAGCATTCAGAATATGATCGAGAGCAGCATGAACGAGCCAGAAGTGAATACCCCACCGGCACCGAACGACTCGGTCGACGAAGACGGCGAGCACATCGGTATCGACGAATTCGCCAAAGTCGATTTGCGCATCGCGCGAATCCTCGACGCGGACCACGTCGAGGGCGCCGACAAACTTCTCAAACTCAGCCTGGATGTGGGCGACCACCAGCGCACCGTTTTTGCAGGCATCAAGGGCGCTTACGAACCGCAGGACCTGACAGGAAAAATGGTCGTGGTCGTGGCGAATCTGGCGCCCCGTAAGATGCGTTTTGGCGTTTCCGAAGGCATGGTACTTGCCGCCGGAGGTGGGGGACAGGACATCTGGCTGCTGTCACCCGATGAAGGCGCCAGCCCGGGGATGAAGGTAACCTGACGACCGACCGGGTGGAATCGTATCCCGGCAAACCACAGTGATTGCCAAAGACCTTGCCGAGTCGTCGAAGCCGTCCGTGGAGGAAATCGACGAGTGGCTGCCACAGACCCAGTGCACCCAGTGCGGCTACCCTCGCTGCATGGCATACGCGCGTGCAATCCGTGACGGCCGTGCGGACATCAATCAGTGTCCGCCGGGCGGGACCGAGACGATCACCGGTCTCTCGCTGCTGCTGAACACCATCGGCAAATCCCTGAATCCGGAGTTTGGCCGGACAAAACCGAAAGTCATGGCAGTGATCGATGAAAACCTGTGCATCGGATGTACCTTGTGTATTCAGGCCTGTCCGGTGGACGCCATCGTCGGCGGCCCGAAACTGATGCACACCGTGATATCGGAGGATTGCACCGGCTGCGAACTCTGCCTGCCCCCATGTCCCGTGGACTGTATCGATCTCATTCCGGCTGGCGCCTCGGTGGCCGAATCGCACTGGCGGTGGAGGGAGTATTCTCCCGCACAAGTTCACCGGGCCAGGGAGCAGACCCGGACCAGAATAGACCGGCTGCGCAAACAAGAGCGAGACGAGGCTCTCAGAAAAAAGCATCTCGCTCTCAAACGGGCCGATTCGAAACAGCGTATGAAAACAGAGATAGCGGCTGCCGTCGCCAGAGTCCAGTCACGCCGCGGAACACTTCGCTGAATCCGGGCCTGGCATGGACAACAAAGCGTGTACAAAGCTGTTCACCCGCCTCAAGCGGAGTATGCCTGCCCCCACTACCGAACTGGAATATGACTCCGAATTCGAACTGCTGGTGGCGGTAATGCTCTCGGCACAGGCTACGGACATCAGCGTGAACAAGGCAACGAAAACGCTCTTCCGCGTTGCCAACACGCCACGGGCCATAGCAAAACTCGGCGTTGAGGGACTGACGCCCTACATCAGGAGCATTGGGCTGTTCAACAGCAAGGCGAGGAACATCGTAGCCACCGCCCGCATCCTGGTGGAAAAACATGATGGCGAGGTACCCGGGGATCGACGGGGCCTGGAGGCCCTGCCCGGCGTCGGCAGGAAGACCGCGAACGTCGTGTTGAACACGGCATTCGGGCAGCCCACGATTGCGGTGGACACGCATATTTTCAGGGTCGCGAACCGCACCGGCCTGGCACCCGGCAAGACTCCGCTTGCCGTGGAAGAACACCTGCTGCGGGTGGTCCCGGATCGCTTCAAGAAAGACGCCCACCACTGGCTGATTCTGCACGGCAGGTATACCTGTACCGCACGCTCGCCGAAATGTATTGAATGCGTGATTCGCGATGTGTGCGAGTATCCCGAGAAGACTGCCTGTATGATTTAACCTGCAGATACCAAAAATTCACAGTTTCCATGCAATCGAGCACAAACCAGTGATGCAGCAAAACCCTGTCGCAACCGGTCTCAGTCATGGGCGACCCGACAAATTGGGGCACGTCAGTCGTGCCGTTCATCGTGCACTCGACAAAGCGGAGGCCACGCGTGCCAACGCCGTTTTGTTGTTTCTCACCGGGGACTATGCTCACGACCCGTTGCCGGCGGTGAGGGCCGCTGCCCGCGCCGCCAGCTGCACCCAGGTAACCGGGGCAACCGGAATGGGCCTGTTGACCGAGGAAGAATGGGTCATCGACAGCTCCGGCGCAGCCGCCATGGTATTCACCGAACAAGTCCATCTGGGTTTGAGTCAGCAGTCTGACCCCAATCAGCTCAGGCTCTGTTTGTGCACTCCAAATGCCGTCTCCGCAAGCTGGCTTGACGAGCCGGTCAGGCGCTTTGGCGCAATTACGAGCGACGAGTTCGGACACGGCCCGTTCGCCATATGGCAATCAGGTGCCCTGGTGAAAGACGGATTCATGCAGGTGGCCATTAACGGCGTCAGCTCGGAGGTTGCCGCGGCCAGGGGCATACAGGTGCTTACGGCACCCATGGAGGTCGACGAGGCCACGGGGTACGATATTCGCCGTATTGCCAGTTATCCCGCGCTGCACGTTCTGCTTAATGCCCTGCCCGATGAGGTCAGAAAGCGCGAGCAGCTTCCCCTGCACATGGTCATGTGCGGTGTCACGTTTGGTGAGCCCGAAACCGCCATAAACGAAGGACGCTTTCGGTTGGATCACATCGTATCTGCGAATCCCGAAGATCGTTCCATTACCCTGTCGCACCCTCTGCGCCCAGGCGAGAGGTTGTTCTGGGCCATCCGCGACCGGCTGACGGCGGAACGCAGCATGCGTGATGCGGCTCTGAGCTGCCGCCGGTCTCTGGGCGGTGTACCCGATTTTGCGATCATGTTTCCCTGCCTGAGCCGCGGCCCGCTTTTCTTCGGGGGAACCGACAAGGATATGTCCATGACCCGCGAGATATTTCCCGGCACGCCCCTGATCGGTTTTTACGGCAACGGCGAGATTGCGCCCATCGGCGAATATAGCCACTTGCACCAGTACAGCACCGTTCTGGCGGCTTTCCGCTGTCACAACGCTTGAAGAATTGAGCGGACGCAATATCCGTTGTAAGCTATTTGCGACCCCCCGGGTCTACTCAACCGTGTAGCCTGCAATACTGTCGCTGCACGGGGACACCGAGTATCCGATAGCGTCAACCGGCTTGTTCGGGATGCATAACGACATCGGTGTCTGTTTTAATCAATTGAAACCAAACCAATAGTAGATTAGGAGCAAAAATGAAACGCAGAACTTTGATCAACAGTGCAATTTCCGGTCTCATCGCCCTGGGCGTAAGCGGCGTCGCGATGAATGCCAGCGCAGCCGAAATGGAAAAATGCTTTGGCGTCGCCAAGGCGGGCAAGAACGACTGTCAGACCGCTAATTCTTCCTGTGCCGGCACCTCCAAGGCGGATGCACAGAAAGACGCATTTGTCCTGGTTCCGACAGGATCCTGCGAAAAGTTGGTCGGCGGCAGCCTGGAAAGTGCCTGATCAGGAATTTTTCACCTGTGATCCGATCCCGGCTTCCGCCGGGATCGGATTGCGGGGCCCGCATTACCGGGAGGTCGTTGAATCCAGTCCGAAGGTTGGCTTCCTGGAAGTACACAGTGAAAATTACTTCGGCAGGGGCGGCGTCCCTCACGCTTACCTGGAACGCATCCGGCGCGACTACCCGTTGAGTTTTCACGGGGTCGGATTGTCTTTAGGGTCGACCGATCCGCTCGATAGAGATCATTTGCGCCGGCTCGGGCAATTAATCGATGCCTACCAGCCCGATTTCGTCTCAGAGCACCTTTCCTGGGGATCATTTGGCGGACGGTATCTGAACGACCTTCTTCCCCTGCCCTATACCGAGGAAGTGGTCAACCATCTGGTGGGGCGAATCCATCAGGTACAGGATATTCTCGAACGACCCATCATGGTGGAGAACGTATCGTGCTATCTGGAGTTCGAACACTCCCACCTGAGCGAATGGGAATTCGTGGCCTCGGTGGCGGAGAGTGCCGACTGTGACCTTCTGCTCGACATCAACAACATCTACGTCAACGCGCACAACCACGGCTTCAGCGCCGGTGATTTCCTGCATCGAGTACCCGGCTCCCGGGTCCGGGAGATCCACCTCGCAGGCCACACCGTCAAGCACTATGAACAGGGGACGATCATAATAGACACCCATGACCACCGTGTGTGCCCCCAGGTCTGGGCGTTGTATCGTGAAGCCATCGCAATGTACGGGCCAAAACCCACCCTGATCGAATGGGATTCCGATTTGCCCGAACTTGACGTGCTCGTGGATGAAGCCAATATTGCGCAGAGTGTCATGCAGGAGGCCGATCATGCCCGGGTTGCGTGAGGTCCAGGAACGGTTCAGCGCAAACATCCTGGACGCCGATGCGGTGGGGATTGCCGCGGACGTCAAAGCCGGCGCATTCGAGCCACGCCTGCGGCTTCAGGTATATCGTAACAACGTATTTACCGGACTGACGGATGCACTGCGCGCTGTTTATCCGGTTGTCGAAAAGCTGGTTGGTGAAGGATTTTTTCTCTATGCAAGCAATGAGTTCATAAAACGCAATCCGTCTACCAGCGGTGACCTGCACGCCTTCGGTAGCGGGTTCGGTCCGTTTCTCGCGACCTTCGAGCCCGCGAAGAAATTGTCTTACCTGCCCGATGTCGCGCAGCTGGAATGGAACTACCACGAGGTTTACCACGAAGCCGATGCCGATGCCATGGACGTCGACGCGCTGCAGCTGGTTACCCCCGATCAATATGAACAATTGCAATTCAGGCTGAACCCGGCCTGCCGGCTCATGCAATCGATTTTTCCGGTCATCGAAATCTGGCGCGTCAATCAGGAAGGCTATTGTGGAGACCAGACCGTAGACCTGGATGCCGGAGCCGTAAATGTCCTCGTGCTCAGGCAAGGCGACGAGATTGAATTGCACCCTCTCGATGCCGGTGACTACGCGATGCTCGCGATGTTCGCACGGGGCGACCAACTTGGTGATTGCCTGGGCGCGGCACAGCGCATCAATGCGGCATTCGATCTGACCGGGTTTCTGTCCCGCTTCGTTGGCAATCGAATCCTGGTCGACTTTACCGCTCGCTGATTTTCAGGCACGACGGGCTACCACCCTTAACCTTGCTGAGGTTTAGTTAATGGCTGTGACAACGACGCTTACGAGTCTGGCACGACCCATCATCAAGCTGCTCGAGTTTTTCCAGCCCATCGCGCTTCTCGGCATCCGGTTGTCGATAGCCTGGGATTTCTGGAAGTCCGGGGTCAACAAGTTCCAGAGCTGGGATTCGACCCTGTTCCTGTTCGAGTATGAATATCAGGTTCCGCTGCTCAGCCCGAAGGTTGCGGCCTATTTGGGAACGGGCGCCGAATTATTGTTTCCGGCCATGCTGGCCATCGGACTCGGCGGCCGGTTTGCGGCCATATCGCTGTTTGTCTTCAATATCATCGCCGTTATTTCCTACCCCACCTTGAACCCGGTCGGCGTTTACCAGCACCAGCTTTGGGGCCTCATGCTCCTGATCCCGATATTCTTCGGCCCGGGAAAAATATCCATTGACCATTTGATCAGAAAGAAATATATGGAAGACACATTGCAATAGCAGTCTCGCGTCCATGCAACGGATGATTGACCGCTCGAGGAATTCGAATTTGGGGGAAAACACTCGATGAATTACATGCACGTGGTCCAACCTGCCATGCTGGATCCCTCATTCACTCGCGTACTCGGCGCAAGTGGCCTCGCACCACTGCGTCGCTCGGAACTGCGCGAATTGCAGATCAATCTGGGAAAGTTGTGCAATCAGGCATGTAATCACTGCCATGTCGATGCCGGTCCCAAACGTTCTGAAATCATGACGTGGGACACGGCAATCAGAATCATAGACTGGGCCAAGAATCAACAGATCAGGCGTGTGGACATAACCGGCGGGGCGCCGGAAATGAATCCCGGATTCCGCGGCATCGTGGACCGTTTCCTCGCCAAAGGGATCCACGTAACTTCCCGCTGCAACCTGTCCATACTTCTGGAACCCGGCTTTACCGACACCGCGCAATGGTATGCGGAAAGAGGTGTTCATCTGGTCTGCTCGCTGCCGTGTTATACCAAGAGCAACGTTGACGCGCAGCGCGGCAACGGCGTGTTTCAGAAAAGCATCGAGGCCCTGGGGCTCCTGAACGGACTTGGGTACGGACGCGATGAAGGGCTTGTCCTCGATCTGGTCTACAACCCGGGGGGCGCGTTCCTGCCGCCTGACCAGGAAAAACTGGAAGCGGATTACAAACTCCGCCTGCTGAACGAATTTGAGATTGTATTCAACAGTTTGTTGACGATTACCAATCTGCCGATCAGCCGATTCGCCCACTATCTGGATCGCACCGGCCAACGGCAGGATTACCTGACGCTGCTGGTTGAAAATTTCAATGCAAGCACCGTGAGTGCCCTGATGTGCCGCCATCTGATCAGCGTGGACTGGCAGGGACGAGTCTTCGATTGCGATTTCAACCAGATGCTTGAACTACCCTACGGCGGAAGCAAAGAGCGCTATCTCTGGGACCTGCAGCCCGACGACGTGACCGACCGCCCGATAGCGATCGGCACACATTGTTTCGGATGTACCGCGGGCGCCGGCTCAAGCTGCGGCGGCGCGCTGAAATAAAGAGCATTGTCGGGAGGCGCGCCTCGCGCCGATTCATCGCGGCGAGGGCGCCGATCCTACCCAAACCCGGCACGGTCCTTGAAAACCCTCGTAGGAGGCGCGCCCCGCGCCGATTCATCGCGGCGAGGGCGCCGCGCTCCTACCCAAACCCGGCACGGTCCTTGAAAACCCTCGTAGGAGGCGCGCCCCGCGCCGATTCATCGCGGCGAGGGCGCCGCTCCTACCCAAACCCGGCACGGTCCTTGAAAACCCTTGTAGGAGGCGCGCCCCGCGCCAATTCAATCGCGGCGGGGGCGCCGATCCT
>Ga0209456_10000624_pt1 | contig 18759 bp, 16 predicted proteins | sample COG_11_FD_184755 | JGI IMG/M metagenome (GOLD analysis project Ga0209456, IMG submission 184755) | Pelagic marine sediment microbial communities from the LTER site Helgoland, North Sea, for post-phytoplankton bloom and carbon turnover... | ecosystem: Environmental > Aquatic > Marine > Neritic...
GGAACTCTCCCGCATTGCCGATACGCGTGTCAGCGCGCATCCGAACGCCGGCCTGCCAAACGAATTCGGCGAGTACGATGAGACGCCCGAGCAGACGGCCGCAGTGATCGGCGAGTTCGCGGAGAGCGGCCTCGTCAACCTGGTCGGCGGCTGTTGCGGAACGCGCCCCGGCCACATTCGCGAGATTGCGAAGGCCGTGAAAAGCCTCACGCCACGTGGCGTTCCTGAACTGCCGGTCAGGTGCCGCCTCTCCGGGCTCGAGCCGTTCAACATCGGACCTGATGACCTGTTCGCGAATGTCGGCGAACGCTGCAACGTCACGGGTTCGGCTGTCTTCCGTCGCCTCATCGAAGCCGACGACTACACGGCGGCGGTCGCCGTCGCGCGCCAGCAGGTCGACAACGGCGCACAGATCATCGACGTCAACATGGACGAGGGCATGCTCGACTCCGAAAAGGCGATGGTGACTATCCTGAACCTGATCGCGTCCGAACCCGACGTTGCACGCTTGCCGGTCATGATCGACTCATCGAAGTGGTCGGTGATCGAGGCGGGCCTGAAGTGCGTGCAGGGCAAGGCGGTCGTCAACTCGATCAGTCTCAAGGAAGGTGAAGATGCGTTTATCGAGCAGGCGCAGCTCTGCCGCGACTATGGCGCGGCCGTCATCATCATGGCATTCGACGAACAGGGCCAGGCGGATACGGTCGAGCGCAAGGTCGGGATCTGCAAACGATCTTACGAGGTGCTCACTGAAAAAGTCGGTTTCGACCCGGCCGACATCATCTTCGACCCGAACATTTTTGCCGTGGCGACGGGAATCGAAGAGCATGCCCGCTACGGTCTCGACTTTATCGAGGCGACGAGGAAGATAAAGGCGAGCTTGCCGCATGCGCTCGTGAGCGGCGGCGTCAGCAATGTGTCGTTCTCGTTCCGCGGCAACAATGTCGTGCGTGAGGCCATCCACTCGGTGTTCCTGTATCACGCGATTCGCGCGGGCATGGACATGGGAATTGTTAATGCCGGGCAGCTTGCCATCTACGAAGACCTGCCAACGGATCTGCGCGATGCCGTGGAGGACGTCGTGCTCAATCGCGACGAGCAGGCGACCGACAAGCTGCTGGCAGTGGCCGAAAATTACAAAGGCCAGGCAAGCGGCGCGGCAGCCAGGGCGCAGGACCTGTCCTGGCGAGAACTCGACGTCGAGAAGCGGCTCCAGCATGCGCTTGTCAACGGTATTGACGAGTATGTCATCGACGACACGGAGGAAGCGCGCCAGGCGACAGAGCGACCGCTCGACGTCATAGAAGGGCCGCTCATGGCCGGCATGAACGTTGTCGGTGACTTGTTCGGCGCCGGCAAGATGTTCCTGCCGCAGGTCGTCAAGTCGGCCCGCGTCATGAAGAAGGCTGTCGGCCACCTCGTGCCGTTCATCGAGGAAGAGAAGGGCGGCGAGCTGAGTTCGAATGGCAAGATCGTGCTTGCGACCGTCAAGGGAGACGTGCACGACATAGGCAAGAACATCGTCGGCGTCGTGCTGCAATGCAACAACTTCGAGGTCATCGATCTCGGCGTCATGGTTTCCTGCGACAGGATTCTCGAGGCCGCGAAACGCGAAGGCGCGAATATCATCGGCCTGTCGGGGCTGATCACGCCTTCGCTCGACGAAATGGTGCATGTCGCGAGTGAAATGCAGCGGCTGGACTTCGAATTGCCGTTGCTGATTGGTGGGGCAACGACGTCACCGGCACACACGGCCGTCAAGATCGAGCCGCGCTACGAAGGCCCGGTGATCTACGTCAAGGACGCTTCGCGTTCGGTCGGCGTTGCGCAGGCGTTGATCGAGCCCGGCACCCGCGACGCGCTGGTCGACAAGACGCGACGCGAGAATGCGCGCAGGCGCGACCAGCATGCCAGTAAGAAACGACTGGCGCCGCAACTGTCTATTGCACAGGCGCGACAGCGCAGGCACCAGTGCGACTGGCAGGCTTACATCCCGCCCGAACCTGCGTTTACAGGCAGTCGTGTGTTCGATGACATCGACCTTGAAGTCCTGCGCGACTACATCGACTGGATGCCGTTCTTCAACGCCTGGGAGTTCCACGGCAAGTTCCCGCAAATACTCACTGATAGCACGGTGGGCGCGGCGGCAACGTCCCTTTATGAAGACGCCAACGCGATGCTCGACAGGATCATCGCCGAGAAATGGTTGCAGGCTCGCGCGGTCGTCGGATTTTATCCCGCCAATTCTCAGGAGCACGACGATATCCTGGTTTATGGCGATGCGGACAGGACGACCGTCGAGCACCGGCTCGTGCACCTCAGGCAGCAGCGCGCGAGAGCCGAGGGGCAGCCGCAGTCCTGCCTCGCCGATTTCATTGCGCCGGATGACAGCGGGCTCGAGGACTACATCGGCGGGTTCGCGGTTACGGCGGGCATCGGCATCGAGGAGCATGTCGAACGCTTCGAGGCCGCGCATGATGATTACAGCGCGATCGTCCTCAAAGCGCTTGCCGATCGACTGGCCGAGGCTCTGGCCGAATACATGCACGAGAGGACGCGCCTTGATTTCTGGGGCTACTCGAGCGAAGAGCACTTAACCAATGCGGATCTGATCGCCGAGAAGTACCGCGGCATCAGGCCGGCGCCCGGTTACCCGGCGTGCCCCGATCACACGGAGAAAGCCACGCTCTGGCAGCTGCTGGATGTCGAGGCGAGCATCGGACTGAAACTCACCGAATCCTACGCGATGTACCCGACGGCCGCCGTTAGCGGCTTCTATTTTGCGCACCCGGACGCGAAATATTTCGCGGTCGGCAAAGTCGATCGCGACCAGGTCGAGTCTTACGCCGAGCGCAAGGGGATCAGTGTCGCCGAGGCCGAAAAATGGCTCGCGCCCAACCTTGGCTACGATCCGGGCGCAGCTGACGCCGCCTAGCTTAGCGACGCGCCGCTTATTCCTGCTGGTTGCCAGGCTGCCCGCCGAACAGGAACAGCAATGGATCCTCGAGCCGGTCGCGCCAGGCGGCTTCATTATGATCCGCGCCTTCGTAAACACGAATCACGAAATCTTCGCCCGGAACCAGCCCCTGCTCGAGCAGCCATGCGCGCAGGTGTTGATGCGGTTCGTCATAGTCGGCGTCACCGCCGACCGTGCCGTAGTCGAACCAGTAGCGAACGTCTTCGGGCACCTCGAGGCCGCCCTCGATATCGCGCACGATAAAAGGTGTTGCGTCGAGTTCATCGCCGTCTCCGGTTTGCGGCACCCAGTTGGCAACGAGCGCTTCGGAGAGTATGAACGCGCTCGATACGCATCCACAGCTGCCGAACACGTCGGAGTGATAGGTCACGAGGTAGTACGACAACAAGCCGCCCATCGAGGACCCCATGACGGCCGTATTCTCCGGCCCTGTCGCTGTGTTGAACTCGGCGTTTACGCGCGGTATCAACTCCTCGATCAGGAAGCGCGCATAGTTCGGGGCATCATGCCACGGAGAGTACTCGATCATGCGTTCTTCGGAATTCCAGGCGCCGACGACAATGATCGGCGGGATCTTGTCCTGTTCGACGAGATTGACGACCGCGTCGTCGACGTCCCAGATATCACCCTGGGCCCCGCCCAGGCGTGGGTCGAACAGGTTCTGGCCATCGTGCATGTACAGCACGGGGTAGGGCGCTTCACGACTCTCATCGTAACCTGGCGGCAACCAGACGCTGACGTGACGCGAAGGACCCAGGAACTCGGAAGCGACATCTGTCCAGTAGACCAGGGTTCCCTTGACGCCCGATCCCTGCCAGTCCTCGACGAAGATCATCGGGTCCGGCTTGAATCCCGTGATCTCGTGATGCACCGCCTGGCTGCGATCGACGACGAGTCTGAAATTCGCCAGCGGCTTGTGGTCCTCGTCGACGGCTTCCCGCGCCCAGCTGCCCAGCGTGAACTTGTATTCGAGTTCAGTCCCGTGCGGAACGTCGAGCTTCGCGATCCGCTCGTTATCCGCGCCGCGCATCACGTACTCGCCCGGCGCCCACGGCCCCAATTCCGGCACATTGCCCGTCAGGTAGACCTCACCCGTGTCGTCAGGAACCGTGACAGTGATCTGCAGGCTGCAGCAGGGCTCTTCACTTCCACAGGCCGCCAGAAAACACAGAACGGCGATTGACAGTAGTTGTCTCATGAGAACAGACTCCCTGGGATGAGGTCATCATGGCGCGCGAGCACATCATGAGCAAGACCGGTTCGTTGTTACTTCTGCTATTGTCGGCGCTATTGGCCGCAGGGAACGCATTCGCCGATGGCTACACGGATGCCCGCGCCGAGATGGTCGGCGCGTACCAGCAGGCCGACTTCGCCGCAATGCGCAAGGCGGCCGGCAAGGCGCTCGCGGCTCGTCCCGGCTATCCCGGTGCACTGTTCAACCTCGCGCTCGCGCAAGTCCTCGATGACGATCCGACTGCGTCGCTGGCGACACTGCGGGACCTGCTGGCCGTCGGCGTTGATTTCAACATAGCCGACATTCCGGAGTTCGCCCCGCTCCAGGAGCTGCTCGAATGGGGCGACTACGCTGCTGCCGTGGAGCGGTTGAACGAGCCGGCAGGATTCGCCGAGGTCGTCGCCACGCTGGATACGCCGGACTTCATTCCCGAGGGAATCGCGGCTGACGGCGACGGAAGTTTCTACCTGGGCAGTATCCGCTACGGCCAACTCGTGCGCCTCGGCGAGGAACCTGAACTTCTCAGTACATCGGCCAATGACCACTGGAGCGTGTTCGGCATGCGTTTCGACGGCGACGGCGGATTGTGGTTCGCGAGCGCGGCCGTGCCCCAGTTCAACGACGTCGGGGAAGACCTGGGTAAGAGTGGCGTGTTCAGGCTCGACCTCGACAGCGGGAAGATTTCCGAGCGTTGCCTGTTACCCGACTCCGATGAGGAACAGGTACTCGGCGATCTCGTGTTGGCTGCAGATGACGTGGTGTACACGACGGATAGCCTGACGGGCGTCGTTTACAGCTATGAACCTGGCAGTGGCGCGTTCGATATTCTCGTCGATCGCGGCGTGTTCGGTTCGCCGCAGGGTCTCGTGCTCGATGCGGCTGAGGAGTACTTGTACGTCGCGGACTACGTCGGCGGCCTGTTTCGCGTCGCGCTTGGCACTGGCAGCATCGACAAACTGGTGATTTCGGCCAACGTCACCGACTACGGCATCGATGGCCTGTATCGCTACGGTGACGAACTGATCGTGATCCAGAACGGCATTCGGCCGCATCGCGTCGTCGGGCTGCAGCTGGCCGAAGATGGTCGATCGATCGTCAATGCACGCACACTCGCGTCGAATCTCGAGGAGTTCGATGAGCCGACGCTGGGCTTCGTCCGGGGGCAGGACTTCTATTTCGTGGCGAACAGTCACTGGAATCGCTTCGACCGCGACAACAGGCTGCCGGAGGGGCTATCCGGACCGATCATTCTGAGAGTTCCGCTTAACGCGAAATAGGGCCTTGACATCCGTTTTCAGAATGACTATTCTGTTTAGTCATGGTCAGAGCGCGCGCATTCGATCCGGCAACCACGCTGTCGCAGGTTGTCGATCTGTTTTCCTCCAAGGGGTATTCCGATACCTCGATGGAGGACATCGTGCAGGCCACGGGCGTAAGCCGCTACGGCATTTACGGCACATTCGGCAACAAGCGCGAATTATTCGAGCAGGCCCTGGAGCAATACGCCGAGAGCATGGGCAAGAAGTCGTTCCTGCGCCTCCTCGAGCCCGGCGCATCGCTGGATCATATCCGCGCCATCTTCCAGGAGCGTATCGACGACCTCTGCGGTGATGAGGCATTCCAGGGCTGCGACCGGGAATACAAGGGCTGCCTGTTCGTGCACACGGCCATGGAGCTCGCGCCCCAGGACGAGGAGTTGCGAGGTGTTCTGCAGCGATTCATGAAGAGAATTTCGAAGGCGTTTTCCATCGGTCTGGATTCCGCGAAAGGGCGGGGTGAAATACGGAAAGACGTCGACGTCGACAGGGCGGGCCAGTTACTGACGAGTACGTTGTTCGGCCTCGCCGTGCTTGGGCGCACCGGGTTTTCCAGGGATTCACTGCGCGGCATTGTCGAAGGAACTTTGGACGGGCTTCGGGCCTGACCTTTTTTTGAGCATGTCAGAATGATTATTCTGGCATTTTAACCGCATCCACGATGCGCTTTTTTTGGAGTAGGACAGAACGATTGTTCTGAATCTTGAAATCGAGGAGATGACTATGAACAAGCAAGTAGCAACGACCATTGCGGTACTGGGACTCGTGATTTCCGCCGGTGCGCAGGCTGACCCCCTGTTCCCGAAGATCGCACCGCCAAGCACGGTGGACTACTGCGTGCAGCAGATTGGCGACCACGCCGACTACAACGACGCACGGCTGGTCCGCCACGAGATCGAGTCGAAGGAGCGGCGTTCGATTGGCCACGAGCTGCGCATCGATACGCGCGTTTATGGCGAGACGGAAGACCAGTTGATTCGCGAATATGCCACGGTCTGTGCCGTCGGTAACAGCCAGCGAACGCTGTCGTTTCGCATCAGGCAGCTCAGCGCGAAGTGATGTGAACGACAACGACCAGTGGCAGGTGATCGGATCCGATTCGCCTGCCCGGTCGTATATCGACAACGCCGATCCCGCTCGAGACCAACGCGTGGTCCAACGGGATCATCGCGAACGGCATGAGTGTCGGCCAGGTCGGGAGCACCCCGAATCCGCGGCGAGCGTCGTGCAAACCCGTGCCTGCAATCAGCGTCTTGTAGCTTTGCGACCAGATACTCGTGTTCAGGTCGCCGATCAGGACCGTAGGTCCCGACGCATCAGCGACGAGACTTGCAACATGCTCGAGCTGATGGTTGCGCGCCAGGTAACCGCTCTTGCCGATTGGGATGTCCGGATGCGTGCTGATCACCGTGAATTCCCGGCCGGATACGCTGGCCTCGGCCACGATCGTCGGGTGACTTCTGGGCGGACTGTCGACATGTGTCACCGAGTCGAGGGGGATGCGCGAGAACATCGCGATGCCGAAATTACCCTCTCGCGGTTGCGCGTAGTGAAAGGCGTACCCGGACGCCAGCGCACGGGTGGCCGCCATCCAGGCATTGTTCACTTCCTGCAGAAACACGATGTCCGGGGACTCTTCTGCGACGAGTTCGATCAGTCGTTCGTAGCTGGTGTTCGAGGCATGCACGTTTGCAAGCAGGATCTTGACCGGGATGCCGCCAGTTTGTGGCGTGTCCTCGAAATACCAGGGTGCCACGAGCGCGGCGTTGAAAACTGACGTCAGCAGCAGTGCCAGCATATAGGCGTAGCTGCGCAGCGCCGCAAACGTTATGGCCAGCAGGGCGGCAACAACCAGGTACTGCAGTCGGAAGTGGGAAAACAGCTCGATCCAGCGGTGCAGGAAATCGAAAGCCGTCACGATCGAAAAAGAGACAGTAAGCGCCGCTGCCGCCTGCAGCAGGCCGATCAGTGTCACGCTGCGGCGCATGCCTGGCAGTTCTCGCGCTTGCGGATGCCGAGGTGCCGAAACTCCGTCGCGAGCGCATCGTAAAGTCGCAGCACCGGGGCTGCCTCGTCAATGCCGGCGAGGAACTTGAGTGCCTCGGCGGCCATGAGCGTACCGACGACGCCCGGCACGGGGGCCAGCACGCCGTTGCCCGCGCAGTTCCCGAGTGATTCGTCGGCCTCGATGTAGAGGCATCGATAACAGGGAGACCTGGCGTAGTCGGGACCGAAGACCGCCAGCTGACCTTCGAAGCGTATGGCCGACCCCGTGATCAGGCGCCGGCTCGCCGCGACGCAGGCGTCATTGACCTGGAAACGCGTTGCGAAATTGTCGCAGCCATCGAGAACGACATCGGCCTCGACCACGGCAGCATTGAGGGCCGCCTCGTCGAGGCGTTTCGCGATAGCCGTAACTTCGACATCCGGGTTAACTTTTCGGAGTCGAGCCGCGGCTACCTCTGCCTTGAACTGGCCGACGTGCCCGGGGCCATACAGTACCTGGCGGCCGAGATTGGTCTCGTCGACCGTATCGAAGTCGCAGATCAGCAGCTTGCCGATGCCGCTCGATGCCAGGTAGGTCGCGGCCGGGCAGCCGATGCCACCCATGCCGATCAGGAGTGCTGTACCGGCGCTGATTTTCCGCTGGCCGTCGGCGCCTACCTGCGGCAGTGCCAGGTGGCGGGCGTCGCGGCTCAGCGTATCGGCAGGCATTTCTGTGCCTAGTCTTCCGATGCAACTTCGATAATCGTCACGGCATCGGCCGGCACGTCCTGGTGACCGCCGCGATTACCCGTCGGCACGGCGGCGATCGCGTCGACCACGTCCATGCCATCGCTAACCTTGCCGAACACGGCGTAGCCGAAATCGCGCGTGCCGTGGTTGAGGAAGTCGTTGTCGCGCAGGTTGATGAAGAACTGCGATGTGGCGCTGTCGACAACCCCTGTGCGGGCCATGGCCAGCGTGCCGCGCAGATTCGATTCGCCGTTGTCCGCCTCGTTCTTGATCGGATCGCGGGTCGGTTTCGACTGCATGTTTTCGTCCATGCCGCCGCCCTGGATCATGAAATTGGGAATGACGCGGTGAAACACGGTGCCGTCGAAATGACCGTCCTTTACGTACTGGCGAAAGTTCTCGCAGGAAATCGGCGCCTTGTCCTCGAACAGTTCAACGCTGATATCGCCGTGATTGGTCTTGATAGTAATCATGATGTCTCGCAATGAAAGAAATGTGCGCGCCTATTTACCACCCAGGCGCGCCACTGTCACGCGCGGCAGGCCCGCAAGGTCATTATGGCAGCTAATATCCATCCAGCCGGCGGCGCTGAGGATCGATGCTACCTCATCGGGCTGTTCAGCTCCGTGTTCGACCAGCAGGTAGCCCGAATCAACCAGGACAGTCGGGCAATCCCGTGCCAGGGTGCGAATGTCGTCAAGGCCGTCGGGTCCTGATGCGAGTGCCGACACGGGCTCGAACCTGAGCGTTTCGAGCGCTTCATCATCGGCACGCACGTACGGCGGGTTTGAAACGATCAGGTCGAATCGGCGGCCGGCGACCGCCGCGGTCCAGTCCCCATTGACGCACTCGACATTGCCGAGGTCCGCCTGGCGTACGTTCTCCCTGGCGATTGCCAGGGCATCAGCACTGATGTCGGTCGCCGTAAGCTCGCACAGCGGCCGCTCGCCGGCGATTGCGATAGCGATCGCGCCGCTGCCCGTGCCCAGGTCGAGTATGCGCCATTCGGCCTTGCGTGGAACTCGTCTCAGGGCGAGGTCGACCAGCAGTTCCGTCTCCGGTCGCGGCACGAGCGTAGCCGGGCTGACCTGGAGCTCATGCGACCAGAACTCGCGCGTACCCGTGATGTAGGCCATGGGTTCGCCCTCGGCACGGCGCCTTACGAGCGCGTCAAAGCGACTTTGCGACAGCTCGTCGAGCTCGTCGTCGGGATGCGCGAACACATAGCTGCGCGCCACGTCGATACTGCGGCAAAGCAGGATCTCGGCGTCGAGACGGGGTGATTCACTGCTGTCGGTCAGGCATTCGACGGCGGCTGCCATTGCAGCATCAAGTCTCATGTTGGAGTAAACTCGCCGAAAATTTCTAATGTAACTGATGTGCCCATGAACGTGTATTCCAATATTCTCGACATGGTCGGCGATACGCCCATGCTCGAGGTCACGCATATCGACACGGGGCCATGCCGCTTGTTCCTCAAGCTCGAGCTGATGAATCCGGGCGGATCGATCAAGGATCGCATTGGCATCTCGATGATCGAGCAGGCCGAGCAACGCGGCGACATCAAGCCGGGCGATACGATTGTCGAGGCCACGGCCGGCAACACGGGCCTCGGACTGGCGCTCGTCGCCGCGCAAAAAGGCTATCGACTGATACTGGTCCTGCCCGACAAGATGAGCCAGGAGAAGATTTTCAACCTGCGCGCCATGGGCGCCGAAGTCGTGCTGACGCGTTCCGACGTCGGCCGTGGTCATCCCGAGTATTACCAGGACCTCGGCAAACGCATTGCGGAGGAGAAGGGCGCCTACTTCATCAACCAGTTCGGTAATCCGGACAATCCGCTCGCGCACGAGCAAACAACGGCGCCTGAGATTCTTGCGCAGATGGACGGCAAGCTCGATGCGATCGTGCTTGGCGTTGGCTCGAGCGGAACCGTCTCGGGCATCGGCAAATACCTCGAGGAGAACGCGCCGCACGTCGACCTGGTTCTCGCCGACCCCGTGGGATCCGTTTTGACGGACTACATCAACAAGGGCGAGCTCGGCGAAAGCGGAAGCTGGCTCGTCGAAGGGATCGGCGAGGACTTCATTCCGTCGATCGCGAATTTCGACAAGGTCGTAAAAGCCTACGCGATCAGCGACGCCGAATCGTTCAAGGCCGCCCGCGAACTGTTGCGCAAGGAAGGGATACTGGCGGGCTCTTCGTCCGGGACACTGCTGTCGGCGGCACTCAAGTATTGCCGCGAGCAGACCGAGGCGAAGACCGTCGTTACGTTCGCCTGTGACACGGGCAACAAGTACCTCTCGAAGCTGTTCAACGATTTCTGGCTCGAGGACCAGGGCTTCATCACGCGTGAGCAGTTCGGTGATCTTCGAGACCTCATAGGAAGGCCACACGACGAGCACGCGACGATCACGGTCGGGCCGACCGACGTGCTGACCACGGCGCACAATCGCCTGCGAAATGCAGGGTTCTCGCAGTTGCCGGTGATGGAAGAAGGACGTCTCGTCGGTGTCGTGACCGAAGACACGATCATGCAATTTGTTTACGGCAAGCCCGAACTCATGAACGCGCCCGTTGGCGATGCAATGGAGTCGGCGTTCATCAAGCTGGACCGATCGGAGACCGTGAACAACCTCGTCGCGATGCTGCGCGTGCAGCCTTACGCGGCCATCATGGATGGTGACGAGTTCCTCGGATTGATCACGCGATCCGACGTTTTGAACTACCTGCGCCGACAGATGTGAGGACGGACTATGGCGGGCGATGACAAGAAAAGGGCATTTGCGACGCGTACGATACATGCCGGGCAGTCGCCCGACCCGTCGACCGGCGCCATCATGCAGCCGATCTATGCCACGTCGACTTACGTGCAGTCGAGCCCGGGCGTCCACAAGGGCTATGAATACTCGCGCACCCAGAATCCGACGCGCATGGCTTACGAGCGCTGCATTGCCGACCTCGAATCCGGCTCGCAGGGTTTCGCGTTCGCGTCGGGCATGGCTGCTACGGGCACCATTCTCGAGCTTATCGACAGCGGTAGTCACGTCGTCGCCATGGACGACCTGTACGGCGGCACACGACGGCTGTTCTCCGGCGTCCGCAGCCGCAGCGCGGGCCTCGATTTCAGTTTCGTCGACCTGTCGAACCTGGACGAAGTAGCTGAAACATTCACCGATAACACACGCATGGTGTGGATAGAGACGCCGACGAATCCGCTGCTCAAGATCGTCGACCTCAAAGCCGTTGTCGCCATTGCCAGGCAACACGGTGCGCTCGTCGTCGTCGACAATACCTTCGCGACGCCTTACGGACAGCGGCCGCTCGAGTTCGGCGCCGACATCGTCATGCACTCGGCGACCAAGTTCATCAACGGTCACTCCGACATGGTGGGCGGCATCGTGTTGACAGCCGATGACGCGCTCGCGGAACAGCTGGCCTATCTGCAAAACTCGATCGGCTCCGTGGCCGGTCCGTTCGACAGCTTCCTCGCCCTGCGCGGCGTCAAGACGCTCGATATCCGCATGCAGCGCCATTGCGACAATGCCCTGCAAATCGCCGAGTGGCTCGAACAGGATGATCGTGTCGAGAGCGTGCTCTACCCAGGCCTGCAATCGCACCCGCAGCATGAACTGGCCGCCACGCAGATGGATGCTTTCGGCGGCATCGTGACGTTCTTCATCGAGGGCGATATCGGCAATGCGCGGAGCTTCCTCGAGCGCTGCGAGGTATTCGCACTCGCCGAGAGCCTTGGCGGTGTAGAGAGTCTCGTCGACCACCCGGGCATCATGACGCACGCGAGCGTACCTGAAGCGGAACGCGCGGCGCTCGGCATCAGCGATCAGCTCATTCGCCTGTCTGTCGGGATCGAGGCCATCGACGATCTCGTTGCCGACCTCGATCAGGCGCTCCAGGGGATGCGATGACCGAATTGCCTGCTGCATTTCGCCCTGCCACGACCGACGACGCGGCGGATATGGCAGAACTCGTGAATATTGCAGGTCATGGCTTGCCGCTTTACCTGTGGGGCAAGACCGCGCGGCCGGAGCAGTCGGCCTGGGACGTTGGCCGCGAGCGTGCGAGGCACGGCACGGGTGGCTTTGCTTTCCGCAACACGGTGGTTCGCGAGGTCGACGGCAAGGTGGCTGCGTGCCTGATCGGCTATGCCCTGGTCGAGAAGCCGGGGCCGATAGACGATGATGTCCCGCCCATGCTCGTGCCCTTGCTCGAGCTCGAAAACGAGGTGCCCGGCACGTGGTACATCAATGTATTGGCAACCTACCCGGAATACCGCGGGGCAGGCTATGGATCGGAGTTGCTGGGCATCGCAGAAACGCTGGCCATCGAAACGGAGTGCAGAGGTATGAGTCTGATCACTTCGGATTCGAACGTGGGGGCGCGGCGCCTGTACGAAAGAGCCGGCTATAGAGAGTTCGCCATGCGACCGATCCTGAAAGAGAGTTGGGAGCATTCCGGAGTCAACTGGGTGCTCATGTTGAAGAAGCTGTAAACACCCTCGCTGAGACCGTTACTCCCCGAGTGCGGCGAGCTGATCGGCCTGGTATTCGTTGATGAGCGGTTCGACGACCTGCTCGAGATTACCTTCAATGATCTCGTCGAGTTTATAAAGTGTCAGGTTGATGCGGTGATCGGTGACACGCCCCTGCGGGAAGTTGTAGGTTCGGATGCGCTCGCTGCGATCCCCCGAGCCGACCAGCAGGCGGCGCTTCTCGGCCTGTTCGGTTTCCTGTTCGGCAACCTGCGCATCGAGTAGTCGCGCCTGTAGCAACGACATGGCGCGGGCGCGGTTCTTGTGCTGCGAACGTTCGTCCTGGCATTCAACGACGATACCCGTCGGCAGGTGGGTCAGTCGCACGGCCGAGTCGGTCTTGTTGACGTGCTGGCCACCGGCGCCAGACGCACGGTAGGTATCGACGCGCAGGTCCGCCTGGTTGATTTCCACGGCCTCGACCTCGTCGGGTTCGGGCAGCACGGCAACCGTGCAGGCCGAGGTGTGAATGCGCCCCTGCGACTCGGTCGTCGGTACTCGTTGTACGCGGTGGGCGCCCGATTCAAACTTGAGCTTGGCGTAGATTCTGTTACCCGTGATGCGGCTGATGATTTCCTTGTAGCCACCGTGCTCGCCCTCCCGTGCCGACAGTATCTCGATGTTCCACCCCATGGTCTCGGCGTACTTTGAGTACATGCGGAACAGGTCTCCGGCAAAGATCGCGGCCTCGTCGCCGCCCGTACCGGCACGCACCTCGAGATAGACGTTGCTTTCGTCGTAAGGGTCCGGCGGTATCAGCGATTTTTGCAATTGCTCCAGCAGTGCGTCACGACGCTCATTTAGTCCTTCCAGCTCCTCCTGGCCCATCGCGCGAATTTCCTCGTCGGCATCGCCCGCCATTTCTTCGGCGGCTGCGATGTCATCGAGCACGGACTGGTACTGCTGGAAGTTCTGCACCACGGGCTCGACGCGCGCATATTCTTTCGACAGGTCACGGAACTGGTTCTGGTCGCCGATGACATCCGGGTCCGCGAGTAAGCCGGCGATTTCTTCGAAACGGTCTTCCACGGACTCGAGCTTGAGGCGGATGGAGTCTTTCACGGATCAATCCCCGTCGAGGCCGAAAAGCTTGCGGGCGGCATCGATGAGTTCGTGGTCCGATACTTCGCCGGCTTTTCGCAGCGTCACGCTTGGCTTGTGCAGGAGTTTCTTCATCAACGAGGCAGTAGCGAACGCGATGGCGTCGTCGGCCGACTCTCCCCGGGCGAGCCGTCGTCTCGCCTGCGCGTTGACGTCGTCGCAAACATGCTGGCTTTTCTCGCGGATAGCCGCGATCACCGGCACGACCTCCTTGGATCGCTCGATGCTCGCGTAACGTCGGATTTCCTCGTCCAGTAAACGGCTCGCTTCCACGGCTGCGGCCTCACGGCTGCCCTGGCCTTCCTGGATCACCCTGTCGAGATCGTCGATCGAGTACAGGTAGACGTCATTCAGATCGCCAACCCCTGCCTCGATATCCCTGGGTACGGCGATGTCGACCGCGAAAATCGGCTTGCGCTTGCGTGCCTTGACTGCGGCCTCCATCTGCTCCAGCGTGATCACGGGCTCGGTTGCGGCCGTCGAGGTGATGAGAATGTCGGCCTCGGGCAACGTACCCTCGATTTCCGAAAGCGGCAATGCGAAACCGCCGAGCCGTCCGGCCAGTTCCTGGGCACGCTCCACGCTGCGGTTGGCAACGAACAGCCGGCCGATTTTTTTCTTGGTCAGGTGCTTGGCGACGAGTTCAATCGTGACACCGGCACCCACGAGCAGCGCCGTGTGTTTCGTGAAGCCGGCGAAAAACTGGTTGGCGAGGTTCACTGCGGCCGAAGCGACCGATACGGGGCTGGCACCAATCTCGGTATCGGTGCGGATTTTCTTGGCGACGCCGAAGGTGTGCTGCATCAGGAGGCTGAGCCTGTGGCCGAGCGTCTTCGCCTGCTGTGCCTGTCGAAACGCGTCCTTTAGCTGGCCCAGGATTTGTGGCTCGCCCAGCACCATCGAGTCCAGTCCACACGCCACGCGAAAGATATGTCGGATCGCATCTTCATCCTGGAGCGTAAACAGTGACTCGGTGAATGTCGGGTCGAGATTGCGGTCGTCCTGCAACCAGGACTGCAGGCGCTCGCGGCCACCGTCACTGGTCATGATGTAGAACTCGGTGCGATTACAGGTCGATAGCAACACGGCCTCATCCACGCCGTTAAGCTGCACGAGGTCCTGCAAGGCACGCGGCACTTCATCGCCAGCGAACACGACTTGCTCGCGAATTTCGACAGGTGCCGTGTTATGGTTCAGCCCGAGTATTTGCAGCGGCATAACGTCATCGGCGCCGCTGATACGGCACTCAAGGTTTTCGGAGTGCGTATGATAAGCGAACTGACAGCGGAGTTCCTTGTCTGTGTACTAAACGGACGACTTTTTTTATGCCTGAAATACGACGATGCTGGTCAGCGCTGGCGCTGATTACGCTGATCGCCCTGACTGCTTCCCCTGTCAATGCCGACGAGCCCATCGCCTCGGATGCGAGCGCGCACGTGCTGGCCGCGGAGATGGCCTTGCAGGCGCAGGATTACCTCAAGGCGGCCACGGAATACCGCAAAGCGGCCGAGCTGAGCACGAGCGTAGAGATAGCTCGCAAGGCCACGAGCGTCGCATTTGCCTACGAATTCAATGACGAAGCGCTGATATCGGCGAAGCGCTGGTCCAGGCTGGACCCCGAGAGCGACCAGGCGCGCTTGTACCTGGCGCAATGCTATTTTCGGGTCGGCGACCTCAGGAACTCTCGCCGCAACTACGCCGTGGTAATAGAGAACGGCCTCGAGCCGCCGGGGCAACGCCTGATGTCGCTGGTGCGCTACCTGTCGGAAGAGGGCGACCCGGAGAATGCCGACAAGCTAATGCGGTCGCTGGCCAAGCCCTACAAGGACTCGCCATGGGCTCATTACGCGGTCGCTGCGCTGGCGCTGGAAGCCGGCGATACCGAGTATGCGAAAGAGCGGGCATTGCGTGCCGGCGAACTCGCGCCCGACAGCGTGAAGCCGAAACTGTTGTATGCCCGTACCTTGATGATCGAAGGTGAAGTCGACGCGGCGATCGAATACACGGCGCGCCTGATCGGCGATGACCCGAGCCCGGATCCTGATGCCCGGATGGAGCTGGCCGTCATGTACATGATGGCGGGGCGCGATGACGACGCGCTGAGCCAGGTGAACCAGGTGCTGCTCGAGCAGTCCGGACGCAGCGACGCGCTGCGCCTCATGGCGATCATCAATTTCCGCCAGGAGCATCTCGACGCGGCATGGGACGATTTCCAGGACCTGCTGGCGACAGGCCAGTACCGGATGGACGCACTGTATTACCTCGGCCGAATCGCGGACTATCGCGAGGAGTTTGATCGTGCGATTCGCTTCTACAGAGAGGTCAGATACGGTTCCAACGCGGTCGTGTCGCAGCGTCGCGCAAGTGCGATCCTTGCCGTCGAAAAAGAGGACGTCGATGCCGCGCTGCAACTGCTCGACGATTTCGCCGAGGAGTCACCATCGCATGCCATGGATATGCTCACCGCCAAGGCCGCGCTGCTGGCATCCCTGGAGCAATACGAACGCTCCCTGGAGTTCTATGACCAGGCCCTGGAGTACCGGCCGGACCGCGAGGGCCTCGTGTTGAGCCGCGCCGAGCTGTTACTGCGCATGGGGCGCACGGATGCGGCGATCGAGTCTTACGCAGCCGCGGCCAGGAAATGGCCGAAGAGCGCACTGTCGCTGAATGCCTATGGCTATACGCTTGCCGATCGCACCAATCGTTATCGCGAGGCCGAGAAGCTCATTCGCAAGGCACTCAAATACGACCCCGACAGTCCCGCCATCATCGACAGCATGGGCTGGGTGCTGTTCAAGCTCGGACAGCATGAAGAGGCGCTCGCCGAGCTGCAACGCGCGTACCATGCTTTTGACGACCCCGAAGTCGCGGCCCATATCGTTGAGGTTCTTGTCGTCCTCGAACGCCGCGACGAAGCGCTGGAATTCCTGGAGTCGGCGGAGGCCAAGGATCCTGAGAGCAAGCTGCTGGAAGATGTTCGCGCGCGCCTGTTTACTGATTAGCCTGGCGCTCTTCGCGGGCTGCGTCACGACGCCGCGGGGAATCGCACTGCCCGATATCGGCAGCTGGGATACGCGCAGCGAGGTGCTTGGCGAGCTGCGAGCCTGGGAGTTCAAGGGACGCATCGCGGTCAAGGCCGGCGACGAAGGCTTCAACGGCAAGATCAACTGGTCGCAGCAAGGTGACAACTTCAATACGACGGTTGGCGGGCCGCTGGGCGTGGGCACCGTCCGCATCGAGGGAGACGGCCGCAGCGTGGTGCTGACCGACAAGGATGGCGTCGAGACCGTGCTGCACGATGCCGAAGCCGAGCTCTGGTATCGCTACGGCTGGACCATTCCTGTCGCGAGCCTGCGCTACTGGGCGCTGGGGATACCGGATCCGACGATGCCAGCCCTCACCGAGATCAGCGAGCAGGGGCGCCTCACGCGGCTCGAGCAGGCCGATTGGACCGTCGATATCTCCCGCTACCGGGAGGGCGGCGGCCAGCAAATGCCGCGCATCCTGACGGCCACGAACCCCGATACGCGGGTTCGCATGGTGATCGATCGCTGGGCGTTTTTCGATCGTTGACAGCACTGTACCCTCACCGCACAATTGCGCCGCAGGTCATACTTCATACTATTGGGGCGTAGCCAAGCGGTAAGGCATCGGGTTTTGATCCCGTGTATCGCAGGTTCGAATCCTGCCGCCCCAGCCATTTCACGACATAAGGGGATATCGTGGAAGTCGGAACAATGGCGGTCTTTTCGGGCAACGCCCACCCGCAGCTCGCTCTGGATATTGCTCGATACCTCCGTATTCCGCTGGCCAAGGCACAGGTTGGCCGATTCTCGGATGGCGAGATCAATGTCGAGATTCTCGAGAACATCCGCGGTCGCGAGACCTTTATCATCCAGCCGACGAGCCCGCCCTCGGCTGAGAACCTCATGGAACTGCTGGTTATGGTCGATGCGGCCCGGCGCGCGTCGGCCGCCAGGATCACGGCCGTCATCCCGTACTTCGGTTTTGCCCGCCAGGACCGGCGCCCGCGTGCCTCGCGCGTGCCGATCACGGCCAAGCTCGTCGCCAAGCTGATCGGGACGGCGGGCGTCGACCGCGTGCTCACGGTCGACCTGCATGCCGACCAGATCCAGGGATTCTTCGATATCGCGGTTGATAACGTGTACGCATCGCCGATCCTGCTCGGCGATGTCTGGAAGCAGAAGTACGACGATATGGTCGTCGTCTCGCCTGACGTCGGCGGCGTTGTCCGGGCACGCGCCCTGGCCAAGCGCCTCGGCGATGCCGACCTCGTCATCATCGACAAGCGTCGCGCCCAGGCCAACCAGTCCGAGGTCATGAACATCATCGGCGAGGTCAGAAACAAGAACTGCGTGATGATCGATGACATGGTCGACACGGCCGGCACGCTCTGCCATGCAGCAGGTGCGCTCAAGGACCACGGTGCCACCAGCGTCGATGCATATATCACGCACCCGGTCCTGTCGGGCCCGGCCGTCTCGCGCATAACCGACTCGGCGCTCGACCACATGGTCGTGACCGATACGATTCCGCTCAACGAAGAAGCGCGCGCCTGCAAGAAGATCCGGCAATTGTCCACGGCCGAGCTGCTGGCCGAGACCATGCGCCGCATTAGCACCGAAGAGTCTGTTTCGTCCCTTTACGTGGATTAGCGCCTGCGGTACCATGCGCGGCCTTGCGCGGATTGGTCGCGATCCGCGCGTCTTGAAACGCTTATAAATAGTAAGCAAAAACAATCAGTTATGGAGAACAGTCATGAGTGACGACTTCGATCTGATTGCGGAAACCCGTGAGGACCAGGGGAAAGGTGCGAGCCGCCGCC
>Ga0209456_10000625_pt1 | contig 18753 bp, 16 predicted proteins | sample COG_11_FD_184755 | JGI IMG/M metagenome (GOLD analysis project Ga0209456, IMG submission 184755) | Pelagic marine sediment microbial communities from the LTER site Helgoland, North Sea, for post-phytoplankton bloom and carbon turnover... | ecosystem: Environmental > Aquatic > Marine > Neritic...
TGTCGTATTTGAACCCCTGACCCCTGACCGTCTGGCCCTCGACAGTCAGCCCTTTCGGAAACATTACGGTAGAGCCGTCCACGAGATGTGCCTTGACGGGCGATTCAACGCTTATTGGCGCTTCGCCATTTTCGCCTGATTCGATAGGCGTGATTTCGATGTGGCGAACAGTGACGCAGGAAACCAACAGGAAACAGCCAAACAGCAGAAACTTCTTCATGAGATGATCCGCTTGCGAACGCGAAGCCCGATCGTCAGCTTAGCAAAGAAGTATGTTGGCGTCAGTTATGTCAGGCGTGCCGGCTCGGCTTCAATATCGTCGTTAAGGACGCCTTATCTGAACATTACCGTGCACTGCGTTCGCCACTTCGTACGCCTCTCCCATGCGCCAACCGGATGCAAGATCGTATAATCGGTCGAACAATCAATTGCTACCTCTTTATCGCTGTGGGTCAGGAAATCAACAAATTGGACTCTAAAAGGACGTATCCGGCGATACGGTCTATCGCCCTCGGCATACTCACGGCTCTGGCTATTGGCGCTTACGGCTGCGCGAAAGTCACGCCCTCACACGATATTCGAGTCAAGCCGGAGTACATCGAAGCCGGTGTGCAAACGGGTGATTTGGTCGAGATCACGACCAAGGATGGCGAGCAGAGAGAATTCGTCGTTGAGGAGGTCGCTGCGAACGCCATCAAAGGGCCATCGGAGACTATTCCTTTCAGCGAAATCGAGAGTATCGTCAAGCGATCGTGGAAGCAGCCTGCACATCCGTGTGGCGGCGAGTTACCGCTTGGTTGTTCGATACCGGAGGTCGTATTGCTCCTGAGTAACGATTACAAAAGGCAGGCGGACAAGTTTCATCCTGCGTGTGTAACCCACGACTTTTGTTATCGCCACGGGTTCGCCACCTACGGGACAACGCGAGAAGAGTGCGACACGGTGATTTACGAGGATATGAAGAAGGCGTGCAAGGGACTCGGCGGACTGGGCGCGCTCGATGTTAAGGAGTTCAGTTTGTGCCAATTGGCGGCGAATCGGACCTACGGGGCGATTCGTCGTTATGGTGAACAACATTTTCGAACCACTAGCAGCACCTATTGTGAGTATCGCGACGATCCCTGAGGACCTGTCGATTGCTAGGTAGTACTCCGAATTGACGCGGCGCTCCTGCCGCCTTAAAAACAAACTGCTATGTTGGACATGATGTCCAGCACGATTTTCGGATGCGATGAACTGTTTTGCCAGTTCATCGGTTGGCACTGGTGAAAGGACGTTGATCCAGTGAGCATTACTGACCGGTTTGTTACGCTTCATGAGCGTCTTGTGCTGCGGCACCCGGCCGCCACGCTTGCGGTCAGCGCAGTTCTCGTAGCGGTATTTGGCTGGCACGCCCTGGATTTCGGCCTTGATGCATCTGCCGACTCATTGACGCTCGAACGCGATGAGGATCTCAGTTATTACCGCATGGTGAGAGCGCGGTACGGTTCCGATGACTATCTGATTGTCACGTACGCCCCCGAAGCTGAACTCTTCAGCGATCCGGTGTTGAAACGCCTCAAGAACCTGCGCTCTGAATTTGCCTCGTTGGACAGCGTCGAGTCCGTTGTCAGTATTCTCGACGTGCCATTGATTAAAAGCCCGCCGGTTGATCTACGACAAATAGCAAAAGGTCTGCGCCACCTCGAGGACAGTGGCACAGACCGGGCGATGGCGCGCGAGGAAATTGTCAACAGCGCGCTGTATCGTGATCTCCTTATCAGTGCCGACGTCCGCACGACCGCGCTTCGAATAAACCTCCGGCAAGAAAAACAATATGTCGATCTTCGTGACCTGCGTGATCGACTCAGGGAGAAACAATACTTCGCGACGCTGACCAGTGACGAGGCCGAGACTCTCGCCGTCGTTACCACGCAATTTGATGAGCTCAGCCGGAGCCTGCTGGCCAGGGAGCAACAGACGGTATCGGCTATTCGTGACGTACTTGAGAACTATAAAGACGCTGCGACCTTGCACCTCGGGGGCGTTCCAATGATCGTCGCTGATTCGATCGATTTCATACGGCACGACCTGATCGTGTTCGGCGTCGCTGTACTGGTATTCCTGATCATCATTTTGTTCGTCGCTTTCAGGAAGCCACGGTGGGTAATCATGTCATTACTGAATTGTCTTGCCACTTGCGTCGTCATGCTCGGCGTTCTGGGAATGAGCAACTGGCGTGTGACCGTTGTTTCGTCAAATTTCGTATCGCTGTTATTGATTCTTTGCCTTGCATTGACGCTACACATCATTGTTCGTTACAGGGAGGCACATACACGAAAGCCTGGTTCCGATCAGTTGACGTTGCTGCGAGAGTCGATAAGGCGCATCGTGGTTCCCTGTCTCTATACCGCATTGACGACCATGGTTGCGTTTGGTTCCCTGATTGTCAGCGGTATTCGGCCTGTGATCGATTTCGGCTGGATGATGGTAATAGGGATCAGCATTGCTTTCGTCTTTTCATTCACGCTTTTTCCTGCAGGGCTAATGTTTCTGCATCCCGGTAAACCACGGGTCCTGCGTGACGTTACCGCAGCAATTACCAGTTTCTTTGCGCGCATGATAGACGGTCACACGAGGCAGACGCTTCTGATAACGGCTGTTGTGGTCATTGTGGGCGGCGCTGGGATCACGCAGCTATCCGTCGAGAACCGTTTTATCGATTACTACAAGAAGTCGACAGAGATTTACCAGGGAATGGAGTTGATCGACCGGGCACTCGGCGGCACGACGCCTCTCGACGTCATTATCGATGCTCCGCCGTCGGCAGGCGATGAGACGGACATCGGTGCCGGCACTGATTTCGGAGAAGAACTCGGGGAAGAATTTGAAGACCTGTTTGCCGAAGATACAGAGGGCGAGGGTGGCGTCACGGCGACGAGCTACTGGTTAAATTACCCGAGAATCCAGCGAGTCACGGCGATTCATGACTATCTGGATAAGCTGCCACAAACCGGCAAGGTGATTTCTGTCGCAACGGCAGCCCTTCTACTGAGTGAGTTGGACAAAAAGGTACTGACCGACAACGTTCTTCTGTCGATCGCTTACAAGCGCCTGCCTGAGGAAGTGAGGGAAACGCTGATCACGCCGTATCTTTCCGCCGACGGCGACCAGCTTCGCTTTAGCGTTCGTGTCTTTGAGTCTGACAAAACGCTGAGGCGGAGCGAACTCATCGCACAGATACGCAATGATCTCACCGAAGAATTCGGGCTGGCCGACGAGCAGATCCATTTAAGCGGCATGCTGGTTCTTTATAACAATATGCTGGAGAGCCTGTTCCGCTCACAGGTATTGACACTCGGTGCGGTGTTCCTCGCCATATTCGGAATGTTCATTTTGCTTTTTCGATCGATGCGGCTGGCGGTAACGGCGATTATTCCGAATGTCGCTTCGGCGGCGGTTGTTCTGGGCCTGATAGGTTGGCTGTCCATTCCACTGGATCTGATGACGATTACGATTGCCGCAATTACGGTGGGAATCGCCGTGGATAACACTATTCATTACATCCACAGATTCGTTCATGAGTTTGGCATCGATGGCGACTACTGGGCCGCGATACATCGTTGTCATCGCACTATCGGACGGGCGATGTACTACACGAGCGTGACAATCATGCTTGGCTTCTCGATTCTGGCATTGTCGCAGTTCATACCGACCATCTACTTCGGCTTGCTGACGGGAATGGCGATGCTTGTCGCATTGTTAGCGAATATGACCTTGTTGCCAGTCTTAATCGTGACATTCCGTGCCTGTGGTTCTGAATCCTGACAGGACTCTCTTGTCGATACGCTAGTCGACTTTGTGCAGGGTCAGGAACATGGCCTTATCGAGGACGACGAAGAAGTCCTGGTAAGTAGCGGCATCGGTCACGCTGTTCTCGCCGATGCGTGCGTTGGCGCGAACCGCGATTCGCTGCTCGCCCTTTTGAACCACGGTCACGGTCATGCGCATGGTGTAATCATGCAGGCGCGTCGCGGTGACGGTACCCAACTCGGCGTCGGCCTGATCGATGGTGAAGCCGAGGTCCTGCAGCGTCGCAATAACCGACCGCATCGTCATGGCTTTGTCCAGGGTGTCGTATTCACGCGTCTGGATCTCGCGGGTCTCGAGCTGTGTGCCAGCACCGGCAACATTAGCCGGGGTCGTCGCGCAGCTGGCCAGGAGTAACAGACTTAGTAGTGGCAATAGCCATAGTGACCGACTCATTTTTCACCTACCTGTATAAAGAGAGACTTGTGCAGATTGTCGAAGATCTGCTGATAGGTATCGGCGTCATCGATACGTTCGAGCACCAGAACCCGATCCATCTTGTCGTAGATCACGCGCTGGATCGTAATGCGTGCCGTGTATTCTCCGTCACGCGCGAGGCTCGGCAGCACCACCATGGTCAACGTGATGTGCTGATCATCCTGGGCTGTAGACATAGCATCGCAGCCACCGCCGCCACCAATGGCGCACAGCAGATCCAGGAAGAACAGACCGGTCTTCTCGTTGGTTGAGTCGGCATCCGTGACTTTTGATGCTGTAATAACACCCAGCGGCTTTTCGATGCGATCGATGTTGAACTCCATGTCTTGCAGTACCGCGATCGTCGCCGTCAGAATGTCGATTTCAGAGGGCGCGGCCAGTGTCCGCGTCTGAATCGAGCGCACCTCGAGCGTACTCTCGGGGAGCCGCAGTGCGGTCTCCGGAACCTCGGTCGCACAGCCGGCCATTATCGCCGTCAGCAGCAGCCAGGATAAGGCGCGGCTCATTAGAACCTCGACGTGTGGTAGGAGAAGTCGCGGACTGCGTCGTCGCCATCGAACTTGATGACAACGGTCAGCGTTCGCTGTGAACTGGACGTGGATCCCGCGCTGGTCGAGCCAATGCCGGCGCCGCCGCCCGAGCTACCGAAGATCAGTCCGACAATCGTGCCGCTGCTGCGGGAATAGGTTACATCGCTCGAGATCTTGTCGTAGATCCAGGTTTCCTGGCGTTGCTCATCGGTTGTGACGATATTCGGGGAACCGAGCACGCTGGCCACATCGGCTGCCGACATGCCAAGTCGGATCTCCTTTTGCACCGTTCCGACCGTTACCCGGTCGATATCATCCGCGGCGCGGACATCACCCGCATGGTGCGTCGCGCTACAACCTGCTCCGAGCAGGGCGGCCAAGAAAGCTGTTGTCAGGATTTGAGGGGTTTTCATCGTTTCTTCCTCCGGGCTGCATCAATGTCGTTGATTTGATGCTATGCGCCTGCCTGGCAGCCGCAATGAGGATCGTCCGATGAATTCCTGATGTTCTCCTGTGGATTCGCTTTCCGCGGCTCAGAAGGGTCCGAGGTCCCAGTACAGAAGGAACGTACTGAGCCCCACCGCCGCGATGCCGGTCAACAGGAAACCGACCACCGTGCCAATCGGCAGTTTTCCCTTGCGACGTTCGCGAATAATGAACGCTACCGCGGCAATGCCGAAAATACCCCCCAGGAGGCCGGCGACGGCGCCAATCCGGGCCCAGGGCACGAGACCGAAGACGACGAGAATCTCCGATGTATCGACCGTGACTGCGATCGCGGCTCCGAATATCGCGGCAGCTGCCGTGGCGAAGGTTGCGGCGAGCCACGCCGACCAACGGGCACCGGACACGTTGACAGGCTGACGCTTGTCGATGCGTCGGCCCAGCGGTGCAACGGACAACCAAATGAAAGCGATGAATGAGATGATAATGCTGGTGCCGGCCCATGCGCCTGGAGCCGCCAGTTTCTTCTCATCCTCGACCGCGAGCAACAGCAGGCGTGGACCGACGTCGCTGGTATAGAGCGGCACGAAGAACCTGGGTGCTTCCATTTCATCCACACAACTCAGGTCAGGCTCGCCGTTCGGATCGTCGAAAAACAGGTTGAGCAGGTCTCCGCCACATTCAACAGATCGCAGAGGCCCGTGGCCAGCGTAGGGGAACTCGACGTAGGTGGCATCGGAGAAGCCGGGCAGTATCGCTTTCGCCAGCGGCGGCGGCGTAACCGGGTCCATGTCTCCGGCTACGATCAATGCCGGTATGTCGGTGCTGACCGGCTCGTATTCTGCTGCGTCCCTTGGAGCCATGCCGAGGTCCCTGCAGCGCTGCGCCGCTTTCTCATCGAATTCCGCCGAGCCAAGGACTTCGCCAAAGACGGGAAATGCTTCGCGGTCCGCGGCGCCCGAGCTGATCTGCGCTTCCCTGTAGCCGTCCAGACAAAAGATCGCGTTGTACATGCCCTGGCTCAGACCGCCAAGATCCCCGTCTCCGGCCTGGGCGAGTGCTTTGAACAAGGTCTCGTCACGTTTTTCGACCAGGTCCGTCCACGCGTAAATCATGCCTGGCAGTCCCGGGTAGCTCGTTTGTTCGTAGAGCATTATGAATGGCAGGAACGCCACGATATCGGCAAACACGCGCGCCTTGCCCGACGGGTATATTTCCGACTTCTCGACATCGACGGTAATGGGAGTGTCCAGGACAGACCTCGCTGCTTGCCGAAGCCGTTCGCCGAGATCGGGGTAACGCTTCGCACATCCGGCATCCGCCCGGCACAATTCCTCGAGTTTGCGAAGATCGCGGTCATACCATTTAATGACCTGCCAGTAATGAGATTGGTCCCCGGCATTGAGCGGGACGATGGAGTCCAGAACGATTGCGCGAATGCCTTCGGGATCTTCCTTGATATAGGCCTGGCCGAGAATCGTACCGTAGGAGATGCCCCAGACATTCCATTGTTCGAGGCCGAGTGCCAGTCGAAATGCATGAACGTCACGCGCATTCTCGATCGTGTTATATCCCGTCAAGTCGACGCCGGCTGCGATAGCGTTAGCCGCACAGTCGTCGGCTGCCGTTAATGTCGCTTCCTGCTGTTCGTCGTAAGTCTCAACGTCGAATTTCTCGGGCTTGCGAGCAGAGTACTCGGGACAGAAGTCGTCCGAGTAGCCGATGCCACGCTGCTCCAGGATGTACATGTCGCGATGCTTCAGGATGCGGTGATCCTTGAACCGTTCGACGTAAGTGGTCGCGTGCGCCCCGGGACCGCCCGTCAGGTAAATGACGACATCGTCACGTTTGCCGGGAGCAAGGCTCGATTCTTCCTCGTCGTCCTCTTCTTCTTCCGCTTCATCGTCCCAGGTTGAATTGAGCTTGACGAAGTGCAGCTCGATAAAGCGTGAGTTGGGATTCTCGCGGTTCTCGGGTACCTGCAGTAAACCACACTCGATTTCACCAGGTTCGTAGTCGATATCATCTTTGAAAGGACAGACGAATGTGTCGATTCGGAAGGAGTCACGCGCGAAATAGTCGACCGCCTGCTCCTCGGCTTTCGTCTGCCCCTGGGCGAATCCTGATAACAGCAGTGCGATGCTAAGCCATGTCATTCGCATGGTAGCTCCCCCGGTTCCCTGAAGTTCCTAGCGGGATTCTAGCACTGCCTCGATTTCGCTTACCTGCGCTTCGGTGACTGGCTGAAACTTGCCAAGCGAGCAGGTGGCACCGGTTCCCCAACTGCCGCCCCAGTACCATGGCCAGCGTCGATACCAGGGCCAGTCGAACCAGTCTGCGACCTGGAATCGGTCCATATCGCACATTCGCGAGCCCGTGGTTTGTCTAACGACGAGCACGTCCCCGAAGCGAAGGTCATGGCAACGCCCGCGCAGTGTGTTGATCCAGAGCTTGTTGCGCCGACCTTCGAACAGGAGGCGCTGGTCGTCGAGCGCGCGGAAGTTGCGGTACTCGTTGTCCGACAGGCATCTCTTGGTCTCACCATATTCTGCCGGGTCGAGTTCATAGCTCAGTATTTCGGCGATGTCCGCTTCTTTTTCCTGGCGCCGGCGCTCGACATCAGGTGAAGTGGCACAGGCCGCGCAAAGCAAAGCGGTGGCGCACGCGAACGCGATGGCAAGGTTGATTGTGTACACGAGTCACCCCTTCCTTCACCACACAGGAAGAAGCTAACAAGCGTATTCGGGCTTGCCTATACGGAATAAATACAGCGGAAATGTGGACATTCCGACTTAGCGAATAATCAAACTAAAGCAGAATGTCCCCAATTCCGTGGGACGCCGATAGTTACCGGAATTGATCTATTTGGCTGCACCCAGCACGGTCAAAGTGTCTCTCTTGACGCCATCCGCCTCGGCGGCGGCCATGCCTTCCTCCGATCCAAGCATCGCGTTAAGCGCATCGATGTCGTTCACAGCGACCACCAGGCCGGTCAGGTTCGGGTTGTCGGCGTTCTGGAAAGTGTGCACGTGAGCGGCACCATTGTCCTTGAACAGTTTGTGGCGGCTGTCTTCGCCGCGCCACGCGGCCAACCATTTCTCGGCGTCGTCGACTTCGTGGGTGATCATGAGGTGGGTCTTGGGCGGTTCGGCCATGGGCACGGGCAGGTCGCTGTTCCAAATGTCATTGGAAATGCGCCACTGGCCGTCATCACCGCGTCGCCACGTCTCGACGTATTTACCGACATCTGCCGTTTCGTCACCGGCCTGAAGCGCATAGGTTCCGTATCTGTACCCTATATCGCCAGAGACCGCTGCTTCTACCGTGGCGAGTTGGATGCTGAGGCCGGCGTCGATCATGGCGCCAAATTCGGCGCGCACGGTGTCTCTGCCGATCTCTGCTTCACTATTGGGTGGCGCGACGCGTGCATCGCTGGTGTAAAGCTCCGCGAGCGCATCGACGTCTTTTGCGTTGAAAGCGGCTGCCCAGGCTTCCGCGCCTGAAGTAATGACCGAAGGGTCCGTCGCCGGCGGCGCCTGGTTACAAGCTGCGACAATCAGGAGCAACGGGAGTACGGCAAGTAGTCTTTTCATGTCTGAGTCCTCTGATAGCAAGCCACGCGCGGCAGGTTTGTTGTTGGTTCTGCGCGGGCCGGATACATCCAATCCTAGCAAAGCAATGCGCAATCTGTCTGCGTTAAGTCCTGATATCCAAGCCCGTATTTAGATCATACGCTGATGATGCCAGGATTGGGTAATGCTTGTGGGGTGGGGTCATGACAGATTACTCGAAATTGCGAGAGCGCATGGTTAAGCGCCAGATCGCGGGACGCGGTGTGAGATCGGAAAAGGTTCTCGACGCGATGCGGAAGGTTCCGCGTGAGCGATTTCTGCCGCAAGGACAGGGAGTATGGGCATATGACGACGCGCCTCTGCCGATCGGTGATGGTCAGACCATCTCACAGCCCTACATCGTTGCCTATATGACGGAAGCCCTGGCCCTCGAGGGTGGAGAGAGAGTACTGGAGATTGGCACGGGCTCCGGCTATGCGGCGGCCGTTCTCGCCGAGATAGCGGCAGACGTATACACGATAGAACGCATCGAAGGACTGGCTAAAATGGCGAGTGCCGTTCTCGACGATCTCGGTTATCACAACGTCCACGTGCGGCGGGGCGACGGAACACTTGGCTGGCCGGAGGAAGCCCCGTTCGACGGTATCGTCGTTACGGCCGGAGGCCCTGACGTCCCCGACACGCTGCAGCATCAACTCAAGACAGGGGGCCGCCTCGTCATGCCTGTCGGCACGAGCAGTTGGTATCAGGAACTGGTTCGGGTTACCCGGGTCTCCGAGACCGAGTTCGAAACAGAAGACTTGATCCCGGTGCGCTTCGTGCCACTCATTGGGGAGGAGGGCTGGGGCGCGTAGCTCGGGTAGACGATTCGAAAATCAGTGCGGCCGTCGCGTAGAAAATCAATGCGAGCATGATCACGAACGTGAATCCGAACTCTATTGCCATCAGGGTAGCAAGGACCGCGCTCAAGACGGAGGCAAAGCCGTTAATACCCCACGCCCACGGAATGAAATTGGGCGCGGTTGCGGCAACAATCTTTAGTCCGAGCGGAAATGGCATGCCCATGATGACGCCGAGGGGTGCAATGAGCGCCAGTGAAATGACTATTCTGACGAGGTCGGAATAGCCGATGCAGTGCTGAAATAGCCAGGGCAACAGTATCACGTACAGGAGAGCAAGGAACGCGATGCCACCGACCGCAACGGGGATCGGTGAGCGACCGTTTTCGTCGAGTCTTGCGGCAAGACTTTCCGACCAGGCGCTACCGATTCCCGCGAATACGAGGAAACCGCTCAGAACGACAGCAACCGAATACAGTGGATGGCTCAGGAACAGGATGAACTTCTGGATGAACGCCATTTCGATGAACAGAAATGCCAGGCCGAGCAACATAAAATAGGCACCCATGCGAGGGCCTGTTCCGGCAGGCCAGCTACGCTTGACGTGGGAAAGTGGCAACAGGATCAAAACGAGCCCGGCAATCGTCGCCTGTAGCAAGGTTGCAATGAGAATCAGGTAACCCCATTCGATCAGCCCGGCGCCGCCGACCCGACGCAGCGTGATCACTTCGGGCAGCGTTGCCCACTTGAAAAAGTGAAAAAAGTAAGGCCGGTTGTCGGTCGCGGGCTCAATGTAGAATTTGTACCGTTCGACGTACTCGTCGGCGTGCTGGCCGAGTAGCGCTGCGGTGGCGTCATAGAAATACGGTTCATCCAACAGGTTGAATCGATTCACGTCGCTTGCCTGAATACCCGGGACCCAGGCCGTATCGAATGAACGGGACTGAGCGAATTCCCGTATCGACTGGATGTCGTTGGGTGTCAGGGCGCTGTTCTTGATGAGCAGGGTGCTCGTGTTCCAGCTGCGTATTACCGCAAGCTGCTGCCCGGGCTCGCTTACGCCCATGCGGCGCAGTGCTGCAATCGCAGTTGCTACGAGTTTCGGGCCATCGCGCGGCGGAAGTTTTAGCCATCGCGTGATAGCAAGCATACCGCCGGGTGTCGTGTGCAAAAGGTATTCGCGAATGGCCTCCACCGTGTAGATATAGCTTTCACTTTGTGCCTGCACACCGGCCCCGGATGCGCCGAAGGAATCGAGCAGGCCAATGTGGATAAGGTCATATCGCGTGTTGCTTTGAGCGACGAAACCGCGCGCCTCATTAGTGTGGAGGGTCACGCGGGGATCGTCATAAACAAAGCCCGCGAACTCCGCGTAGGTCTCGCCGACGAGTTTGCTCATCTGAGGATTGAGTTCTACCGCATCGACAATGTCTGCATTGTGATAAAGCGCGAGTAACACGTCGCTGCCGCCGCCGGCGCCGAGAACCAGGACGTCAGGATTTTCGAGCAGCGCGTACGGTAAGGCCGCCGTGGTATCACCCAGGTAGCGGAGAGAATCGAGGTCGCCGTCGAAGCGGGTGATCGCACTCATGCCGTCGGCGTCGGTAAACACGGCCAGCTGTTGCGGTGGGATGTGGCGAGTACTGAAACTCAAGCCCGGCGCATGACGGATGGGTACCGTCGGGCTCTCGACAACCGTCAGGAGCCCGAGAGGACTGGACGTTGCTTCCAGTAGGCGGCTGTCCGTAACCTGCAGTGCCTGGCTTAGCCCTTTGTATTCCGAGACGCGCAGGCCAAGCTGATTTTGCGGAATACCGCTAACCAGCAGTGCCAGCCATGCCAGCTGCGAGACCATCAGCGGTGCACGAGCAGAGGAGGGCGTGCCCATGATGACAGACGCGACGAGGGGCAACGTCATCAGTACGAGGAGAGCGTCCTGGGGGATGAAAGCGAAGAGTGCCCCGATAACCAGGACAGCACCCAGACCGGCGCCGAACAAGTCGAAGAAGTAGATGCGACTTATGTGCATGCGCCTGCAGGTAAATGCCAGGCCAATGCAGGAAGCGGCGAAAAAAAACGGCACGAAGAACACCAGGTAGATGAGGCTCAGGTTGAGAAACTGACGTGAGTCCCAAACGACCTCCAGCGCATTAAAGGGCACACGCTGGCCGAGCCCGAAACACAGGACCATCGTGATGCTGAAGAGCAACGCACTGGTCGCAAACGCGGTCTCGAATCGGGCCTCCAGGCGAGACTTGAACAGCGCGATGAACGTGCCACTGGCACCATAGCCGAGCAAAGCGAGGCTTATGATCATGTACGCGAAGTGATGCCACTGCACGATCGACAAAACGCGCATCAACAGCAGTTCGTAACCGATTGCCCCTGCGGACACAAGGAGCGTTGCAGGAAACAGGCGGCGCACGGGGATCGTGCCTAGTGCTCGCCGGTCAGCGGCACGAAGCGGACGGCGCCGAATTGCCGGGTAATGACCTCTCCCTTTTCGGTCTTCTCGAGCAGCAGCAGTGTCTGCGTCCAGAAGCGGCCGCCCACCGGGATAACCATTCGGCCGCCCGGTTTCAACTGTTCAATCAGCGGCGGTGGTACGTGGCTGGCGGCAGCCGTAACGACGATGGCGTCGAAAGGCGCATGTTCCACCCAGCCATAGTAACCGTCGCCAAGTTTTGTCGTGATGTTCTTGTAGCCCAGATTATCGAGGTCTTGTCGGGCCCTGGTAGCAAGCGCCTCGATGATCTCGATGCTGTATACGTGGTGTACGAGCTCCGCCAGTATCGCCGCCTGGTACCCGGAACCCGTACCCACTTCGAGAACCACGTCGTTACCATCTGGCTCGATGAGTTCCGTCATTAGCGCGACGATATAGGGTTGCGAGATCGTCTGGCCATACCCGATTGACAACGGCCGGTTCTCGTACGCGAAACGCCTCTGCCGCTCTGGCACGAGGACGTGGCGCTTCACGGTGTTCATCGATGCCAGCACCTCTTTGCCGAACTGGACCTCGTCGGGATCATGCGCGAGTTGTGCGTAAAGCTTAAGTTCCTCGACCAATGCTGCTCTCGCTACCGTGTAGTCGGCTTCGTCGGCGGAAGCGGCGATCGAAACAATGAACAACAGGCAAGTCAGTAGCTTCATTCAGACAAACATCCATGCGCCGTAGCCAACAACAAGCCCCCGATCACCCGTCGTATCAGCCGAATTTCTCAGGTCGAGGGTTGTCACTTTCATACCACGGCGTTTTGCGGCGATGAGCAGGCCGCCGACCGGAGTTGCACCGCAGGCCATATCATGACTGATCTGGCCGGCGTCCAGATCTTCGATGGCCTGGCAGGTCACAGCGTCTATTGCGCGGGCTGCGTCGTACTTCAGGTAGTGGCTAAGATCCGAGCTGATGACGATCAGTGTCTCCGGCCCGCCCCACAGCGCGTCAAGCACCTGCGAAACCAGCTCAGGCGTGGCATCGCCAACGACGATCGGAACAATGGAAAAGTCCCCGAGCAACGCCTGCAGGAATGGCAGGTGTACCTCCAGGCTGTGTTCATTCTGATGCGACGCATCAAAGATATGCACGCCGGGGATATCCAGGCTCGCAATCGCAGTCTTGTCGAGCGGCACGTCACCCATGGGCGTGCGATAGGCGTCGGCGCCGCTCAGGGCCAGGCCACGGACCGGCACTCGGTGGCAGGGGCCCATGAGGATAACTCGTTGATATTGATCGCAATAAGGCTGCAGCCGGGCATAGCCGTTGGCAGCCACCGAGCCTGAATAGATGTAGCCGGCGTGTGGCACTACCAGCGCTTTAGGCGCAGGCGTATCTCGCTCCTGCGCCTCTTCGAGCAGCGTCGCTACGGTCGCACTCAGTTCCCCGGCACTACCGGAGTAGAATTGACCGGCGACGGCGGGTGTTCGGATCAAGGTCATAGCCGTATTCCTGATCCACCTACAGCCCATTGTAGACCCCTGAATTTCACTGCATATAGGTAGGTTTACGAGTCCTCGTATTGATACAGCGATGCGGAGCCCCCATATACTGTTATTAGGCATCATGGCGAAAACACTCGATATAACCGGTACTTCAGGCCGCTACTGGCACCCGCTCAGCGACGGTCGCCTGCAGTGCGACCTGTGCCCGAGGTTCTGCAAGCTGCGTGACGGCCAGCGGGGCCTGTGTTTTGTCCGGGGCCGGGCAAATGACGAGCTCGTTTTGACCACCTATGGTCGTTCGAGCGGTTTCTGTGTTGATCCGATCGAGAAGAAGCCACTCAATCACTTTCTGCCTGGTACACCCGTATTGTCATTCGGCACGGCGGGCTGCAACCTCGCCTGCAAGTTTTGCCAGAACTGGGATATCTCCAAGTCACGCGAATTCGATCGCCTGCAGGCGAGCGCCACGCCAGCCGCTATCGCCGAAGCAGCGGTCGAAACCGGCAGCCGAAGTGTTGCGTATACCTACAATGATCCCGTGATCTTTCTCGAGTACGCGGTGGACGTCGCCCAGGCTTGTCGTGAGCACGACATCAAGAATGTCGCCGTCACCGCGGGCTACATCACCGAGCAGGCGCGCGAGGAATTCTTCCAGTCTATGGATGCGGCGAACATCGATCTGAAAGCATTCACCGATCGTTTCTATTGGAAAATCTGCGGCGGGCATCTCCAGCCCGTACTCGACACGCTGCTGTACCTGAAGCACGAAACGGATGTCTGGTTCGAACTCACGACACTGCTGATACCGGGCGAGAACGACTCCGAGGCCGAGATCGAAGCCATGACACAATGGATCATGGAAGAGCTGGGCCCCGATGTACCGTTGCACTTCACGGCGTTTCACCCCGACTGGAAAATGACAGACACGCTGAGCACGCCGAAGGAAACGCTGACTCGCTCACGAAAAATCGCGCTCAGGGCCGGGCTGCATTACGTGTACACGGGCAATGTTCACGACTTCGAGGGCTCCAGCACCTACTGTCACAACTGCGGCGATATCCTGATCGGCCGAGACTGGTACGAACTATCGACCTGGAACCTTGTACGAACTGACGCTGGCGCCACCTGCAAAAACTGTAATGCTCAAATTGCGGGTGTTTTCGAGGATCGACCCGGTACCTGGGGGTCGCGGCGTCAGCCGATATTCGCGATGGGCTGACGGGTTTCAGGGCCAGATATCGCGCTGCAGAACGACCGTTGCAACTCTCTTGATTGCCGTGACGAGCGCTGCGTCCCGCAAAGTTGGCCCGGATTGAGTTCCGTTGAATCCACTCTTGTACTTTTCGTCCAGAACAGTCCAGCGCTTGACCGTCTCGTCGACGGCGCGAGTCATGCGCTTCCTGAGGAATTTTTCGACCTTCTCAAGGTCCCATTGCTGGTTTTCGAGATTCTGCACCCATTCGAAGTAGCTGACGACCACACCGCCGCTATTCGCAACGATGTCTGGCAATACCACGATGTTCTTTGCATGCATGATCTCGTCTGCCATTATCGTCAATGGGCCGTTTGCATCTTCGACAATGAGCCTGGCTTTGACATCATCCGCATTGGCGGCGTGAATCTGGCATTCGAGTGCGGCGGGAATGAGGATGTCGCAATCGTAGGCGAGCAACTCCTCGTTGCTGATTGTCGTGGTATCCGGCAGCCCGACAACACTGCCTTCCTCGTTCTTGTGGGCCAGCACTTTGTCCGGGTCCAGCCCGCCGTCGGAGCAGATTCCACCATGTGAGTCGCTGACGGCAACGATTCGGGCACCGGCCTCATGGAACAGGCGGGCCGCAATGCTGCCTGCATTGCCGTAACCCTGTACGGCTACGCGCACACCTTCCAGCGTCGGCATGTCGGGGACGACGCCGCACTTCAACAGTTGCTGGGTCGCGTACAGGCTGCCCCTCGCGGTCGCCTCATTGCGGCCGACCGAGCCGCCGATCTCAAGCGGCTTGCCGGTGACGACGGCAAGGTTGTTCTCTCCAGGATGCATCATGTCGAACGTGTCGTAGATCCATGCCATGGTTTGCTGGTCGGTATACATGTCCGGCGCGGGGATGTCGGTATGAGGGCCAATGGTGTCGCCGAGTTCGGTTACGAAACGTCGTGTGATTCGCCTGAGTTCTCCTCGGCTCAGCTCTTTCGGGTTGCACACGACGCCGCCTTTTCCGCCACCAAAGGGTAGGTCGACCACAGCCGTTTTCCATGTCATGAACGCTGCGAGTGCCGAGACCTCGGCTTCGGTTACGTCCGGATGGTAACGAATCCCGCCTTTGCCGGGTCCGCGTACTCTATTGTGCAAAACACGAAAGCCATGAAACGTCTGAATTGACCCATCATCCATGTGGATGGGGAAGCGCACGTGTATCGTGCGTTTCGGGTTGATCAGGTAATCGACGATACCGACCTTGATGTCATCGATCCAGGTCAGTGCACGGTCGAATTGATGTCGCGCGTTAACGAAGAGATCGAGGTTTTCTGCTTTTGCGGTTGCCATGTCCATATTGCGCCTCACGAATGGAAACGTTCCTGGACCTCAAATTATGGCACCGGGCAATGGCGGGCGCGCTAGGTAGATTCGCTTACCGGAGAACGTATCGGGCGTATTGACGGCTGTTTACGGTTTCCGAAACAGCAACGTAAACCGGTCCGTGTTGCCGCTGACCGATCGTCGCCCCACCTCATACTCGAGTTCGTCGTCGGCACGGTAGTGCAGGTCAGAGTAATCGACGAATTCGAAGCCGAGCTGCAGCAACTCCTTGATGACCAGGACCGGATCGATGCGCCGACGATTCTCATAGTTGGCAGGCTCCATGTGACGCATCGTGTGGTCTACAACGCCGTAGATCCCGCCGCTTTTCAATGCCCTGAATACCTGCTTATTTAGGCGGTCCCGGGATTCCGCGTCGAAGTTGTGCATATTGCGGAAGGTCAGGACCATGTCGAGACCGGAGACGCCCAGGTCGAAATCATCGAGATGGTAAAATCGGCTGCCTTCCGGTCGGCGAAGATTGTCATCCGTCTCCAGCAGTTCCACCTGCTCGAAACCCGGCTCTGTAAGCACGCCTTCTTTAATTCTGCGCGTGCCTATCGCGACATAGAGCTTGCCGTTTTCGGCGAGCACCGGCGCCAAAACACGCGTATACCATCCTCCACCGGGAATCAGTTCCAGCACGCGCATATTCTCCTTCAGGCCGAAGAAATTGAGGGTCTCCAGCGGACGCCGATTCCTGTCCCGGTCACGGTCGGTTTGCGGGCGCGCGTCGGCGGCCAGCGCGGCCTCTACTTTGGAATCGATTTCATTGGCGGCAAATGTATTGCCGGCCAGAGTGAACAAGGTCAATGCGAGTAGTGCTCTCAAGGAAGTGCTCCGGCAGTTCAATGCAGCGCGCATAATAGCATTTTGGCCGCTCGTGAATAGCGCAGCCATTCATACGTCATTGTGTAACTGGCGAAGTTCGGCGCGAGGCACTAGACTGACCTCGACATATTGGAGAACAAAAATGCAAATAAAATCTTCCGCCGTCCTGCTCCTGCTCGTAATCGTCCTGGTCCTGTCCGGTGCACCGCTGCATGCTCACGATGCAAAGGGGACACTTGAAAAGATCGCAAAAACGGGCGAATTGCTAATGGGCTACCATACCGATTCGAGTCCATTGTCCTACGAGAATTCGGAAGGCGAGCCGTCGGGCTATTCGGTCGATCTATGTCGACGAATTGCGGCCGGCGTCAAAGCCCATCTCGGCAAAGACGAATTGACGGTCAAGTTCGTACCCATTGCGTCGGACGAGCGGGTATCCGCTGTAGTTCGTGGCAAAGTCGACATCATGTGCGGCTCGACGACGATCACCATGACGCGTCAGGAAGAAGTCGATTTCACAGTACCGATATTCGTGACCGGCGGCAGTGTACTTTCGCTTGCGGAGAGCGGGATTCAGAGTTTGTCCGATTTATCGGGCAAGAAGGTGGGGGTGGTCAAACGCACAACCACGGTCGAGCAGCTGAAGAATCACCTGCAGCAAGACTTAATCGACGCGAAAGTCGTTATCGTCGCTGACAGGGATGAGGGAATGGATCAGCTAAACGAGGGAAAAATCGATGCGTTCGCATCGGATCAGATTGTCCTGATAGGGCAGGTAATTGAGTCAGGCTTTCACAAGCGTTACTCCCTGGCGGATGAGACATTTTCCTATGAGCCGTACGGTCTTGTAGTACGGCGAAACGATGCAGATTTTCGGCTGGTTGCCAACAGGGCGATAACCCAGATTTACCGCAGCGGTCAGCACGTCAAAATATTCAACAAGTGGATCGGCCGGATCGGGATTCAGCCACCGCCGGTACTCCTGGCGATGTATCAACTCAACACTTACCCGGAATAATTGGGGTTACCCCGAATCGGTGTTATTTGCCGGTGCCTGCCTGAAACATCGGCAGGCGCGGCTTTGTAATATCCCTGCCATGGCATCCGGAAAACCTTATCTCTCCAAGTCCCGCATTATCTCGGCCTGGCAATGCCCCAGGAAATTGCACCTGGAGAAGCACCACCCAGAGCTGGGCGAGGTTTCAGCGCAGGTCGAGTCGTTGTTCGCGACCGGGCACCAGGTTGGCGCCATTTCCCAACAACTTTATGGCACGCTCGATTCTGTTGAAATTCCGTTCAACCGCAATATGAGCCAAATGGTTCAGGAGACGCGCGAACTCATTGATGGCGGCGCGGATTTCCCGGTTTTTGAGGCGACGTTTCAGTATGACGGAGTGCTGGTGCGTGTCGATGTGTTGATACCGGAAGCAGGCGGATGGCGCGCGATCGAGGTAAAGGCGTCGACGTCGGTCAAGGATTACCACGTGCTCGATTGTGCGATACAGGACTGGGTCATGCGTAACGCCGGCACACCCGTTACTTCCATATCGCTGGCCCACATCAACAACCAGTTCGTGTATGCAGGGAATGGCGACTACGAGGGACTGCTCATTGAGGACGACCTTACGGACGCGGTCCGTACGGTAGAGCCAACCGTCGATATACTGATCGCCAACGCGCGTGACGCGGTCACGGGCCCCATGCCCAGGGTCCAGGTCGGCACCCAGTGC
>Ga0209456_10000627_pt1 | contig 18738 bp, 17 predicted proteins | sample COG_11_FD_184755 | JGI IMG/M metagenome (GOLD analysis project Ga0209456, IMG submission 184755) | Pelagic marine sediment microbial communities from the LTER site Helgoland, North Sea, for post-phytoplankton bloom and carbon turnover... | ecosystem: Environmental > Aquatic > Marine > Neritic...
CTCCTGGACGACGTGGTGCTGACGACCTCGAGCCGGCGCATCGTTTCGCCGAAGGGCGTTACGCAACAGACTTACATCCAGGCGATCCGTAGCCACGACATCGTGTTTGGGATTGGGCCCGCCGGCACCGGGAAGACCTACCTCGCGATGGCGATGGCGATTCGCGCGCTTCAAGAGCGCCAGGTCAAGCGGATTGTCCTGACGCGCCCCGCGGTCGAAGCTGGCGAACGCCTCGGTTTCCTGCCTGGTGATCTCGCGGAAAAGATCAACCCCTACCTTCGACCGCTTTATGACGCCCTCCACGACATGATGGAGCCGGGCCGGATCACCGCTCTGATCGAGCGGGGCACCATCGAGGTTGCGCCTCTGGCGTTCATGCGAGGCCGGACGCTCAACGACAGTTTCGTCGTCCTGGACGAGGCGCAGAATACGACCCGGGAGCAGATGAAAATGTTCCTGACTCGGCTCGGCTTCGACTCGAAGACGGTCATCACCGGCGATGTGACTCAGATCGATCTGCCAGGTGGAGCACACAGTGGGCTTCGGCACGCCGAAAAGGTGCTCTCGCGGATCGACGGAATCGACTTCGTCTACTTCTCCCATGCCGATGTCGTGCGTCATCCGCTGGTGCAGCAGATCGTCCAGGCCTACGACGTCCACGAATCGGGCTCTTCCGACGGTGACATCTAAGCTCCTCCTGGTATGCTAGCCGCCACATGACCGACCGAATCTATGACGGCGCGCTGGACCTGATCGGCCACACGCCTTTAGTGCGGCTAGCGCGAATCAGCGATGATAAGGGTGCCGAGATCTGCGGGAAGCTCGAATCGCAGAACGTCGCCGGCTCGGTCAAAGACCGGCCTGCGCTCTCGATGATCCTCGCAGCCGAAGCATCGGGCGAGCTCGAAGAGGGGTCGACGGTGGTCGAAGCGACCAGCGGCAACACGGGGATCAGCCTCGCGATGATCTGCGCCGTCCGAGGGTACCGTTGTCTGATTGTGATGCCGGAGGACATGAGCGCGGCGCGTCGCCACCTGCTCAAATCTTATGGTGCCGAGGTGGTCTTGACCGCAGCCGAGGACGGCATGGCAGGCGCCGTCGAGCAAGCAGAGCGCCTGCTGCGGACGACGCCAGGGGCGATGATGTGTGGCCAGTTCGAAAACCCCGCCAATCCGGCGATTCACGCCGAGACGACCGCGGAGGAGATCTGGGAGGCAACAGGCGGTAAAGTCGACGCCTTCGTGGCCGGCGTGGGGACGGGCGGCACGCTCACGGGAGTCGGGCGCGTTCTCAAGAAGCGCAATCCGGGCATTCGCTTGGTCGCCGTCGAGCCACGCGCGAGCGCAGTGCTTTCGGGTGGGAAGGCCGGCCTGCACGGGATCCAGGGACTTGGGGCTGGGTTCATTCCGGAGGTGCTCGACACCAAGCTCCCCGACGAGGTGCTGACCGTCACCGACCTTGCCGCAGAGCGCATGACGAAGCGACTCGCGCGGGAAGAGGGATTGCTGCTGGGGCCGTCGGCCGGCGCAAACGTCCACGCCTCCCTCGAGGTGGCACGCCGGATGAAGCCCGGGCAGCGAGTCGTCACGATTTTGTGCGATGGCGGTGAACGTTACCTCTGCTGACCGCGCATGAGCGAGCTCGTCCAAGCTTCCCGCGCACTAAGCCGCGTCACCTCCGAGCTCGAGTTCGGTGAGCCGGTGACTCACGTTTACAATCCCCTTCAATACGCGCGGCGCCCGCACGAGCTCTATTTGAGCCGCTTTGGCTCCGGCGCCAAAGAGGTCGTCTTGGTCGGAATGAACCCCGGACCGTTCGGCATGGGTCAGACGGGTGTCCCGTTTGGCGACGTGGGGTTCGTTCGCGATTGGATGGGCATCGAAGCACCCGTCGATCGACCGGCCGGTGAGCATCCAAAGCGCCCAGTGCTGGGTTTCGACTGTGAGCGGTCGGAAGTCAGCGGCTCCCGTCTTTGGGGTTGGGCGCGGCAGCGCTTTGGCACGCCCGAACGCTTCTTTTCGAGGTTTTTCGTGCTCAACTATTGTCCCCTGCTGTTCATCGAATCGACCGGGCGCAATCGCACTCCCGATAAGCTCGCGTCCGATGAGCGGGCCGCGCTTCTGCCTGCATGTGACCGGGCACTGCGTGACGCCGTCGAGATCCTCTCGCCGACGCTCGTCGTCGGCGTGGGGGCATGGGCGACCAAGCGCGCGCGCGCCGCACTCGGCGACGGGGGACCGGCGATCGGCACCGTCCTCCACCCCAGCCCTGCAAGCCCGAAGGCCAATCGCGGTTGGGCGCCACAGGCCGAAAGCGATCTTCGTGGCTTGGGCATCGACTTCTAGGCGCGCGCCGCGCATCCATGCGCTATGCTCCGCCCCGGGGTCCGAGGAGATGCGGAGTACAGTCATCCAAGTTGCAGCCATCTTGGCGCTCGTTTCGGGGTGCGGACACGAGTCCGCCGCTACGCAGCAGATACGAAGCGCTGCGGCAGTCGATCTCGATTGCGATGCGTCGATGATCGAGTTCGTGGACGACGCGGCCATGCAGAAGCGAGTCAGTGGGTGCGGCCGTACGCTGACCTACATGTACAAGTGCAAATCGACGACGGGCGGCGGCAAGGAATGCCGCTGGAAGCCAGTCCCAGACGACAGCAACAAACTCAATTAGCCGCCGTCGGGCTGCGCTGCGAGCACCTGCTCCTGCAACTCGCCGATATCGGGGTTGCTCGGGTCGAAAGCGCTCGCACGCTCGAGTGCCGCGGTCGCTTCCGCGAAGTCTCCACGTTCGAGGGCAGCGCGGGCATTCGACAGCTCGTCTTTCGCCGCCTCCTCGCGTTCGTGCGGAGTGAGAGCAGCGGGGCCGGCATCGGCTTCAGCGCCAGTGTCAGCGGCAGTGCCAGCGTCAGTTTCAGCGCCAGCTTCAGCGCCAGCGTCGGCTTCAGCGCCAGCGTTGGTGGATTCTGGATTGCAGTTTTCGACCGCGATCCATAGGGCTAGGAGGACGCCGATCGCCAAGGTCATCGCGAAGGGAAGAGTGGTGCGTCGACGTCTCGATTTCGAGGGGCGACGCCCGTCGTAGGCTTGCCTGAGTGCCGACACGAATGTTCGCGCGCTTGCATATCGGTCCGAGGGGCTCTTGCGGAGCGCCCGGAGGATGGCGGCGTCGAGCGCGCTTGGAATTGCTGCGGCCCGATTGGCCTCGCTTGGCGGAACCGGGTCGCTGCTCATCACCTTGTGTGCCACCGCCAACGCCTCGGTTCCGGGAAACGCACGTTCTCCGCATGCGGCCTCGTAGATGACCGCTCCGAACGAGAACAAGTCGCTCTGCTCACTGTACTCCCCGCTCCGCAGCGTCTCCGGCGCGGCGTAGCACGGGGTTCCGAGAAACTGACCTTCCTTGGTGAGGTCCGCATTCGGGATTCGAGCGATCCCGAAGTCCGCGAGCTTCACCTGACCGTTGCTGGTGATCAGCAGATTCTCGGGCTTGAGGTCCCGGTGGATCACGCCGGCAATGTGGGCCGTCGCCAATGCATCGGCGACCTGTTGGGCGAGGTCGAGGAGCTCGTCTCGGGACAGCGGACCACGCTTTTTGAGGGCCTGCTTCAGAGTGTGCCCGTGGACATATTCGAACACCAGATAAGGGCCGACCTTCCGGTCGTCGCCCACATCGAATATCTGAACGATATTAGGATGTTGAAGCCGAGCCGCGGCACGGGCCTCGTTCTGGAAGCGGCTGAGGAAAATCTCGCGAGTTTCGGGATCGAGCGCGAGATCGCGAAGCGTTTTCACTGCGACAGGCCGGTCCAGATCTGCATCGTGCGCCAGATAGACGTTTCCCATCGAACCTGCGCCTAAGAGCCGGTCGATGCGGTAGCGCCCGATCTGTTGCGGCAGTTCTTCCATGGGCGCGATCTAGTCCATGCGGGAGCACGGGGCTAGAGACGATGGAGCTTCAAGGTATTGGTGCGGCCCGAAGGGGGCCAGCCAACGACCATCGCGAACGCCTCCCCGTGTTGGCAAAGGTTCTCTCGCACGAGCAAAGAAGACGCGATTCGCAGCGTCTCATCGAGTGACTCCGGGGGCACTTCGATTCGCGGAATCACGCCCCACTCGAGCGAGAGCCGTCGCGCGACCCGGACATCACTGGTGACTGCCAGAATCGGCGCGCGCGGGCGATGCTCCGCTAGCAAGCCCGCAGAGCGACCGTCCTGGGTGAACACCACGACGGCCTTGAGTGGCAGATGCGTGGTCAACACGGCTGCGGCGCGCGCCGCGGCGTTTGCGAATGACCAGTCTTCTTCGTCGCCGCTCTTGAGCTCGCGAAACTCTCGCGACAGATCGTCGACGTAGTCCGACTCGACCTCGCGAATGATCGCATCCATCATCTGCAGCGCTTGCAAGGGGTAGCGGCCCGCTGCCGTCTCCCCGCTGAGCATGACCGCATCCGTCCCGTCCATCACCGCGTTCGCGACGTCCGCCGCTTCTGCCCGAGTCGGTCGTGGGTTTCGAATCATGGAGTCTAGCATCTGTGTGGCGGTGATCACGATTTTGCCGTGCGCATTGGTTTCCCTGATGATCCGCTTCTGAATCATCGGCACCTTTTCCGCGCCTAGCTCGACGCCTAGATCTCCGCGGGCGATCATGATGCCGTCCGCCACGTCAACGATGTCAGAAAGGGCCTCGACCGCTTCGGGTCGCTCGATCTTCGCGATGACCGGCACGTCGCCGGCCAAAGCTTTGGCTTCTCGCACATCGTCGGCGGCTCGAACGAACGAGAGGGCCACGTAGTCCGCCTCCAGGACGGAAACCGCAAAAGCCAGATCTTCCCGGTCCTTGGCGGTCAGAGCCGGTCCGGTGATCGAGACGCCGGGTAGGTTGAGCCCCTTGTGATTGGAAAGGGGGCCGCCGTCCTCGACGACCGTGTGCACCGTGTTGCCCTCGACTCGGTCGACTCGAAGTCGAATGAAGCCGTCGTCGAGCGCGATTGCATCGCCGGGCTTCAGGTCGGCGCCCAATGACTCGTGGGTGACCGAGACGATGTCTTGGTTCCCATCGACCTCATTCGTCGTGAGGGCGAAGCAGTCGCCTTGCGCGAGCTCGATCGAGCCCTGGGCAAATTTGCCGACCCGCATCTTTGGCCCCTGCATGTCGGCGAGGATCGCCATCGGTCGGCGCGCCTCGGCCGCGGCCTCGCGGACCAGCTTCGCCATCTTTGCATGCGACTCGTGGTCGCCGTGCGAGAAATTGAGCCGCGCGCAACTCATCCCCGCCCGGACGAGCATGCCGATCTTCGCCTTCGTGTCGCTGGCGGGCCCGAGCGTGCAGACGATCTTGGTGCGTCTCACCTCGCCGTTGTAGCCGGGTTCCCTTCACCGGCCAAGCTAGCGCTGACGGTAGCGGTCCGGTTCCCAGTGGCTCAGGTTCGACTTGAAGCCCAAGCGCACGACAAACGTCGTGTAGAGCGTCCATTGGCTGCGATCGCTCGTCGGCTGCGTGTTTCGAAAAGATGGATCGCTGTTCACATGACGCGCGGCGATACGAAGCCAGAGGCCGCGGAGCGTCTTGAGCGGCCGGTAGAGCGGCAGGCCGAACCCGAAGCCGATCCCGAGCCCGGTGCTCCGCTTGCCGTCGAGCGCAAAGGCCGGCCCAATCTCGAAAAAGATCGATTGGAGCATCAAATCCACGAACTCGATCCACGTTTGCTTGTAGAGAAAGAAAAGAGCTGGAAAGAGCGGACGGAGGTCTACGCCAACAAACAGGTACTGGCCGGAGTCCGGGCCCCAGCGCCCCGAAAGCACGAGCCCGGCTACGTCGGCCACGAGGAAGCGCGCCTCGCCGACGACGTTGGGGTCCGCCTTTCGGTCGAGCCAGGTGGCCCCAGGGCCCGCGCCGAGCGCGAGCGTGAGCCCCCGATCCCAGCGGCCATAGAGCCCGTCCCCCGTGCGTTGCGCGCTCGAAGACGCGGCAAACGACGATAGGACGAGGATCGAGCCGACGATCACCCCTAGGCGGGCGCCCCGTGTCATGATCCCCCCATGCACTGGGCTGCGTGGCGGGTCAAGAGATTGAGGCTGTAGACTGTACGCATGGGGCGTTCGTTCGGCTTGGGGCTTCGAAGCCAGCTCATGCTCGCGCTCATCGTAGCGTTTGGCGCGGCATTCGTGTTGCTGAGCCTCGTGACGGCGAGGCTCGACGAGAGCGAGAGCGCCGAAGAGCAGCGGACGCGGGCGGTGGGGCTTGCCCAGGCGCTGGCATCGGGCGCCGGCTCCGAGGGTGAAGGGCTGATCGACGAGGCAATCGCGAAAATGGTCGAGGAAGGCCTCGTCGAGCGCGTCGAGGTTCACGGAGCGGATGGACTCCGCAGAAGCTGGGGCGTTTTGGAAGGCGATCCCGATGCGATCGTGACGACTGCGGACGGCTTGGAGCTGCGAGTCTGGGTGCCGGGGAGCTATCGCGGCGACGCGGCGAGGCGGGCTCTGTTTCTGTTCTACCTCGGCCTGACCGCAGCCACGGTGCTGCTGCTCACGTACGTCCTGCTGACCTATTTCATCGTGCGGCCGATCGACCGATTGAGATTGGCTTCCGAGCGCCTCACTGCCGGACGGCTGCGCACTCGCGTTCCCGTGCAGGGCGCCGCCGAGGTCGCGCGCTTGGCTGCGACCTTCAATGAAATGGCCGCGCAGCTTCGAGAAGACCGAGCATCGCTTCAGCAAAGACTCGAAGAGCTGGAGCATACCACTGCCGAGCTCACGACGGCCCAGGAGCAGCTCATCCGGAGCGCGCGGTTGGCGGCTGTCGGCCGACTCTCCGCCGGCGTCGCGCACGAGATCGGAAATCCACTCGCGGCGATCCGCGGCTTGCTCGACTTGATGCAACGCGGCGACCTCGACCGCGACGAAGAGAAAGAGTTCGTCGCGCGGATCCAACGCGAGACCGAGCGAATCCACCACACCATTCGCGACTTGCTCGACTTCTCGAGAAACGACACCAGCCCAGACGGACGCATCGAAAGCTCGGCTGACCTCGCCGAGGTGGTTTCGGATACGGTCAAGCTGATCGACCGTCAGAGCCGCTTTCGCGACATCGAGCTCGCCTTAGCGGTCGACGAGGGTCTGCCCCGCGTACGTGGCGATCACGAGCGCCTGCGACAGCTGCTTCTAAACTTACTTTTCAACGCCGCGGACGCCCTTGGGGGCAGGGGTCGCATCGAGGTGCGCGCCCGCAATGGCGGTGGCGTCGTCGAGCTCATCGTCGAAGACGACGGACCCGGAATCGACAGCGAGATCCTCGACCAGGTGTTTGACCCGTTCGTGACGACGAAGGCCGCCGGTCAGGGGACCGGCCTCGGGCTTGCGGTTTGTTACACGATCGTCGAGCGACTCGGTGGGGCGATCGAGGCGGCGAACCGGGAGCAGGGCGGAGCGGCGTTCGAGGTCAGGTTGCCCGCAGCGGTCTAGCAGCGGCAGCGACAGTGTCAGCGACAGGGGCAGCGACAGGACACTGACACTGACACTGGCACTGACACTGACGCTGACACTGACACTGACACTGACCCTGTCGCTGACACTCCCCGTCAGTCCGGCTGAAACGCGTTCTCGATCGCAGTGTCCTCCGCGGCCGCTGTCTCCGGTGCTACCGGCGACTGATCTCCCAATGCGTCCTTGATCGCAAGCGCCTGCCTTTTCGTCGCCCCTGCCTCGATCAATTGCTCCTCGGTTGCTGCCAAGACGTCCCGCAGCGAGCCGAGGTTTCTCAGCAACTTCCCACGCGTCTTTGGGCCGACTCCCGGCACGCCGTCGAGCTCGCTTCGGAGCCGTCTCTTGCGACCCACCTTCTTTCGCAGCGCGTTAGACGCCCGGTGGGTTTCGTCGCGGGCCAGAAGCAATAATGAGAGCGCGGAGTTGCCACGTACGGAGATTGCGTTCTTCTGGCCGGGACGGAAGACACGGTCGCCTTCTTCTTCGCCCGTCGCCGTGACCCGGGGCTTTGCAACCGAAGCGACTTCGAGCTCGGGCACGCCGATGTCTTCGCGGGCCCGGACTGCGACGCCGAGCTGACCTTTGCCGCCATCGACGAGCAGGAGGTCGGGGAGCTCCCAGCCTTCCTCTTCTCTCTGGCCGCGCCGCAGGCGTCGCATCAGCACCTCGTACATCGCGCCATAGTCATCACCTCCACCAACGCCCTTCACGTGAAAGCTTCGGTATCGTTCCCTCGCAGCCGTTCCGTCCTGCAATGCGACGAAGACAGCAACCGTTTCCTCGCCGCCGGTGTGCGAAATGTCGACGCACTCGATACGGCGCGGAAGGACCGACAGGCGAAGCAGCGTCTGCAGCTCCGATAGGCGCGCCTCGACGTCTTCGCGTGCGCGTTCCTTCTCGTTGAACGCGTGCTCCGCGTTCTCGCGTGCAAGCTCCAGAAGCTTGGCCTTCGCCCCTCGCTTGGGCTCTATGATCCGGACACGGCGTTTTCGATTCTCGCTGAGCAGCTCTTCGAGCGCTTCGCTCATCTCGATCCTGACCGACACCAGAATCTCGTCTGGCAGCGAAGGCCAATCCGCGTAGTGTTGCATGAGGAACGCCCCCAGCATCTCGTCATTTGGTACCGCGACACGCCGAAGAGGAAACGTTCGCACCGAGAATATGCGGCCACTGCGCATGCTCAGCACGGCGACTTCGACCTGGTCGCCTTCACGGTGAAATCCGATCACGTCCCGGTCCGACTCCTGCACGCCGGCAACGCGTTGCTCCTCTCGAGCGCGTTCGACGGCGCGGATCTGGTCTCGATAGATCGCCGCCCGTTCGTACTCCAGCTCGCCCGAGGCGCCCTGCATTCGTCCATCGAGGTCGAGCACGAGCTCGTCGTGCCGCCCATCGAGAAACCGAGCGACGTTGGCGACCTGGGCGTGGTACTCGTTCTGGTCGACCTGGAGTACGCACGGCGCTGGGCAACGTTTGATCTGATGCTGAAGACAGGGTCGCGACCGCTTGCGAAACTCAGTGTCGGTGCAGGTCCTCAGCTGGAAATATCGATTCACCAGCCGGAGCGTCTGTCGTGCCGCAGTCGCCGAATGGTATGGCCCAAAATACTGCGCGCCGTCTGGCTTCGGTCGACGAACGACTTCCAGGCGCGGCCAAGGTCGCTTCGCGTCCAAGCGCAACGACAGGTATTCCTTGTCGTCCCTAAGCTTCACATTGTACTTCGGCTGGTGCGACTTGATCAGCTGGTTTTCGAGCAGCGCCGCTTCCTTGTCGGTGTGCGTGACGAACGTTTCGATGTCGGCCAGTTCGCGCTCGAGCCTGCTCACGAACGCGCGCAAGTCGCTCGAGCCAGCTTGAAAGTAGCTTCGGACGCGGTTCCTCAGGCTTCGCGCTTTGCCGACGTAGAGCACTTTCCCGTCCGTGCCGCGGAACACGTAGACCCCGGGAGATGCCGGAAGCGTGTCGAGCTTTCGCTGTGCTGCATCCACAACCACCGCGAACCTATACCACTGCCGCAGCGTTCGATCGCCCCGGGCTCACGCGGCGCGAATCACACGCGAGTCGGTGATGACGAGGTCGACCGACACGTCGTAGGGCAGCTCGGGCACTTCTGAGATCAGCTGGAAATCGTAGGCGACGGCGCAGGTGCATGCGTTGGAGAGTCGCGGGATCAGCCGGTCGTAGTAGCCGCCGCCGTAGCCGATTCGGTAGCCACGGGGATCGAGCGCCAACGCGGGAATCAAAGCAAAATCAATCTCGCCCGGCTCGATGGCAGCGGCATCCACGGCGGGTTCCGGCACCGAAAACGCCCCCGGGCCCAGTGGGGTTTGCGAATCGATGAGGTGCAAGCGCAGCTCGTCCCCATGTACCCGTGGCAATGCGACTCGCTTTCCAGTGGACCAGGCCGCTTCGATGATGGGCCTCGTGCGCACCTCGTTGCGAATCGAAGCAAAGGCGAGAACGGTCGCTGCACGTTCGAGCTCTGCGACGCCAAAAAGGCGTTTGCGAATCTCGGCCGAGCGCGCCTCGCAGGCGGACTCGGGGAGCGCGCCCCGCACCATCCGCATTTGATTTCGCAACGCCTGTTTGGCGCGTTGACGGAGCTGGCGATCGGCGTGCTCCGTCTCGCTGGTGCTCAAGGCTCGATCTGCTGGGCGAGCTCGGCGTCCACCTGCAGACGCTGATCGATTCGCCGAATCGCCGTGGTCACGACTTGCCGCGTCTTTGCTTCGAGCGTCTCACGTTGCCGTTCTGACGCGTCGAGATCCTCGGCGAGGCCGAGCGCCACGACGGCGAGCAGTTGAGCGGGGGTGGCCGCCCGGGCAGCCTTGGGCCCGAGCGCCTGAACTCGTTCATTGACGATATCGGCTAGGCGCTGAAGGTAGGTTTCGTCGGCGTCCGCAGACATGCGATAGCGGGCGCCGGCAATTTCGATCTGAACGGTTTGCTTCACGATTGACGGGAAGGTAGTCCCGCAGCTCCGTAGGCGTCAAGGTAGGACATCCACATCCATCCTCCTTTGGGTTCCGCTGCGATCGGAATCCGACTACCATGTTTATGATACAGGGGGCAGGCGTGTTATGTTTGATCCCCGGGGGACATTGGGGTCATGATCAAGGTTAGTTGTCCGTCGTGTGATGCGTCTTACGACGTGGACGAGCATCGGTTGCCCGACGCTGGGCTTCGGATGCGCTGCCCAAAATGCAGCGAAAGCTTTCAGGTTCATCGCAACGGTTCGACGGCGAAGGTCGGAGGAGGAGCTGGGCCAGGCGCGTCGACGCCCCCGCGAGCCAAACGGACGGAAGTCGGCATTGGGCCCAAGGTCCCGCCCCCGGCCCCAGCGGCAGTGATCCGCTCGCAACCCTCCAATCTTCCTGCTCCTGCGGATGAAGTCGATTTGCCGGCGCCATTCGTAGGCTCGGATTTCATGGACCTGCCCGCGCCCAAGACCGGCGCCCATCCACTCGATTTAGACCCATTTACCGATCCCGGCTCGGCCGATCTGCCCGCGCCAAAACGTGACGCGAGCCCCTCCGGCTTCGACCCGTTCGCCGACATGGACTTGCCTGCGCTTCGCGAAGCGGCAGGCGGGACCGATCTCCCGGCCCCTCTCCACCGGAGCGATGAGGTCGATCTCCCCATGGCCCTTACGGACGCCGATCTGCCGACGCCGCGCACGGAAAGCAACGTGCCCGCGCCGATTTCGCTCGACTCCGACCTGCCGATGTCCAGCGAGCAAAAGGATCTACCCATCGCCCGGGACGACTTCATGGATCGGGAGATCGAGGGTCCCGAACGGGTGCATGGTGGAGGGCCCATCGAGCTCGACCTCCCTGATGGAGGGGACATCGCACTCGAAATGGAGCTCGACGCGCCGCCGCGGCCGCCGCCTCCCATCGGCGCGCCCGGGGCGCCACCCTTGGGAGCGATTCCGGCTGGTTCCGATGTGCAACGCGATTCGGCGGAGCTGGAGCTTCCGGAGTCCGACGAGCTCGACCTCTCGGCGTCCCCGGCTGGAGGCGAAAGTGAAGTCCACCGCATGCCGCGCCTCGGCGGCGACGGACTGGAATTCGAAGCCGCCCCGTCGCGCGCGCGGAAGAAGCTCAAGCTCGAGATCAAACGGCCGCCCTGGCTGATGAAGGCTCTGGCCGCCGTGGGGGTCATCACGATCGTCGTTGGCTCTGGCTTCTACCTCGGTACCACCAAGTACGGCCTCTTCGGCATTCACCTGCTGGAACCCATGCTTCCCGCTTCCGGTGATCCAGCTCTCGTCGCCCAGACGATCGAAGAAGCCGAGATCATCGCCGCGGCCGATACCTACACCGCGCAGCGCCAGGGGCTCACGAAGCTCGAAGCCGCACGAGACGACGCGCGCCTGAACCGCTCTCTCGTGGCGAGGACGCTGTTGCACGAATCGTACAGCCTCGTTCGCTATGGATCCGACATGGAGAGCGCGAGCTTGGCCGATGCGCTGCGGGTGCACTTGCAGCGCAGAGGCGATGAGGCCCCGCGGGTTCACGTCGCCCTTGCCGCCGATGCGCTGCGCAACGCCGATCTCGACACTGCGAAATCCGAGCTCGCGCTGGCATCGCAGGACGACCCCACGGATGTCTACCTCGATCTGGTGGCCGGGGAAATCGCGCTGAAGTCCCGCGACGGTCAGAGCGCCGTTGACGCATTCGACCGAGCCCTGAAGAAGGACGATAGCGCGCGTGCACAGTGGGGGCTGGCTCGCGGCTATCAGGTCCTCGGAAATGCCGACGAGGCGGCGGCAGCGGCCAAGACAACGCAACAGCTCAGCCCCAACCATGCCGGTGCGCGGGTCGCCGTGGCCGGCCGGTTGCTTGCCGACGGCGCGATCGACGAAGCCCTCGAGCTGCTTCAAATCCCAGCGGGTCTTGCGCCCGTCGAAGGCACGACGCTTCGGGTGGCGAAGGCCGATCGCTCCGCGGCGCTCACACTCATCGCGCGCATCGAAGAGCAGCGGGGACGCCTGGGCGCTGCTCGTGAAATGTACGAGAAGTCGATCGAGCTCGACACCAGCAATTCTGACGCAGCACTCGGGGCCGCACGACTGGTGCTCCTCGAAGGCGCGTACCCGGACGCGTATGCGCGCTTTCAGACCGTGCTGGGCTCAGATATTCCGGCCGGCGCCGAACTGGACGTGACGGGTCAGCCCAAAGTCGTGGTTCAAGCCAAGCTAGGCGCCGCGGAGGCGCTCCTTGCCATGGGCAAGGCCGAGGAGGCCAACAAGCTGTTGGCCGATCTTCGAACGGAAGAGCCCGTGAGTGCCGAAGTGGAGCTCTGGCAGGGCAAAGTTGCCGAGGGCCTAGGCCAGAGCAAAGAGGCTGTGAAGCACTTCCGGAACGCGATCAAGCTCGAGCCGAAGTCCGTGCGCGCCTACATGGCGCTTGCCCAGCACTATACGTCGACCAAGCGCCCCGGCGAGGCGGTCGGCATTCTGGTCGAGGCCCAGAAGAACGTCGATATCACTGCCGAGGTGCGACGCGTCTTGGGTTGGGCGGAGCTCCAGCGCAATCGCTTCGACGATGCGATCGAGCAGTTCACGCAGGCGCTCGAGATGGAGCCCCGGGACTCTTCCGCTCAGTTTGGGCTCGCCGTCGCGCATCGGCGCAAATGGAAGCTCGAAGAGGCCGCGGCAGCGCTCGCGAAAGTCGAAGAGCTAGACGCGAAATTCCCCGGTCTTGCGCTGGAGAAGGGCCGGCTTGCCGAGGCGGGTGGGGACATGGACGCTGCCACCGAAAGCTACCGCCAAGCACTCCTCGATTCGCCCGACGACGCGGCACTGAAATCACGAATGGGCGCCGTGCTGGTGCTTGCCGGCAAATACGAGGAGGCCGAGAAGCTCCTCCGTGAGGTGCTGGACGCGCAGCCGTACTCGGCCGAAGCCGAGCACTATTTGGGGCGCATCGAGCTCGAGCGAGGCCAAACCGAGGCCGCTCGCCAGCGATTCCTCCGCGCTGCACGGCTCGAGCCCGAGAGCGGCCTCTATCGGACGTATGTTGCGTGGGCGGCACTGGAGTCGAACGAGATGAGCACCGCCCTGCGGGAGCTCGACGCCGCGTTGAAGCTCGATCCGACGCTAGGGGATGCCTACTGGCTACGCGCGCGGATTCGGATTCGTGCCGGAACCGTCCGCGATGCATTGGCCGATTTGAGAAAGGCGATCGAGCTCAACCCCAAACGAATCGAAGCCTGGGCAGCGATGGGCGAAAGCCACTACCAGCTAGGACAGATGAAGGAAGCCATTGTGGCCTTCGAGAAAGCCGTCGCCGGCGCACCCGAACAGGGATACTGGTGGTACCGCCTCGGCCGCTTGCAGCTGGACGAAGGGCAGCGAGCGAAGGCGCTTGCCTCATTGAGCGAGGCGACCTCCATCGGAGATGAAGAGCCCAGCGGGAAGGCCTGGGTCGCAGACTCCCACCGGCTGACCGGAGACATCTACTACGCGCTGAACAAGCGGCAGGAAGCCATCGTCGAGTATGGGCGCTATCTGGAGCTTGCCGATCGGGAGGCGATCGACCGTGCGGACGTCGAGACGAAGCTTCGCCGGATCAGCGAAGGGCTGGACTAGCGGGCTTCAGTCGAGGTGGCCGCGCCCAAACGCCTCGGGAAAAAGCGATGCGAGCTCGTAATCCGCCCGCGCGTCGCCTGCGTAGCTCCGTATGGCTAGGCCCGGGGCCAGCTCCGCGAGGCATTGCCGGCAGATGCCGCAAGGCGGGGTGGGGCTCTTCGCACCCGAAGCGATGACCAGCGCTCGAAGCTCACGCTCTCCGGCCGCAACCGCCGCTGCGAGGGCGGCACGCTCGGCGCAAATCGTTGCACCGTAGCTCGCGTTCTCGACGTTGCAGCCGGTGAACACCCTGCCACTCGCGCTCAGAACAGCGGCACCGACAGCGAAACCGGAGTAGGGAGCGTACGCGTTCGCTCGGACACCTACAGCTGCGCGCTTCAACTCTGCCCAGGCGCTCTCGTCCATCAGATCGACTCCAGCACGCTCGACAGCAGCGCTTCGAAACGCGGCCGAGCACGGCCCGCGGTTTCCGTCACTTCCTCGTGGCTGAGGGGGACTTCCGAAATTCCCGCGGCGAGATTCGAGATGCACGAGATACCTAGGACGCGAAGGCCCATATGCCGGGCGGCCAGCACCTCGAGTACGGTGCTCATCCCTACCGCGTCGGCGCCGAGGGTCCTCAGCATGCGCACTTCGGCCGGGGTCTCGTAGGCCGGTCCGAGGAGGCCTGCGTAAACACCGCGCCGCAGCTCAAACCCGAGCCCGGTCGCCAAGCCGCTTGCGATCTCGATCAGCTCGGGGTCGAACGCGGCGCTCATGTCGAGGAATCGCGGGCCTTGGCGTTGGTCGTTTGGACCGACGAGACAACTCGTCCCGGTGAGGTTGAGTTGATCGCGGATCGCCATCAGGTCGCCCGCCTCCAGGTCTTGTGCGATCCCTCCAGCGGCGTTGGTGACGATCAAGGTCTCGGCGCCGAGCAGGCCCATCAAGCGGACCCCAAACACGACTTCGCTCGGAGAATTCCCTTCGTAGAGATGGGCGCGTCCTTGCATCGCGACGACGCGCTTTCCAGCTCTGCCCCCGGTTACGAGATTGCCCGCATGACCCAAGACCCCCGACAGCGGCATGTGCGGGATCTCCGCGTAGGGGATCGCACGCGCGTCCTCCAAGCTGTTTGCATAGTCTCCGAGCCCCGACCCGAGGACCAAGGCAAAGTCGGCCTTTCCGGTCCGGCTCGCGATCGCGTTCCTGGCTTGCTCGAGTGCCTCCATCATGCGCGCCCGCATTGTACGCTACCTCGGCTATAGTGCCGGCCGGATGATGAAACGAGTCGCAATCGCCGTTTTGCTGTGCTCGTCCGCATGCGCCGGCCGAGGTGTAGACGGACCTGGAAGCGAAACGGTCCGCGAAACCGCTGAAACCATCGATGCGCCTCGCGTCATCGAAGCGCCCATGCTCGTCTCGATTGTCCCTATCGCCACGGCCCAGGAGATTCCGCGGGCTTGCTCCACGCCCGTCGAGGAGTCCTGCAATGCCATCGACGACGACTGCGACGGCGTGATCGACGACGGCTGTGGCTACGGAGCCGGGTTGATGCAGGTCACCGTTTCTTGGAACACCGGCGCGGACATCGACCTCTACGTAACGGGGCCCCTCGGTGACACCCTGAGCTTCCAGCGACCTTCGACTCCGTCGGGCGCTCGCGTCGACCACTCGGGCCGCGGCGACTGCGTCGACATGCCCAACCCGCAGATCGAGAACATACGCTGGGTCGGCGCGCGCCCCATGGACGGCATCTACGAGGTCGAGGTCCACTATTGGGGGGAGTGCATAGGCAGCGGAGGGCCAACGCTGGTCACCATCTCCGTTGCGGTGGGGCGCCGGATCGCAGGTCAGTACCGTCAAAGCCTTCTGCCCGGTGAACGGATTCGCGTTTTGCGATTCGTCGTCCAATGACGCCGCGCCGGGCCCAGGGTCTCTTCATCGTCTGCCTCGCGTCCCTGGGATGCGTCCTCACCGCGCTCGCGCTCGCGGCGCGCTCGGGTTGCCGGCCCTCTACGGTCGTCGCCGGTTTGGCGATCTCATTCGTCCCGTACGCCGGCTTGCTCGCCGTTTCGCGTTCGTTCGGCAGGCTGCCCCCGCTGTGGCTGGCCGCGCTTGCCTTGCTGTTTGGCGCTCCCCTCGTGTTGGCACCGCCGCTCCTGTCCGATGACCTCTACCGCTACCTCTGGGAGGGCCGGATCTGGCTCGAAGGGTTCAACCCGTATCGACTCGCCCCCGACGACGTCGCCCTGTCGCCGCTCCGTGACGAGGTCTGGCTGAACATCAACAACCCTACGATCGGCAGTATCTACCCACCGCTTTCCCAACTCTTGTTCGTGGTGGCGGCCTGGGTCGGGGGACAGGTCTGGACGGTCAAGCTCTTGGCGCTTCTAGCGCACGCGGCAACCGTCGCGTTTGTCGCGCGAATCGCCAAATCCCCCCACGCGCCCTTGGCCCTCGCCCTCAACCCGCTTTTGTTGAGTGAGAGCGCGCTCAACGGCCACCCCGACATTCTCTGCGGCCTCGCGCTGCTGGTCACGGCCTGGGCTCTCGCGCAGCAGCGCTACCTTCGAGCCGGCATCGCAGTCTGTGCTGCCGTTGGGCTCAAGGTGGTCGGCTTGGCGCTCCTGCCGCTGTTCGCCCGAAGGCCCAAGGTTTTGCTGGGCGCCACGTTCGCCTCCGTGCTCTTGCTCGTGCCCCTCGTCGTTTCGCGCGCCCCCGTCGATCCCGTCTCTGGCGCAGGGCAGTTCGCAAGCCGCTGGCGTGGCAACGAAAGCCTCTTTGCGCTCGCCGACTGGGCAAGCCGACAAGGCCTGGGAGACACCTCCGCCGATCTCGCCGCGCGCTCCATGATGGTGCTGGCCTTCCTCGTGCTGTGCGCCGTCGTGGTGAAGCGTCGAGTGCCGAGCGTGGCCGCTGCACGATTTCTGATTTGGTCGGTCCTGCTTCTCTCCCCGCAGGTCCATCCCTGGTACCTTGCCTGGCTGCTTCCGCTCGAGCTGGTCGCTGGTGGCTCGGCGGGCTTGGTCTGGAGTGCCGCCGTCCTGTGCGCATACGCGCCGCTCGACCTCTGGGTCAGCCAAGGGGTTTGGCGGATGCCCCCGTGGCTGCAGATCTTCGAGTATTCGATCGTCACCCTCGCACTGATATTCGACCCGCAGCGCCCGACCCTCCGAGCTCACCCCGCAGAAGGGCAATTTCTCGTGTGATTCAGGAAGCTTGGCACAGCAGTCACGAGGCGATTGACCGTTGCTTGGTTTTGGCTTGCAGGCCGGTCCGCAGCTCTTAGAATACGCGCCCCTGAAGCCCAGGGACTGATGGATTCATCTATGTACGCGGTCATTCAAACAGGTGGAAAACAGTATCGAGTTGCCGAAGGCGACACGATTCGCGTCGAAAAGCTGGCAGGTGATGTCGGCTCCAAAGTGGAGTTCACCGACATCTTGATGGTCGGCGGCGAGAAGGTCGAAGTGGGTAAGCCGCACGTCGGCGGCGCCAAAGTCACGGCGGAAATCGTCGCACAAGATCTGGCCAAGAAGATCATCGTCTTCAAGATGAAACGCCGGAAGGGCTATCGGAACCGTCGTGGTCACCGGCAGCCGTACACCGAGCTCAGCATCAAGAGCGTGAAAGGCTAAGGAGGCGCCATGGCACATAAGAAGGGGCAGGGCTCATCCCGTAACGGCCGCGATTCCAAGCCGCAGTACCGTGGCGTCAAAGTGTTCGGCGGCCAGACGGTCCCCGCAGGCAGCATCCTGGTTCGCCAGGTCGGCCAGACATTCCATCCGGGAGCAAACGTGGGCGTGGGTAAGGACTACACGCTCTGGGCCAAAGTGGACGGCGTGGTGACGTTCGAGCGTCGCGGCCGTACCGGCAAGCGCGTCGCCGTCTATCCCGCCGACAACTGAGCGACTCCTTGCAGGAGCGTTTCCCCGCGCCCGAGTTCGACTCCCCCACAGGGAGCGTCTTTCCTCCGCCTGCCGGACGTAGGGTCTACTGCAACCGCAACATGCGGCTCGACCAGGTCAAGGCGGTGGGCTTCGACATGGACTACACGCTGGCGATCTACCGCCAGGCGGAGATGGATCGCCTCAGCATCGAGGCGACGGTGAGCAAGCTCATCGAGCGCGGGTACCCCGAGGAGCTCCGTACGATGAAGTATCGGACCGACTTCCCGATCCGGGGCCTGCTGATCGATCGGAAGCTCGGCAATGTGCTCAAGATGGACCGCCACCGGTACGTAAAGACGGCCTATCACGGCTTCACCAGGCTCAGCCGAGAAGAGCGCCGCCGCGCATACCACACCCGACGTCTGCGTCCTGGCACCGGGCGCTACCACTGGGTCGACACCCTCTACTCGCTGTCCGAGGTAGCGGTCTACGCGGCGGTGATTGAGCACCTCGAGCCGCGCCAGGGTGCGCTCGACTACGGTCAGCTTTTCACCGACATTCGGCAGTGCGCCGACCTGTCACATCAGGACGGCTCGATTCTCGACGTGGTGTTGCAAGATTTGCCACGCTACGTGGATCGTGATCCGGAGCTCGGGCTGCTGTTCCACAAGCTTCGAAGCGCAGGAAAGCGACTGTTCCTCCTGACCAACTCGGGCCCCGAGTACACCGAAGCGATGATGTCGTACCTGCTGGGCGACGCCCTCGAGGGGTACCCGAGCTGGAAAAACTAC
>Ga0209456_10000629_pt1 | contig 18732 bp, 19 predicted proteins | sample COG_11_FD_184755 | JGI IMG/M metagenome (GOLD analysis project Ga0209456, IMG submission 184755) | Pelagic marine sediment microbial communities from the LTER site Helgoland, North Sea, for post-phytoplankton bloom and carbon turnover... | ecosystem: Environmental > Aquatic > Marine > Neritic...
CGCTCGCGTGGATTGATCATGCCGGCGCCATAGGCGCCCTGCACCGCAAAAGCCAGCATGTCGACACGCTGGTGCCGGGTAGCATTGTCCAACGAATCGCGAAGCGCAGTACTGGCGCGGAAGTTTTCAGTCTCCACCGCCAGACTGAGATCCAGCACATCCAGACGTGCCGACGCCTGCCCGATGCGTGGCAGTGCATCACGCAGGTCAGCCAGCAGGGTAGAGGTCACTTTGTACACGTTGCTGACAGAAGCATCCTGCTCAAGCGCCTTTGCTGCATTCAGCAGCAGCTCCTGCAACCAGGGCGCAGCCGTGAATGGCTTCGCATCATGCCGCAAGCGCTGCTGCAGCGGAATGGCTTTGTAGACAAGGTCGATCTCTTCTGCCAGCTTGTCGTACTGCTTGACCAGTGCAGCGTCTTTTACCCCGGCGGCGTAATCCCGTACCCGCTGCGCGTCGTCCTTGTCAGGTGCCCCATGGATCTTGCCGCGCAGGCCCTTGAAACCCGCATCCTGCTCGGAAAGTGATGCCGACAACTGGCGGACCTTCTGAACCGAGGCGGTATCCTCACCGTGCGGCAACTCCCGCACGCCAATACGCAGTGACGGATAACGCAGACCGACCCATGACGGCCTGCCGGCCAGCGCGATCAACAGTGCACGGGCCGCGGCGCGTTCATCCTCTTCCTGGATGGCGCCACGGTAAAACAGGGCACGGCGCATGATCCAGCCGTTATCCACGGCCATCAGGAATTTCTCGATCAACAGCTGGTTCCAGGTTTCGATAAAGTTAGATTCTGCAACCAGTTTTTCGGGGTCAGATCCCGCCAGCAGAGTGGCGATGAGGTAGCCCTGCGCACGAATCTGTGTGGTTTTATCGCTCCACTCGCCGTGCTGGTGGCCGCCGCCGCGTTCAACACAGGCGTAGGCTTTCGGTGGCAACACGCTACCGTCATTGCAGAACCAGCGAATGCGGGCAAAGGGGCCGCGTTCACTGGTTTTCATCGCTTCAATCCATGGCCGGTACTGGGCATTCACCTGTTTGCCCGGAGACGGCACACTGCCGGCAACCGTGTTGCCGGTCAGCACGCCACTTCCCATCACCAGCATCAAGCCGGAGGCAATCAGATCCCGCAAGGAAGGTAATTGTGTTAACTTTTTCATAATTTGACGCCTACTCGTGTTTGCCCAGTGGTTTTTACTTAATCCAGTGCAGCATATTACTGAGAATCGACCAGCGCCGATGCCTTTGTCTGTTCTGTTTGCCTGGTACCCGGTGGCGGTAGAGCCGATCAATCGTCTCATCGCTTTCCTTCAGGACAATCCGGACTTTGAGAAAATCAGCGTGGTCGATGCTGACCGCGGCAAAAGTTACCCCGGAAAAGATAAGCTGTCTATTTGCATTAACAACAAAGCAGACTGAATATGACCTGATTCAGGCTCCTTCTTTGAATAAATCGCCTTTTAAAAACAATGGATTATACGGTATCTTGCTCAATGCCCTGGGAATCTCAACCCTGCGGGATCGGGATTACATGACAGCAGCGATGCTGCCGGAAACGATCTTCGCAGCCGATCTCCCACCGGAGTGGTATGACCAACGTCCCGGCCGCAATGCCCAACAGGCGCCCGTCGAGGTGGAGAAGGTGCTGTTCCGTCCAGGGCAGGGGAATGTTACCCATGCTGGCCTGACTTCACCGCAAATACCGCGCTATTATTAACTCTGTGTTCTTTCCGGGGTGACACATCGTGAGATCAGTCGGGTGGCAGGTGGATGAGAAATCCGTCGGGCGCCAGACTTGTTGCCAGCATCACTTCATTGATGTCGCGGTGCTGGGACCAGGTGCCGCTATCTCGATGCGCGGTGTTTCGCCAGAATGATTCGATCTCGCCGCGCATTGGCGTATACCGCATGATCGCTTCCAGCTGCGCGCGCAGCTGGGCGCTGGTGGAAGAATGACCGGCATCGCTATTGGCCGCCTGCCACATGCGTTCTACAGCGTGCAGCCCGATCGCCAGGCCGAGTTCCCGAAAGGCCAGCCGGTGCTCGAGCGGCAGTTGTAACTCACCGCTTCTTGCGTAGTGCTGCAACCCGGCGAGCGACGCATCGAGCAGGTCTTCGACAAGCCCCTGGTTCGGTACTGTCCCTTGCTGCGTCAATTGCGCTATGCGGTAGGCATCGATCAACAGGCCACCGAGGCCGAGTGGATCGGCGGTCGCCCACTCACCGTGACTGACCATCGCTGCGAACTGGCGGGTCTCGTCGTCGAGATCCGGTTTTACGACCACTTCCGGCAGCGAGGCCGCGGTCGCACGAAGCTGAAGGATGGTGATGTAGCCGTCCAGCGGGTCGTGCTGCCCCATGGAGTGCACGAGCGGACGCGAAAGGTCGATACTCATTTTCCAGTACATTCTGCGTGCCGCCCAGGTGGTGGAGGGCTGGTAGGTAAAAGCATCGAAAGCGGTAGCGGCGAGTTCACGCGCCCACAGGTTGAATTCCGCTCGTCGTGTCGAACGCGTCAGCTGGTCGAGGGCATGCATCCACTTGGCCAGGTAGTGGAAGTACTGGCCGTCGCGGTCCCACTCCAGCCGTTCGTTGACGGGCTCGTCGGAGGCGCGCTCTGGAAGCTCTTTGCCGATGCGAAGGCCGCCCCGGGTTGGACGGGCTTTGCCCTCGTGTTCGCTCAGCCCGCTGATCCACCCGCTGCGCGGATCGTCGTGTCTGTGTCGCCCCAGCGTCTGATGTACCTGATCGACCAGCCGCAGGGCAAGTTCCCGGTAGCGATTGTCACGGGTAACTCGCGCCAGGCCGAGGAAGTTACATACCGCGAAGGCGTCTGTCCACAGATAGCGACTGCCAGTCTGCCCGGGTTCAAGCACGCTGCGCTTCGCGAAGTCCAGCATGAGCGCGATGGCCTCTCTGGTACGCGGATCCTGCATATTCGTGGACTCCTGTTGGGCGTTGGCGACCACTGATGAGAGCGACACCAGCACGATCAGCAGGTAGTGACGCGCCCCAGTTTGACCCAATTTCAGACAACGCATGTCACCTCCGGCTTTCGCTGCACAGTATACGTAACTTGGCCGGGTTGTTTGACTGAGCGTCAGGGCGAAAACTGGAGCCGGCTTTTGCAGTTTGTGGCGGATGACCGCGTCCCGACTCGCCCACAGTGAGCGCCCACGAGGCCATTCCCCGCCGATGGCGTCTCGCCTAAAGTGCCTATTGTTGGTGCATTGACCTCGTGGGGACGCGCTGAATGGGTCAATATTTGTGACGAGGTCCACTGGTGTTCGAAAAAAAAGGGGCTTTTATCCTCATTTCTGCCCCTGCGCCCAGGCTCTTGCTGTATTGTCTGTGAATAACAGACTCAACACCGGAGCCCCAGTAATGCCGCCGCAGAATGAATTCGTGACAACCATGACCGACGTGAAAATCTCCCGTGAAGATCTCAACCGACTGAGAAAACTCAGAATTCTTCCCAACCTGTTCAAGATCCCACTGTTTATCAGCATCATGGGCCTGTTGACCTGGCTGGCCTGGACAACCGAATCGGGGTTGATTCGCTGGACAGCCTACATCGGCCTGGGTTACCTGTGGATGGGCATGGTGACGTTCATGCACGATGCTACCCACAACACCCTGTTTGCAGGAAAGTGGGCAAACTGGACTTTCGGTATCCTGGCGATGATCCCCCTGATGGCCTCGTTTATTTCTTTCAAAGAAGACCATATGGATCACCACCGCTACAACCGCAGCTACAGGGATCCGGATGCGTTTACCATGGGGAAAAGGGGTGTCGCGGATTTTATCGCTTTTTACGCCTACATCGTTGCCGGGGCGGTACTCAGCTTCGTGCACTTCAACCTGATTCACCCGATCCAGCGATTTAACCGGAGAAAGTGGTCCATCCATCTGTCTGAAATCCTGCTGAAGACAGCCTGCTACTGGGCACTGATTGCCTGGGCACAGAAAAACGGGGTTCTCGTCAATACACTCGAAGTCTGGTTGATACCGGTATTTTTCTTTTCCCTGTTTAATTCCATGCGCTTCATTGCGGAGCACTATGAAACCCCGTGGAACCAGGGACAGCTGCTGGGCTCCCGGACAGTGACCTCAAACCCGCTGCACAGTTTCTTCTGGAACAACATCAACTGGCATATCGGGCACCACGTATATCCTGCGGTACCCTGGTACAAGCTCGTTGAGCTTCACAACATAATGAAGCCCGGGCTGGAGGAGCGGGGAGCGATTATAGACAAGAGTTATCTGGCGGTATTTTTCAAAGCGCTGGTTCGCGGCCCTGAAACGGAAGACCGGCTCAAGACGGTGCTTGAAAAGAGAAGAGCCACTACCGGCAGCCCTGAGCCGGTAGTGATCCAGCCGGCCCCCGGGCAGATCTGATACCCTTAAAGCGGAAAACCTTTCAGAGGCTTCCGGTCACGAGCAGGCGTCGGGCGGCGCCGGGTAAATGCCTGGGCTTATGCGTGCAGTGCACACCAGTCACGCTGAATCAGCACTGGTGGGCACCGTCTGAATTTAAATCCGGCGAAGGAGCTGAGACATGAGCGAAACCACGACCTTAACACCACCGGACCAGGAGGTGCTGACGCCACCCGCTCCGGTCACCGCGCCTGAAAAGGAGGAAGCTGCGCGAATGGTACCGGTGACGGATGAACAGCGTGAGAAGCTTGAGAAGAAAGTGCAGGAGTTTATCGACATTGTCGTGAGTGTCGATGTTAACAGCGAACCCTTCAAGGAGAAGGTGAGCGCTATCCACAAGATGGGCAACGCTGAGATTCGCGAAGCTGCGAGCATGTCCAGTCGTATGCTGGAGCGGCCGGTGAGGGCAATGAATGAGGGATTGTTCGATGAGAATTCGACGGTGGGTCGATCACTGGTCGAACTAAGACAGACGGTTGAAGAACTGGATCCTTCACGCCACGGCGACTTGCTTTCAGCAAAGAAGCTGCTCGGGTTTATTCCCTTTGGTAACAAGCTGAGCAATTACTTTCATCAGTACCAGTCCGCCCAGAGTCACATCAACGCCATTCTTGAGTCCCTGTATAACGGTCAGGATGAACTGCGCAGGGACAACGCGGCGATCGAGAACGAAAAGGCGCGTCTCTGGGAAACCATGGGTATGCTGGAGCAATATGTCTATGTCGGCAGGCAGATCGATACCGCCCTGGAAGCACGCATTGCCGAAATCGAAGCCCGGCATCCGGAGAAGGCGCGCGTCGTCAAAGAGGAAATGCTGTTCTACGTCAGACAAAAGGTTCAGGATCTGTTGACCCAGCTGGCTGTCAGCGTGCAAGGCTATATGTCGCTGGATATGGTGCGCAAGAACAACCTGGAGCTGATCAAGGGGGTTGACCGCGCCAGCACCACCACGGTTTCGGCATTGCGCACCGCGGTCATCGTTGCCCAGGCTCTGACCAATCAGAAACTGGTGCTGGATCAGGTTACCGCGCTGAACAGAACCACCAGTGACATGATCGCCGGTACCGCCCGAATGATGAAACAGCAGGCGGCGGACATCGGGCAGCAGGCGTCCGGTTCCAGCGTGGAGGTCGACAAGCTGAAAGCGGCATTCACGGATATCTACACAACCATGGATATGATGGCGGAGTACAAGGTCAAGGCGCTCGACAACATGCAGCAAACGGTCAACGCGCTGAGCGATGAAGTGGAAAAATCAAAGACCTGGCTGGACCGCATACGCAAGGAGGAAGCCGCTTCGGGAATCGCACAAGCCGAACTCCTGCCGTCCGACGAAGTACGCCTCTGAGTCGACGCACTAACAGGAGTATTTGTCCTGTTATAAATGCGCACCGTACTAATGAGTACACTGGATTGCGGACATGCCTTTACCGGACACGCTGTTCCCCAGGGCACCCTCTCCCCCAGGGGACCTTCTCCTCCAGAGGACCTTCTCCTCCAGAGGACCTTCTCTCGCCTGTCGGCGATTCACCTTGTCTCGCCTTGACGGCGATTCACCTTGTAAATACTTCCCTGTAAGCTTGACGGCAGCATCCCTGCGGCCGACGGTCCCGTAAAGGCATGTCCGCAATCCAGTGTTCGGTTAACTTACTCTTCGTTAATAGGCCCTGATTGACCACACTAAGCCGCCCTCATAAAAACGGCTGGCGGGCAAACTTGTCCTTGATAAACCGCCCGTGAATCAACAGACTCTCCGCGTCCCTGTCAAAGTAGCTGCGGGTCAGGTCGGCCAGTGCGTGATCGAGCAGGTGCAACTGTTCCTGCAGGGCCTGTTCCGCGCTCCGACCATCGCGCAGTTGCTCGGTTCGTGCCAGTTTTGACGGCAGCTGCAGGTAGTTGTTGATGGTGTCGGGCAGGTAGTCGAAGGCAATTTTGCGGACCTCGAAAGGTTTGAAATCGAATAACTCGGCACTACTTTTACTGTGCTCAAGCAGAAAGGCAAGTTTCTCTTCAATACGTTGCAGCGTGGTGAGGGTGTCTTGCCCGGCCCGTTCCCGCAGGCGTTCATGCAGGGATTCGAGTTGATTGCGCCAGGCGGCCACCTCCGTTGAATCGTGCGTCTGTGCAGCGAGTTCGTCGTTAATTTCGCTGTCGAGGGATTCAATGGCGGCTTCGCGTAATGCTTCTTGCAGGTGTTGCAGTTCGCCTGCCAGGCGTTCATATGGCCGCAGCTGTTGAGAGTCGATGGTTTCGGGCAGCGCCAGTAACTGCTGCAGCAGTCGCGGCAGACCGGGCAGTGCAGAGGCCCACACCGAGCGGACTTTGGCGGCTAAGGCGCTGCGTTTTTCGATGCGTGCGGCGAGCAGTTTCAAATCGTCGAAAGCGCTCTGCCCCTGGTCGGCGACGTGTGGGTCGAGGCGACGGTGGGCCTTTCTCACCAGTTTACCGATGCGCCGCAGTTCACGGCGCAGGTTTCTGGAAACCGCTGGTATGGGCACCTCGGCCCTGGCCGGCAGAAACAGCCATAGCGCCAGATAGATCCACAGGCTCAGGGAAAAGGAAAAGAACACCGATACCAGCACACCCAGGCGGACCCACTTGACGTTGGTGCCCAGGTAGTCGGCGATACCGGCGCACACCCCACCCAGCCGGCGGCGGCGCAGGTTGCGTTGTAGCTTTGCTCTCGAACTCATTGTGTATTGTAAAATCCACCTGCCAGGGATTTGAACAGCACGGAACTTCTGTTCAGAATACTGTGAAAACGGGTTCATTCATACTTCGGCAGCCGGGCTGGAAACACAGTATCCGGGGAAGGACCGATTGCGCCACAGTCTGTCCGGGATTTCCCTGTATTCAGCGGCTGAAATCTACGCTGATCGATCAGGGGTGAGGCCAAAGTCAAGTGCCATTGAGGTCACATTGGGTGCCGTGCAAAGAATGTTATCGAGGCACTGAATTAACGTAAATCTACCCGGGCATTTTTACAACGGATTCATGGATAAATGATGATGAGGCGGGCGGCATGGACTCTTCGAAACTCTCACTGCAGCAAGGGGTTTATCCCCTGATCGGGCCTGACGAGCCCGAACCGGTCCAAATATTGAACGAGCACGGCACGGCGCAGCTGTTGCTCGTCGGTGATCATGTCAGTAACCGTATACCCGGGGTGCTGGACAAGCTCGGTCTGGATGATGCGATCCTGGAGCAACACGTCGCCTATGATATCGGCACGCGCAAGCTGATCACCCATCTGAGCCGGCACCTCGATGCGCCGGCCCTGCTGGCAGGCTATTCACGTCTGGTGATAGACCTGAACCGCAGCCTCGAACATCCGTCCGTCATCCCGGAGGTCAGCGACAATATCCCCATCCCAGGCAACCAGGGCTTGTCACGGCAAGACAGGGCGCTTCGGGTTCACTGCTTCTACACACCCTATCGGGTCGCTATCGACACCATGCTGCATCGCTATCGTGAGCGTGGCATCATTCCGGCCTTTATTTCCATCCACAGTTTTACCCCGCAGCTGGCGGACCGGCAGCGACGCCCGTGGCACATCGGAATGATGTGGGATAAGGACCCGCGCATTCCGGTGCCGTTGATGGCGCGCCTGCGCGCTCACCCGCAGCGTATCAATGTCGGCGATAACGAACCTTATTCAGGAAAACATGCTGCTGACTACACTATCGATCATCACGCCGAGGCAGCCGGCTTGCCGCACGTCTCGATTGAGACACGCCAGGATCTCGTCGATACAGAACAAGGCGCGGAATACTGGGCCACCATTCTCGATGAATCATTGCGCGACATCCTGGCTGACCCCGAACTTTACCGGCTTTGGGATAAATGATTGGCAGGACCGAGACTTATTTTACTGTCTGACCCATAACGTGACAGGCAATTATGGTCCGGCGACGATTGTCGCCTCGACACATCCTGGAGAAGGCATGCTTTGAACCCGACACAGTTTTCAACCATCAAACATTTCCTGCGCGGTGAACTCGGCTGCGCCTGTCCCGATGAAGTCTTTGCGGCAATGGATGTTCAGCATGCGCCTTCCCGGTTCGAAGGCTTGCCGGGGGATTGCCTGATCGTCATTGCCAAGCGGCTTCTCGTCCTGGTGATCGATACAGGCCACTGGCAGGATGTGTCACGCCATCTTGAAAGCCTGGTGAGCCGGGGCCGGGAGCTGCGCGATGCCGAGGGCTTCAATCGCATCCGATTCGTCGTTGCCACGCGGGACAATGAGGTTGCAGAACCGCTGCTGATGCAACGGTTCGGCGACTTGCCTTCGTTGGATGACAGAATACATCTGCACGTCATCAGCCCTGAGGGGTTGCCGGCCTTGTTCCCGGAAACCGAGCAGCGGGGCCCCGGATCATGAGAAAGATAGTTATTCACCGTCCGGGGGGATATGACCAGCTGTGTATCGAGCAGCACGCCGATCTCGTACCAGGCCCCGGCGAGGTGCTGGTGGACGTTGAGGCGATCGGCGTCAACTATGCCGACTGTGTGACACGCATGGGCCTGTATGCCTCAGCGAAGCAGTACGTCGGGTTTCCTGTTACTCCCGGATTCGAAGTGGCGGGTCGGGTTGCGGCGGTGGGTGAGGGTGTCTCTGATCTTGCCACAGCTACCGAGGTCATGGCCGTCACCCGCTTCAACGCCTATGCGAGCCAGGTGGTGGTGAAGCGCGTCCAGGTTTTTCCCAAGCCAGAGCGGCTGTCGATGCAGCAAGCCGCAGGCTTTGCCGCGGTGTTTCTGACAGCCTGGTTCGGCCTGTTTGAGCTGGCGCATCCACGCGACGGACAAAGGATACTCGTGCACTCCGCGGCCGGTGGTGTCGGCGGTGCACTGGTGCAGCTCGGCAACATAGCGGCTTGCCAGGTCGTGGCTGTGGTTGGAGCTGCGCACAAAATAGACCTGGTCAGGCGGATGGGTGCAGGCGCGGTGATCGACAAGTCCAGCGAGGATCTCTGGCAGGCGGCAGAGCGATCGGCTCCCGGAGGCTATGACGTGATCCTCGATGCCAACGGTGTGTCCACGCTGCAGCAAAGTTATCGACATTTGGCCCCGATGGGGAAACTGGTTGTCTATGGATTCCACAGCATGTTACCCAGAAAAGGCGGACAGCCCAACCGCTTGCGTTTGCTGTGGGACTACTATCGTACACCTCGTTTCAGCCCTTTCAGCCTGACGACGCACAACAGGAGTGTGCTCGGTTTCAACCTGAGTTTTCTGTTCGACAGATCGGAGCTTATGCGCGCTGCAATGACACAGCTGATGCAATGGCTGCAGGAAGGTCGAATCCAGCCTCTTTCCACGCAGGGCTATTCCTTCGACCAGGTAGCACAGGCACACCGTGACCTGGAATCGGGGCGGACTGTGGGTAAACTGGTTCTGCTTCCATAATTGCTTGAATTTAATTGGGACCCTACACTGGTCCATTTTTCTCACCACGAAGGAAAAATGGTCACGAAGGATTTATAGTTAAAGGTGTTCCCGGAGTGACTCCTAAGCACACGGAATGACATGCCGCTGTCGGTAAAGTTTTTGCAGCAAATATTTAACCGGCTGTTCCTTAGCGGTCTTTCTGTCCTTTGTGGTTAAGCCGGTGAGGAATTCAGACCAGGATATGGATTGAACGCAAAAGATCCCGACCGTCGCGTGGTTCTGCTAACGGGCGCAACCGGCGCCATCGGTAAGGCCATTGCCCTGCAGATTGCCGTGAAACCCGGTTACGAGCTTGTCCTGCTGTGCCGGGACAAGCACCGGGCAAGGCAAGCGGTCCGTGATATTCAACACTGCTCGGCCAATGAAAACGTGAGTTATGAACTTGTCGATCTGTCGAGTCAGAACTCGATTCAGGAGCTGGCTCGGATAAGACAGGAACCGGTTCACGTGCTGATAAACAATGCGGCGGTTACACCGCGGCGTCGCCGGGAAACGTCCGATGGTATTGAGCTGCAGTTCGCCACCAATGTGCTTGGCTATTTCTGGATGATTCAGGCCTTAAGGAATCAACTTCAGACCGGCGCCCCCGCCAGGGTTGTCAACGTTGCCAGCTACTGGGCGGGGGATCTGGCTCTTGATGACCTGGAGTTCAGGCGCCGCCGTTATGACAACAACAGGGCCTATCGGCAGTCCAAGCAGGCGGATCGTATGCTGACGGCCGCTTTCGCCAGACGCCTGAAGGATCATGGGGTGACGGTGAATGCCTGCCATCCTGGCGATGTCAATTCCCTCTTAAGCAACAATCTGGGATTCGGGGGCTCTGAATCTCCGCAGCAGGCTGCAAGGACGCCCGCGTGGCTTGCCACGGCGGACATCGGACAGCAGGAAACCGGGGGGTATTTCGAGCACATGCGCCGTCAGCATTGCCGGTTCGCTGCAGATGTCGAGGCAGTCGAGGCCTTATACGCGGCCTGTCTCAGCTACCAGCCCTGATCAGCCTTCAATGCCGCCCTCGATCCATTTGCGAATCCGGTTGGAATCGCCGTAGGGGGTCAGTTTACCGAAAGAGTTGAGCAGGACGATGACCATGGGATGATCGGCAATCTCGGCCTGCATGACGAGGCAGCGTCCGGCCTCGTTGATATAGCCGGTCTTGCTCAGTTGAATCTCCCAGGCCTTGTTTTTCAGCAGTCGATTGGTATTACCGAACCTGAGTTCACCGCGTCCCTTGTAGGGGCGGACGCTGATGGATCGGGTGGTAGTGGCCTCACGGATCAATGGATAGGCCTGCGCGGCACGCACCATTTTAACAATATCCCGGGCGGAGGCGACGTTACCGGCATCCAGCCCGGCAGGGTCTGTGAAGTGACTGTCATGCATGCCCAGCGCCTCGGCCTTGCGGTTCATGGCTTCAACAAAGGCCGGTTTGCCGCCTGGGTAGGTGCGGGCGAGGGCGCTCGATGCGCGGTTTTCGGATGCCATGAGCGCAAGGCGGATCAGTTGTTCGCGGGTCAGCGTAGCCCCGTACTTGAGACGTGATCCGGTGAGACGCAGCAGGTCGCGGTCATCCTTGGTGATGGTGATCCGTTCCTGCAGATCTAGCGAACTGTCCAGAATGGCCATGGCCGTGATCAGCTTGGTGATGGAGGCGATGGGCCGGGGTTCGTTAACCTGCTTGGCATAGACCACATTGCCGCTCTGATCCACCACCAGCGCGGAAGCGGACCGCAGTTTCAGTTTTTTTGCATTCAGTGCCTGCCAGGCGTCAGGGACCGAGGATTGTTTAGGCTGAGTGTCGGCTTCCAACCTGGCGAATTGCAGCGGCTTTTCCTCTGTGAGCACGGGTCCATTCCAGAGGGCGGTCAACAGAGCGCAGGCAAAGAGTAGATTTTTCATGGACAAAGGACCGATAAATAATTTTGTGTTTAACTTTGACGCAGTTGTGTTTCAAATGCAAATCGTTATTGTGGTATTTCGTCAAAAAGGGGCGAATTCTTTACCGGCTGCTGGAAACGATGCCCGGCTCAACTGGGTGGTGCGCTGATTCCACCTTGAACAGGCCCTCTTCCCCCCTCTTTACCTCTATGCCATTTGGCTCCAGGGTGTTGATCAGCTGTTCCCACAAGCCACTGCTGCCGGCATGGAAGACCGCCTCTGTATTGCCCTCCACCAGATGCCAGCTGCCCCGTGTGAGTTCCCCGGCAAGCTGTCCTTCCGACCAGCTGGAATAGCCGAGGAAAAGCCGCATTTCGCTGTCGGATGTTTTATGCTCGAGCAGATGCTCGAGCACCTTGCGGTGGGCACTGAAGTAGATATCGCCGACAATCTGGTGTGCCTGATTTGTGGCATCGCCCTGCCGCATCAACATGAACACCCGATGGGTTCCCAGGGGACCACCGAAGAACATGGTGTGCTTGCTGGCTTCCACCTTGTCGATATCCTCGACCGCATCGGATAGCTGCATATTAAATTTTCGATTGATGATCAGACCCAGGCTGCCGTTGGCTCCGTGCTGCAGAAGCAGGATTACGGTTTGTCCGAAATAGCGATCGTGAAGACTTCGCTGTGCAACCAGGAACATACCGGGGGCGGGTTCGCTATCCTGCGGCACGGCGACGAGCGCAGGCATAGATGCTGTGTCGTGGAAACCGGACAGGCCCCGGCTGACCCCCGTAAGCATCAGGGTGCCCAGGCAAACAATCAGCAGTGCTATAATCTGTCGCATGCAGCTGATCCCATGGTTCACAGATATTCTGCTCCCGGGCTCCCAGGTGTCCTTAACGGGGCGGGTGGGAAATTGAGAGCAAATCGTGCCGATTTCGAAGCGCATAGTGGGGCCTGCTCGACTGGAAATCGGGACGATTCAGGCCGCTATCCCACTGCCGCGGCAGAATCAGCCTAAGTCCGAGAGGCTCCTAGTACCAAGGGTAGGCCAAGCCTCGCATTAACGCCAATCGATTCCACATTTAATCCCCGGCTGTTGAATCAACTGATCCGCTCATTCAAATTCCGGAAATCGTAGATGATTCCGGCCAGAATCAGTTCGAGGGTAAGGCATGTATCGTGCGCATTCGGTTGTGCGGTTCGGGTTACCGTCAGCGTATGAAATGTGCAGGCGCATGAGGTCTTGGACACACTGGCCTGAGTATTATTGTCTGCTCGCAGCAGAGTCCCAGTTAGCGACCGAAGAGATTAAAATCAGTTTCGGCACGCTTCATGAACAGCACCCAGACCGCACCCCTGTCAGTGCCCCCGTCATCGTCCAGAGGGGCGCCGACCGTGATATCATTTATATTGTCGCCATCGAGGTCCCCGATATTGGCAACTGCATGGCCGAACTGGTCACCGTCGGAAAGGTTGCCATCGAAGTTATTTCCGCTGGATATTTTTATCTCTGACCTGACCTCGCCATTGTCGTCCATAAACAGGATCCAGGTTGCCCCGCGATCCTGGCCGCCGTCATCGTTCTGCGGCGCGCCCACCGCCAGTTCACTGATGCCATCGTCGTCCAGGTCGCCGATGTTGGCAACTGCACTGCCAAAGCGGTCGCCATCGTTAAGGTCGCCATTGAATTCCCCTTTGTTCTGGGAGATTTTCTGGTTTGAGCTTACTGTACCGTCCGTGTTCAGGAACAGGATCCAGAGCGCACCGCGATCGGAGCCACCGTCATCGTCCTGATTCGCCCCGACAGCCAGGTCGTTTACGCCATCGCGGTTGAGATCACCGATACCGGCTACCGCGCTGCCGAAGTGGTCGTCGTTGTCCAGGTTGCCGTCGAAGTTGCCTTCGTTATCAGATATCTTCTGTAGCGTTTTAACGGTGCCGTCGCTGTTCATGAACAGTATCCAGACTGCACCCTTGTTGTTGCCACCGTCATCGTCGCGCCGGGCACCGACGGCAAGATCCGTGACGCCGTCGCTATCCACATCGCCGATATCGGCCACTGCGCCACCGAATTCATCGTCGTCACTCAGATTTCCGTCGAACCCGCCCGCGCGGTCTGAAATTTTCCGGCTCTCCACAACCCTGCCAAGGTTATCCAGGAACAGTATCCAGACTGCACCCCGGTTATTACCGGGGTCGTCATCCCGGGGGGCACCCACGGCCAGATCCTGGACCTGGTCGTTGTTGAGATCGCCGATACTGGCGATGGCGCTGCCGAACTGGTCATCGTTGTCGAGATTGCCAATGAAACCGCCGTCGTCGTCGGAGATCTTCTGTTCCAGGTCAACACGGCCATCGGTGTCCATGAACAGGATCCAGACCGCTCCACGGTCCGTACCGTTGTCATCATCGAAAGGCGCGCCCACGGCCAGGTCGCTAACGCCGTCGCTTTCGAGATCGCCGATACTGGCGATGGCGCTGCCGAACCGATCGCCATCATCGAGGTTGCCGTCAAAACCGCCTTTGCTGTCGGATATCTTTTCTTCCGAATCGACTTCTGTGCTTACCGTGTTGTCGCTGCAGCGGGCACCCGTCAGCAACAGGAAAAGAACCAACGTCGAGAAAATCGTGAGAGATTTCTTAATGCTGATCACCGTGCATTGCCTGGTCTATCGCGGTTCATAACTCAGTCTATCCGGCGTCCCGACGACCTGCAACCGGCAGCGTGACGCTGTGCAAATCGGGCCCGGGCACTAACCATCAGTGTGCCCACAAACGATTGATACTGTGAGGTATATGTAGAAACGGCCTGGCCCGTGGGGGCACGCTTTCCCGGTTCTGAGCCGGTTTGATCCGGGTGTTTGGTTTTTCGGAAAACGGCCGATAAGTAAAGCAGTTAAGCGGCGTAGCAAGGGTAACAAAGGCGATATTTATGGAGCTCCGGAGTAAACTGGCGGTGCTGGACAATTTCTTTAAGCCCTTCAGCCGCCAGGGCGCCTTAACGTTATCGAATCGTCAAACGCGGATCTACCTGATTTTGACGGTAATGTTCGGCGCTGCCGGGTACCTTTTTCTGTTATTGTTTCCCACCCTGCTGGTCGTCATGCCGGTCACGCTGTTGTATACAGTTCAGTCGGTCATGTCCACGCAACAATGGTTCCTCGTCACTGTTCAGGTACTGTTCCTGTTTACCGGCGCGGTTATGACTTATACGATTTTCAAACTACGCTTCTCCTTGCCTTCCGGTCTGGAACTGACGGAAACCGGCTTTCCGCGCTTGTTTGAACTATTGCACGAACTCTACGAAATCTACGGTGAGCCGCGTATCGACCGGGTCATCCTGCGTGACCGTTTTGATATCCGGCTCATCAAAACGCCACGTAACGGTTTTGCTTTCTCCACCACGCGTACCCTGGTAATCGGTCTACCCGTGCTACTCGCCATGTCGCCTCTGGATGTGCACGTGCTGTTGGCCAGGCGGGTTGGTCAGTTGGCCGGTAAACACCATCGAATGAACAGCTGGCTCTATTTTCTCAGAGACATGTGGGGGCACTACCTGAGTTCCCGCGATGGCCGGGGGTCATCGTTTGCCAAGTCTGTTTATGCCTTTTTCCAGAATTATGTACCACGTTACCGCTCGTTTTCGGTAGGCGTTGCCCGCAGCAGTGAACTGGAGGCGGACGGTTATGCCCTGCAGGCCATCAATGACCGGGACACCGCAAGGAGTATTACTTGCCAGGTTCTGGCCGAGACCTACCTGGTGCGCAGTTACTGGCCGAATGTCCTTCAGTCGGCCAAGCAGTCCGGTGGCTCAAAAATGCCGCCGCATGCGGGAATGGCGAAAGTCTTCGAGGGTGGCCTGTCTGGAGATGAAGTTCAGGCTCTATTAAAACGCATCAAGAGGGGAGGAGAGATTCGTAAAAGTGCCATGCCCCCGTTGTTGGATCGCCTCGACAATATCGGTTACCAGGAGCCCTTGCTGCCGAAGCCTTTGTCGGTATCAGCAGCGAGGTTTTATCTGGGTAGTGCCTGCGACACCTGCATGGAAGTTATCGATAAGCGCTCAGTGAGTAAGTTGCGAAGTGAAGTCATCAAGGATATCGGTTCGGAGGATCGGTAAATCCGTTTTGTCCCGCTACCAGTCCAGTTTCATTTTCAGCAATAAGCTCTGCTCTTCATCAGAGATATTCCTGAACTTCAGCGCAAACAGTTTGCTGTTGTTGAGGTAGAGTTTCGCACTGTCACTGGCCGCCACACCGGCGATCGCCTGCACGAACTTGATTCCCTTTCCGGGAGTGCCGATCGCGGCAAGGGCTTGTTCGGAATATGACATCACAGAGTCAATGACATGACGCCGATTGCTGCGGCAAGCGTCCTTGTACTCCCTGGGCGACATATCAATGTCGACTTTTCGCCATTGATGCGTTGCTGTATCGAGCTTACCGGGAGTTGAATTCCAATCCTGTGCACCTGCCATCGGGCTCGATGTTAAGAGCAGAACGGTCACTAGTCCGGCCGCGAGAGTCGAGCACCTGGCTGTACGGGTATTGATGTTGTTATCAGGTTCAATCATAACTAACTATTGGCAATCAATCGGATAGAGCAGGGATGGTCTGCCGGTCGCGATATCGAGCCGAACGGCAGCGCGCCTGCGCCTGGTGTTTTGTTACCTGCTTATTAACGTTCCCTTCGGGTGACCCGAGTGGTCGGGTTAAAGTCCCGGGCCGTCGCTGTCGCTGGATCACTCCCTGTTACGGTAAATATAACGCAATCTCTGTGCCTATCCTGGTTGCCCGGTGCTATGCTGGCAAAGACTATGTGGGAGTCAGATATCGAAATTCTGCACGCCGGTCAGATTCGCCGGTTCCATATCCTTGAGCATGGGAAACGGCTTCGTTATCTGGATGTCATGGGGCTGTGGCGGAGCGATAAGGCGTTTCGAGTGTTTTTTATGTCTCTGCTGGCAGAGGCACCTTATTCCGCCTATTTCTGGGAGACACCGGCTGTTACGGCAGCTTCGGTTGAGCAGTCCTTTGAGTTTGTTCTGGTGGACAGTCCCGGGCTGGCGGATGTGAAGCCCGACCCGGGCGCCTTCCGGCAATATTTCCAATCGGCAGCCAGCAATGCGGAAATTGTGGCGTTTGCCAATCTTGGCAACGATGCATACCTGATTGCGCCATGCCCGCGCGCCCATTTGTCCGCGTATCCGCATCTGGCGGCATTTATACGCGAAGCCCCCGACCACCAGAAACACGCCCTCTGGCAAGCTGTCGGGAAGGCGCTTGAGCGGCGCCTCGACGGGCGGCCGCTGTGGCTGAGCAGCGCTGGTCTCGGGGTATACTGGCTCCACCTCAGGCTGGATTCCAGCCCCAAGTACTACAGCTTCCGACCTTACCGAAAACCACCTGCCGCTCCACTGAATCAATGAGTGTACAGAGCGCGGGCATTCTCCTGTCCAGGGTCAATATCAGTGGCGGGGTACGCTAGTTGCTTCTGCGGCGGATCTGATAGGCGCAATCTTTAAAAGCGGCAAAAAAGTCATCAAGCTCAGGATGCGCAATCGGTTTGCAGGATTTATCGGCCTTCAGGTGGCGCTCAGCCACGTAAGTCATATGATCAGCGCCATCGACCAGTATCCGGTACCAGGGCTTGTCTTTCGGTGGGCGACTGAGAGCGACTTGCCGGTACCATTCCTCGCTGCCCTGGAATTCAGCGTCGACATCGATGATTACCCCACGATAGTCGAACTTGAGGTGCTGTACGATCTGTCCAACGGAAAACCGGGCTTGTAGCGCCATGCCTTTGCCTGCCTTGGTAGCTGCTTCAGTTGCCGCAGGTTACAGGTTCAGCCTGCGGGTCTGTGAACTCGATGCCGGGTTGTACGGTATCGATCGAATCCCCCCGTGGATTAGTTTTTGTCGCTTTTCTGTCCAGGTGGCAGGGACACCGGAAAGGGGGTGATATTACCATTTGAGTCAGAATCGGGAATTATCTTGTTCTGACCGGCCTGTTCGACTTCGTCGATGCGCATGACAGCCTGTATCGGAATATGTGTGCGTTTTACATCGCTGAATTCACTTTTGAGTTTTTCTTCGGACGGATCGATAAGCAGCCTGGAACGCTCACCAAAAATGATGTCCTCCACTTCGATAAAGGCATACATGCTGCTTTGTTCCACCTTGTGGGCATAGATTTCATACACATTGCCCTGATTGTAAAAAACGATCCGATAGATATGCTGGCTGCTCATGACACAAATGAATTTCAATGACCGGTCGGGTATCATACCAAAATAAGACGGGGTCAGAGCGGTTTCAACCAGTAATCGAATATCGGGAGGCAGCAATGCAAGTGAGCGAGGCGGTTTGCGCGCGGCGCGCGATAAAGTGGTATGACCCGGAGCACAATATGCCGGAAGAGACGTTTCGTATGCTGATGGAGCACGCGATCCTGACGCCGACTGCATTCAATATCCAGAATTGGCGTTTTGTACGTATCACCGACCCGCAACAACGCAAGGCGATCCGCGCAGTGGCCTGGGATCAGGCGCAGGTCACGGATGCCTCGGAATTGCTGGTTCTGTGCTTCGATAACAAGGCCTGGTCCCGCCAACCCGAACGCTACTGGCGCAACGCGCCACAGGAGGTACAGGACTTTCTGTTACCCGCGCTCCCCGAATACTATCGTGACAAGCCACAGGTCGAGCGCGACGAAGGTATGCGTTCCTGCGGTCTGGTCGGACAGACCATTATGCTCATGGCCAAGCAGCTTGGCTACGATAGTTGTCCAATGGATGGTTTTGATTACCAGGCCGTGGGCCGACTCATAAATCTTCCTGAAGACCATGCGATTGCATTTATGATCGCCATCGGCAAGGGCATCAAGCAAGCCTGGCCCAAGCCCGGACAGCTGCCGCTCGACGAGGTGTTGATAGAGAACCGGTTTTAGTACTAAGGC